>JACCDN010108395.1_pt1 | contig 11814 bp, 11 predicted proteins | sample 7441691 | NCBI WGS metagenome assembly JACCDN01 (sample SAMN15323439, study PRJNA562643) | freshwater metagenome | isolation source: river surface water | place: USA:Blue River Watershed | collected 2017-08-16
CTGAACACTAACGAGTTTCAAAGCATGGCCGAAGCCAAAAGGATTATCGAAGCCTGGAGAGTCGATTACAATGAACATAGACCACACAGTTCACTCGGCAATTTGACACCCAAAGAGTTCATGACAAAGCATCACAACCATGCCGATAGCAGCAGGATTCTAGTTTAGGAATGTCTCGAAATTGGGCGTAGGTCAAGTCGGGAACGATTTTTGTGGAAAATCTGATTAAGAAAATGGTATAGTTCAAATGACATTAGTCATGGTGGGCGTCTGAATAGTCACCTTTTGCCAAACTTGCTTTCTCAAGGGGGAGGTTTGTGCATGGAGGTTGGCCTGTCTAAGGGGAATCTGAAAGAGTTAATGTTTCAAATCAGGCTGTCTATTCTAGCTTTTTTATTTTGGAAAGAAATTTATGCAGATATCTCAAACTTATTTTACTGATGATAATTCCAACCCGCCTGATTCGATTATGGCTTGTGTCTCTACAATTAATCAATTTTTTCCAAGTGCAGATCATGTTATTTATCGTCTTCCAGAGGCAAGAGAGTTTTTAAAGACCAATTTTGACGATGAAGTTTTGAATGCATTCGATGAATTGAGGCCTTATACATATAAATCTGATTTTTTTAGATATTGTGTGCTATATGCAGCAGGTGGGTGGTATTTTGACTTGCCGATAAGGTGCTACTTTCATATAGCAGTGCCGGATAATGTTGAAACGGTCGCGTTTAGAGATACACTTCCATATTCTGGGACATCTTGGTCGTGTAATGGCGCATTGCTTTATTCAAAGCCTAATAGCACTGTTTTTGAAAGAGCTATTAGAGAAGTTGTAAAGAATGTGAATGTTCGGTTTTATGGTAAGAATGCATTAAGCCCAACAGGGCCCTTGGTCTTGGGTAAGGTTTTTGCGTCATTTGGCGAAGACGAAAAATACGTTTTTGGTGACTATATGTTTTTAACACCACTTCATCATTACAAAAACCCAGCGTTTGTTTTGCCTAATGGGCAGGTTTTTGCTTTAGGAAAAGAGCAATTCCAAGACTTGACACATTTCAATGCTAAACCAATAAATAGCTATGTGAAGATGTGGAATGAAAAATGTGTTTACGGTGAATAGCGTTTTTATATTTAGTGCAAAATATTAGTATTGGGCAAATTATGAATTGAAAGTTATTTGCCGCTTTGCAAACTTCGATTTGCAGATTTAAACAGTTATGGCTTAAGCATGTGCAATTGCTATTTTGTGCTGTGTAACTTGCATAATCTTTACTAATGTTTGATTGTCCCGAGGAAATAAATATGTTGCCTAGAATTTCGATGGTCGAAGCAGACAAAGCAAAGTTTTTGCTAATGTCTACAGATGATCTTATAACGCAACAATTATTTACAAGGGGCGTTTGGGAAGATCATTTGCTTGGTATTTCTAAAATTTTCTATGATGCAGTAGAAGAGCCTTTAGTAATTGACATTGGTGCCAATCTAGGATCGTATTCAATTCCGATTGCAAAAGATATACAAGATAAAAATGGAATTGTCTATGGGTTTGAGGCTCAAAGAATCGTCTATTATCAATTGTGCGGAAACGTGTTTTTGAATAGGCTTCAAAATTACTATGCATTCAACGCAGTCGTTACCGATTCAGAAGAAATGTTTAAGATCCCAGAAGTTAACTATGCGGCTAATAAAAATATTGGCGCATTCTCTGTTGACAATCTGTTCAATGAAAAGCTAGGTACTGTAGATTCGCTTACGGGTACTGCCTTTAATGTGAAAGGGATGATGTTAGACAATTTGCAGATTAATAAAAGCCCAGCCCTGATTAAAATTGATGTTGAAGGCCATGAGCTTAGTGTTTTAAATGGCGGAAAGCAGTTCTTGGAGCAGCATAATTACCCACCGATTCTATTTGAGGCCTGGTCGGAGTCTTGGTTTGCTCAAGGCAAGAATGATCTTATGAAATTTTTTGAACAGATGGGGTACGTTGTTAGCAATTTCAACACGTCAGATTTTGTAGCGCAACACCCTGGTAACCCCGTTGGTTTTGAATTTAGTGTAAAAGATGCTGTTATATGGATGAACCGTGTAAAGTAGTCTAATTGATATGAATGGTTCGAATAAATTACGGTTGGTAGTTGCTACTCGTGTAAGTAGAGAGGAGTTTTACCAGTCTACTGCAACAGGTAAGTCTTTAAAACTATATGAAGGGCTTGGGTTTGAATTGGATTTATACGATTCAAATACTTACGGCCTACCCGTTGTCTACAATCAATCCATTGAGAAATCGAGAGATGACCCAGCAACATTGGTTTTTGTACATGATGATGTACACTTCCTTGACTTTTGGTGGATGAAGAAAATCAGGGACGCATTGAACAACTACGACATTATTGGTGTTGTAGGAAATACTAGACGTTCTCCCTATCAACCGACGTGGTGCCATATGGATCAGGATTTCAATTATGACAATGGATACATGAGCGGCGCTATCGCGAATGGCAGGGGCTTCCCACCCGATATGCTTTGTGTATATGGTCCAAGCCCTATGCAAGTAAAGCTGATTGATGGGGTTTTCATGGCATGTCACAGTGATGTCCTGATTAAAAATGACATAAAATTCGACACTGCCTTTGATTTTCATTACTATGATCTCGATTTCTGTCGACAAGCTGAACAAAAAGAGCTAACAGTGGGCACTATTGAGATATCTCTAGTTCACGAGAGTGGCGGTACAGACTCAATCGAATGGAAAAATTCTATGAAAACATATTTTGATAAGTGGAGCGATTGAAGTGTGTCCCACTACAATATCAAACGAATGTCAGGTTGGTGATTCATGCAGGTAACTCAAGTTTATTTTAACGATACTAACTCCCCTCCACCGGAGTCTATTATTGAATGCATGAATACGGTCAAGAGATATGTATATGATATGCCACATGTTCTGTATGACCTTGAATCAGCTAGGGCTTTTTTGGTAGAACAGATGGATTCGGGGGTTGTAGCAGCCTTTGACAAGCTGAATCCATACGCTTATAAAGCCGATCTCTTTAGGTATTGTGTATTGCATGCAGTTGGCGGATGGTATTTTGATAGCGCAGTAAGACTTAATACGAGCGTGATTATTCCTGAAAATTGTAACAGTGTCGCTTTTCGGGACTTTCCACTTGTCACAAATTCTGCGTGGTCTGTTTGGAATGGAGCAATTTTTTCACGTGCAAAAAACCCAGTGTACGAATTGGCTATTAATTTAGTTATTGAAAACTGCAAGAGTGAATATTATGGAACCTGCAATCTCTGTCCAACGGGCCCGGTATTGTTAGGTAGGGCGTTTGCAATTAATGGTGATCAACCTGGAAATCTTTTTTTTAATCATGTTCATCTGACTCCGGGTTATTCTATAAAAAATCCTGCGCTGGTTTTATCCGATGGAGCAATATTTGCCTATTTAAAAAACTCAGGCCCTGGTAGCCTTGGAGCATACGGTGCAGTTGGCACAAATAGCTATCCAGAGATTTACTCAAGCAAAAACGTCTACAAGGTTTGATGAAAATTTGAAATATACTACTTATCAAGTGACACTCTATGAAAAACACCGGTTTTGTTTTCAACCCCGCAGATTTTTAGTAGGTTTAAACCCATTTCATAGGTGAAATTCTTATCCGCGCATGGTTGAAATAGTTCAATGTATCTTAAGCTATTCTTATCGTATACAAACCCCCCCACAATGTATTCCCCAATTGAGTAGAGTCTAGGCATTAATGCGAGCATAGATGTGATTGGGATACCAATCAAATGCTCTTCCAGATCACCTTGCTGTTTATTTTCTTGTGGGGTGAAGAATAGCGGTGTGCTTATGAAAAGATATGATGCCTCATCCATCATCGATAACAGTGTACGAACGAGCCATTTTGACGTCTCAACGTTGAGGTGCTCGATTACATCCAATAAGCAGATTATTTTGTAGTTTTTAAATACGTTTGAGGGGATGTTTTGAGCAAGCCCGTGCCATATGTTCCTATAGTATGCCTTCTCGATAAGGTTGCGATTGACGCAATTGGGCTTCCAACCATCTACACCGTCTATATGCCAATGCGCTGTAGATTTTTCTTCTTTTATTAGTTGGCCTAGTTGACCAATTCCGAATCCAATATCAAGCACTTGCACAGGCTCTGAATTATTGGGAAGTATGTGGAATAGCAAAGACTTAGGTGCTAGGCTGAAACCATCCGCTCTAAGCCCATCCGCTTCAACAAGGTTGGTCACAGGCTCATAATTTCTAACGGTTTGGAACACGCCTACTCCTCTATAGCGACATTTGTGTTGCGATTCTGTCGTACAATTGTAACCTTTAATTAGGCACTATAAAGCAAAAGCTATATGGAAATCTACCGCAAAGGCATCATTCTGGCCGGTGGTTCCGGCACGCGTTTGTACCCGGCCACGTTGTCGGTATCGAAGCAGTTACTGCCGGTGTATGACAAACCCATGATCTATTACCCGCTCACCAGCCTGATGATGGCCGGCATGCGGGATGTGCTGATTATCTCCACCCCGCAAGACACCCCGCGCTTTGAACAGCTGCTGGGCGATGGTTCACAATGGGGCATGAACCTCACCTATTGCGTGCAGCCTTCGCCAGACGGCCTGGCACAGGCGTTTATCCTTGGCGAGCAGCACGTGGGTAACAACCCCAGTGCTTTGATCCTGGGAGACAACCTGTATTACGGTCACGACTTTTCGACGCTGTTGAAGCGCGCCGATGCCCAGACTGGAGGCGCATCCGTCTTTGCTTATCACGTGAAAGACCCGGAGCGTTACGGTGTGGTTGAATTCGATGCTACAGGCAAGGCCCTCTCCATCGAAGAGAAACCTGCCAAACCCAAGAGTAAATATGCCGTGACTGGGCTGTACTTCTACGACAACCAGGTCGTCGACATTGCCAAGAGCATCAAACCCTCTGCCCGCGGCGAACTGGAAATCACCAGCGTCAACGAGGTATACCTGAAGCAAAACCAGCTCAACGTAGAAATCATGGGGCGGGGTTATGCCTGGCTCGATACCGGTACGCATGATTCTCTCATTGAAGCCGCCCAGTTCATCCAGACCATTGAGCACCGCCAGGGCTTCAAAGTCGCTTGCCCGGAAGAGATCGCCTACCGTAACGACTGGGTTACCGCCGAACAGCTCGAACAACTGGCCCAGCCGTACCTTAAGACCGGATACGGTCAGTACCTGATGGATCTCCTGAAAGGGGATCTGTGATGCAGGTGATTGAAACCACGATTCCGGGGCTGCTGGTTATTGAACCCAGAGTCTTTGGCGACGAACGGGGCTTCTTTTTTGAAAGCTTTAACGAGAAAGCCTTCAACGCTGCTACTGGTAACACCCTGCCGTTCGTGCAGGACAACCACTCCAAATCAGTCAAAGGTGTTCTACGTGGGTTGCATTACCAGCTGCCGCCCAAAGCGCAGGGCAAACTTGTGCGCGTGGTGCAGGGCGAAGTCTTTGATGTGGCCGTCGACATCCGTAAAGACTCTCCAACCTATGGCCAATGGGTGGGGGAGGTCCTTTCCGCGGACAACAAGAAACAATTGTGGATTCCACCCGGCTTTGCCCATGGCTTTCTCACATTATCGGATACGGCAGAGTTTCTGTACAAGACTACCGACTACTGGTCACCGGAACACGAGCGGGCGATACTCTGGAACGATGCCACGCTCAATATCCAGTGGCCGCTGAACGCTATGGCACCCACGCTTGCGGCCAAGGATGCCGCAGCGGTGGCGGTTAGCGCGGCAGCTATGTTATGAATGCAATGGAACAGAAGGACGAAGTAGTACCAGCTTTGCGGGATTTGGCCAGTAGACTTATTTTTGAATCGGAGAACGATTCGTTGGCTGTGCTTAGGGCGATTACATTGTTGTCCGAAGACTGTGCCGATGTGCATAAACAACTTGCGGAGTTTTATTATAGGGCTGCGAACTGGATCAGAGCGGTAGCGCACTTTGAGAAATGTTCTGCCCTGGATCAGGCAGATTATATCGCTATGTTTTACCTGGCTAACTGTTATAAAAACATGGGTCGCTATGCTGAAGCTGTCGAAGTATATTTAAAGTCACTCACTGTTCACGAGTACCCCGAAGGGTTGATGAATCTATCTGCGGCATATGCAGACTTGGGTGAGCGTGAACTTGAACTGCAAGTGTTAAGTCGTTTGACCTCAAGTTTCCCGCAGTACACCCTAGGTCACTATAACCTGGGCATCTACTGGTACGGTAAAAAGAACCTCAAAGAATCTATCAATTGTTATCAGCGCGCTTTGGAGAGCGACCCCGCTCATGGGCCAAGCATGGTTGCATTGGCGCTTGCGCTGTTGATGGATAAACAATACGTTGAGGGTTTCAGGCAGTATGAAAGCCGCTGGGGGGTTATCCCTAATTGTCCTATTCGTGAATTTAACAGGCCGTGCTGGTACGGACAGGATGTGCCAGAGGACTCCTCGCTACTCGTTACAGTGGAGCAGGGCTTTGGCGATACATTTCAGTTGCTGCGGTATCTGCCGTGCGTGCTTCTAAAGTTCAGCAAGGTATACGTAGAAGTGCAACCACAAATGCAACGATTGGTATCGGCATCCTATCCACACGTGGAAGTGGTAGTGAACGGTGGCGAGCTGCCGCAGACGGACTTTTACTGCCCGATCATGAGTCTGCCCAGAGCCTTCGCGACAACCTATCAAACAATACCTGCACAGGGGAAATATATCGAAATACCCGACCCTGTGCCGTTCAGTGCGCAACTACATCGTGACTCGAGAAAAAAAATTGGCGTATGCTGGCGCGGTGGGATGCACGATTTAAGGATGGCGCATCGATCACTTAGTACAAAGTCTATCAAGAGTTTGTTCGAAGTTGATGACTATGTCTGGGTGTCGTTGGTTAAAGATCTGCCTGACGATGAGCGCGCAGAACTGAACGCCACTAAGGTGCTTGATTTAACCACTGAGCTTACAGATTTTTATGACACCTATCGTTTGATTTCGGGTCTTGACGTCATTATTACGGTGGATACTGCCGTGGCCCATCTGGCGGGTGCTATGGGTAAGCCAACGATCGTGATTCTTAATGAAGGTTATGATTGGCGTTGGCATGTGGACGATGATATCTCTGCATGGTATCCGAGTGCACGTCTGTTGCGGGCTTATAAACTGGATAATCCCGACGGACTTGTGCCGGAACTGCTGACACAAGTTAAAAAAATACTGGATTGATCACTCGTGCATATTTTGTATGTGATTCATGCATTCCCGTGGAACGAAACGACGGGTGCAACCCTGGTGCTAGACAACTATGTTAAGCAGGCAGCGTTATCAAATATCACCGTGTCGATCATGGTGCCGGAAATCGCATATAGACATATCGAATACTCTGAATATGGGGATGCCGTCAGGTTGTACAGTTTCAGATCACAGGAGAATTGGGCAATCAGCGCTTTTGATTTTGCGTTGTTGGATGCGGAGGTATCTGTGCCTGTGCTGGACGTGCTGCCTGATTTGGTGCACGTCATTGATTGGGTTAGTTTCCATCCAGCGGTTCACCCTTTTTTAAGGAAACTTGGCTGCCCCATTGTTCGTTCGGTGTGCAATTTCGAAGAGTTTTGCCCGCTCACAACACCGGTGTTTCATAATCCACATGCCGAGCCGTGCCATGTGCCGTTGTCGCCAGAACAATGCCTGGATTGTGTTGCTGATCATGCGAAGCTAACCGTGCCGGGCGCTTTATATACCTACAAGGTGCTAGTCCGCGATCTTGTGGCGTATCGAAACAACTACCGACAAGGCATGCTGCCGCTGCTAACTAGGCGTACTGATTTCGTGAGAAATCTGTTCCGAAAATACGTTGATTATGTTGTATTTCCGTCGGGAAATTTTGGTCAATATTTTCGCGCGCAGTTGCAAGACACCATTGATTTTAAAGTGATACCTCATGGCCTCAGTGAGGTTGATGCTGTGCCTATGCGCGAATCGACAGCACCCATCAGGATTCTTTACACGGGGGGTGATCGGGATGCCAAGGGTTGGGCCGTCATGTCGGCTGCTCTTGAGATTCTTGCTCGGGCGCCGAACCCGCAGTTTGAAATTCACTGCGTAGGTAATGCTCACGGTATACCCGAGCATTACTTCCAGAATCCCAACATCAAGCTCATGCGAGCCCCAGCGTACAGCAGGCACGATTCTGCACAGGTTTTGGGCACCTTTGACATTGCGATAGCCCCGTCTCAATTCGAGTCCTATGGTCTGTTTGTCAGAGAATGCGTGCAGTCAAGGGTGCTGCCGATCGTTACCCCTTCGATGGGGGTCAGCGAATTCATCGTGAACGGTGAAAATGGGTTTCAGATCGAGGAGCCTTACGGGGTAAATCTGGCCAATGCAATTCTTGCGTTAACTGCCGACCCCAATGCCTTAACAGCATTAAGGGTGGGTCTCAACGTTTCCAGTGTGTCAACGGCTGCAGCGGAGTTTGATGAGTTGCTTGGCATCTACCGGCAATTGTTAGACGTTTCTGATGTAGTCTAAAGTTGCGTCTTAAAGGTGTGTAGCGTTGTGCTATCCTTTCAAAATGGGGTGGGCTGCGCAGCAAGCGCAAAGCCGTATAAACAATCGAACAAACTTGGCAAGATAAATGAATAGTGTGAACAGCGAAGTCCTGGTCAACAGCGGGATAGAGTTTCAAAAAAAAGGCGATGCCGTCAACGCAGAAGCACAATACCGTAAGGTATTGGCATCGGATCCTAATAACGCTGATGCACTCCATTTGCTAGGTGTTCTAAAAAATAGCCAAGGCAAGCGCCGAGAAGGCCTCAACCTGGTTAATACAGCGATATCGATTAGCAGAGCCGCAATATTCCTCAACTCCCGGGGAATGATTTTTATCGACATGGGTTTGTACGATGAAGCGACTAATGATTTGCGCGCAGCATTGAAACTTAGTCCGGACTATTCAGAGGCATTTAATAACCTAGGGGTTGTGTATCTGAAGACAGGGAAATTTGAAAAGGCCCTGGATGCTGCGAAAAAGTCTGTTGCATTCAACGAGACGCTTACCCAGGGTTGGTTAACCCTGGGCAGTGCGCTTTTTGAACTAAAGGACTATGAAGAAGCCAAGAAATCGTATGCGCGTGCGTTGTCTCTAGATCCAAATTCGGCAATCGCTAACATTAATCTCGCTAAGATCAGTTACATGCAGGGTGAAATGGATGCGGCACTTGAGAAATTTGAAGAGCTCCGTGTCGCTGGATTCAACTCGTTGGATTTGTCATACCCACATGCGAACATCCTGCTGACCAAAGGAGAGGTTCAGAAGTCCGCCGATATATTGTTGCAGTCTTACAATGTGGCCTCTGATTGGTCACCCTTGGAAGGTTTGATCAAACAGGACGCATTCTTTTCGGTACTGTGGCGGGTGTGTGGTTATTTTACCGATGTGCTAGGCAAATTCACTGAAGCAGCACTCATTTATCAAAAAACTGTAGAGCATGTGCCGAGCTATGGCCATTTGATCTGGGTAAACATTGCGAAGATATATTTCGATATCCATCGGATTGATGAAGCAATTGAATTTTGCCAAAAGGCGATTGATTGCACTGTGACAACGCCATACGCAAAATCAATGGCTTACAACAATATGGGCGTTTTCTACCTGGGTAAAGAAGATTCGCAGGCCGCCATTCAGTGTTTTGAAAAAGCATTGGAAATTGAACCCGGTCAGATTTTGTCACTTGGGTGGCTTCTCAAAGAAAAAGCGCACATTTGTGATTGGGAAGGCTTTGCGAAGCTCCGTGATGATGTTAATGCCATAAGGCAGACGAGCAACACAGCATCCATCTCGCCATTTACGCCATTGGCTGTTTACAATGATCCGCAGGCGCTAAAATATTGGGCGAGCCTATCGGGCCATGAGATCTTTGACAAGACCGCAAGTCAGTCTGTCCCAACGGTTCTTCCCGAGCAACGTCGTCCGGGTAAACTGCGTATTGGTTATTACTCGTTCGATTTGCGGGATCACCCGGTGGCCCATCTGACGGCGCGCGTTTTTGAATTGCATAATAAAGATGAGTTCGAGGTTTTTGCTTATTCTTACGGTCCAGATGATGGTTCTGTAGTCAGGCAGCGTATTAAAGACAGTGCAGATCACTTCATTGATGTAAAAGATCTCTCAGTGCTTGAAACGGCGCAAAGAATTGCAGAAGATGAAATCGACTTTCTCGTCGATCTGACTGGCAACACCAAAGGGAACCGGTGCCAGGTGCTCGGTCTGCGCCCGGCCAGAAACCAGGCGCACTGGCTAGGCTTTATTGGCACCATGGGGTCAGCGTACTATGATTACATCATTGCCGATGACATCGTTGCGCCATTGCAGAACCAGGATGACTTTGTAGAAAAAATTCTCCAGATACCTGCTGGCTTCCATGTGGCCGATGATGTGCGTGTGGTAGAACCCACACGGGAAACCCGGGCAGCGCTTGGCCTCCCCGAAGAGGGCGTGGTCTTTGGTTGTTTTGCGCAAACCTTCAAAATCCAGCCGGAGCATTTTGACAGTTGGATGGCAATCCTCAAACAGGTGCCGGGCAGCGTACTCTGGATGGCCAGCGGCCCCAAGGGCGCGACAGATAACCTAAAGACTGAAATGCAAAAGCGGGGGGTTGATCCGGCGCGTATGGTCATTGCAGAGCGCTGCAGCCGAGCAGAATACTTATCCCGCTTTGAACTTATGGATATCCACCTCGACACCTTCCCGTATACCTCGGGTACTGTAGCCAGTGATGCGCTGTATGGGGGCTGTCCACTGCTGACCTTGTCGGGTACAACCATGGTTTCCAAAATGGCCGGCAGCATCCTCATGCACGCTGGGTTTCCTGAGTTAGTGGCTAAAACGCCAGAAGAATTTGTACAAAAAGCCGTTGACTTGGCCAATGACAAAGTTGAAAGGAAGCGGATACGTGGCGAGTTGTTGCAAATGCGCAACAATGGCGCCTTGTTGCCCGTGAAAAAAATTGTCGAAGACTTGGAACAAGCCGTTAAGGATGTGTTAAGTTAGTAACAAGAATTTAAAGGGGGGCTTTGTGCGTCCTCAATAGCGTGTTCTTGTCTTTTCATAAGGTTGAAAGATGGCGAAAAAAGTGTGGGTGTCACGGGTGTTGAGTAAGCCAAAGGTCAGCCCGTTGCTGGCGATGTTGCTGGTGGCGGGGGGGTTTGCGATGACTCTGCCAATTGCGCAGGACGCGAGCGCGCAAACCAATGGAGTAATTTATGATGCTGCTGCTGGTGATGTTCCATCGACAACTGTTGGGATCATCAACCCAACTCTGGCGAACGAGGCGCTGACGGCAGGCAATTTAAGCGCCAACACACTGTCGGCTGGTACGCTGTCTGCCACGAGCGGTACGGTAACGGCTCTGTCGTCGAGCACCTTGTCGGCTGGTACGCTGTCTGCTGCATCGGGTACTGTGGGTAACCTGTCGGCCACCAACGCCAGCGCCCAGACGCTGTCGGCTGGTACGCTGTCTGCCACTAGCGGTACGGTAACGGCTCTGTCGTCGAGCACCTTGTCGGCTGGTACGCTTTCTGCTGATAACGCCAGTGCTGATACGCTGTCGGCTGGTACGCTGTCTGCCACTAGCGGCACAGTAACGGCTCTGTCGTCGAGCACCTTGTCGGCTGGCACACTGTCTGCTGCATCGGGTACTGTGGGTAACCTGTCTGCCACCAACGCCAGCGCCCAAACGCTGTCGGCTGGCACACTGTCTGCAACAAGC
>JACCDN010135306.1_pt1 | contig 11813 bp, 10 predicted proteins | sample 7441691 | NCBI WGS metagenome assembly JACCDN01 (sample SAMN15323439, study PRJNA562643) | freshwater metagenome | isolation source: river surface water | place: USA:Blue River Watershed | collected 2017-08-16
ATTGCGGAACTTCAATCAATTGCAACCATGGAAGCTATGGCAAGCGGAAGACCAGTCATTGGGGCAGACGCAATGGCACTTCCTCACCTTGTCCACGATGGTGACAATGGCTATCTCTTCCCACCAAATGATGTGGAAGCACTAGCCGATCGATTGAAACGTATTTTGACCGCGGACCAGACAGAACTAAACCGCCTCAGCGAGAACTCACTGCACCTGATTCAAGCTCACGACATTAATCGAACTGTGAAAATTTTTGAGGATCTCTACCTTGGTGTAGGTGAGAGTGCCCCAACAACAGACGACAACAAACCTTCATATATGGCTCCCATTGGTCGCTTGAATGAGTCGGTTCGTTCAAAATTAGTTGAATGGCGCTCAGATGCTTTGGCCTTGCGTGGTAGGGCTGAAAGTCTGAGGCAAGAAGCGCGGGAACGACTGGTTGAAATGCGACAGGAAGTCCGCGGGCAGCTATCAGATCTTCGAAAAGAGATTCAAAGACAGGCTAAGAAGCTTCGCCGCCGGAACAACGATTAGGCTCGGCTAGGCTTATCCCACCAGGGGCGTTAGCTCAGCCGGTTAGAGCAGCGGACTCATAATCCGTCGGTCGCGGGTTCAAGTCCCGCACGCCCCACTGTAAGGGAGGTTGTATCCATGATCACAATTTCAGGCGACATTATTGGTTATCAGTTGCGACCACTTGAAATTGTTGGAGCATTTGGATTGCCACCGAAAGCTAATCTCTCAAACCTTGTTTCCGTCTCACTAGAAAGTAATCCTTGGACCACCAAGGTGCTTCGTGGTATCCGGGCACCTGGAACAGGCTTTCCATACCTGATAATGCTGGGAACTATGCGTCACCGTCGGGGAAAGGACTTTTGCGTTGTCTACAAAAGAAATCCAGTCTTAGTACTGGAATTCAAGAACGAAAAGTGGGCTCGTTGGGTTGTGCCTGCCTCAGATAAAAATATGGCCTCTCTTAGTGACTACCTATCATCGGTATCAACCTAACCAGGCCCTAAAGCTCATATTTAGGACCAGCAAGGGGCCTCGAGAGAACCTCGGGTTATGCTTTACCCCAAAGAGTCCAGCGTCGGCACCTTTGCCTAGCTGGCTACCAGGGAAAGAGCAAAGATGACCAATTCTCCGTGGCTTGTTCACTATCCAAGCGATGTTCCAAAGCAATTACCTGCTATTTCATTCTCAAATCTTCCTGAGCTTCTGCGCTCGGCCGTCGAGACTTACGACAAGAAGGTCGCATTCACTCAGGTGATGCCAAATGGAATGAATGGATCCTTGACCTATCGCCAGGTGGATGAGCTGTCAGATCAATTTGCCAGCTACTTACGAGAAGAACTCAAGCTCTCGGCGGGTGATCGAGTGGCAGTTCAGATGCCTAACTGCCTGAGCTACCCGGTTGTCGCATTCGGAGTTTTCAAGGCAGGTTGCGTTCTAGTTAACACGAACCCTCTCTACACCGCGACCGAAATGATTCATCAGTTCAGCGACTCTGGTGCCACGACACTGGTTGTTATAGACATGTTTGCCGATCGCTTGCCGGAGGTCCTTGGTAAAACCAACATCAAGAATGTAGTCGTTGTAAAGATTTCCGAATACTTCCCCAGCATCGTTGGGGGAGTAATTCGACTGGTCCAGAAATTCTGGAGCAGAACTCTTCCAAAGATCGAAGTTGAGCACATCAGATTTGCCAAAGCCCTGGAACTAGGAAAGGCAAAGCACTCTAAGGAGCGTGCTGCAGGATATCTCAATGGAGTAACCAACGAGAGCGTCGCTGCTCTGCAGTACACCGGCGGTACCACCGGTGTTTCAAAAGGCGCCATGTTGAGTCACGGCAATTTAGTAGCAAACACTTTGCAGATGATTGCTCACTGTGGAGATGGCATGCGAGCCGGTAAGGAAATTGTGCTTACGGCCCTACCGCTCTATCACATCTTTGCTTTTACAGTGAATTTGCTGGGCTTCTTCCACAATGGTGCCAGAAACATTCTTATCCCGTCGCCTCGTCCACCAAGCAACCTTCAGCGCGCTTTTGACAACTACAAAGTGACTTGGCTCAGTGGTGTGAACACTTTGTTCAATGCCTTGCTAAATGAGCGTTGGTTCCAGGATTCTCCACCAAAGCATCTGCGGGCTTCCGCAGCTGGTGGAATGGCGTTGCAGGCATCAGTTGCGGAGCGTTGGAGGAAGCTGACTGGCACTCCGATTGTCGAAGGATATGGTCTGACTGAATCCTCACCAGTACTTACCTTCAACTTGCTCACTGGATTAGCTAAAGATGGAAGTATCGGAATCCCAATTCCTTCAACCGAAGTGAAGTGTGTTGATGAAAACGGTAAAGAGGTTGCGATTGGCGAAGCGGGGGAGATCATCGCCCGCGGACCACAAATCATGCTTGGCTACTGGCAGCGACCAGAAGAAACCGCCAAGACTTTGAAGGATGGCTGGTTATACACCGGCGACATTGCTCAAATGGATTCAGATGGCTTCTTCACAATCGTGGACCGAAAGAAGGACATGATTTTGGTAAGCGGATTCAATGTGTATCCAAATGAAATTGAGGAGCAGATTGCGGCTGTGCCAGGAGTACTAGAAGTTGGAGTAATTGGAGTACCCGATGAGAAAACTGGCGAGCGAGTTCAGGCTTACGTGAAGGCAGTGGTTCCACCTCCTTCGCGTGAAGAGATCATTGCGCACTGCCGAAACGCACTTGCTGCGTACAAAATCCCACAAGAAGTCATTTTTATTGATGAACTTCCAAAGAGTCCGATTGGCAAGATCCTTCGACGTGAACTGAGAGATCAAGCTATGAAGTCAAACAGCTCAAACGTTAGCAAGGGAGCATAACCATGATCAGTCTTAGAATCCTGACCGAGGAAGCTGTTAGTCAAGCAACAGTTGTTAACGAGTTTGAGCAAACTTTGCTCCGCATCTTCATTTTGATCATTATGTTCGGACTAGGAGCTGGCCTTACACCGAAAGACTTTGGGCTGGCACTTCGCCGTCCTTGGGGACTGATAATTGGCTGGTTGACGCAGTTCGGCATCATGCCCCTGACGGCTTACGTCCTGATTGTAACCGTGCTGTTTCCCTTTTCAACAACGGGAGATGTGATCCTGATTGCTCTCGGTGCACTCATTATGGGAAGCGTACCTGCGGGAACTACTTCCAACCTGTTCACTTACTTCTCTAAAGGCAATCTCGCGCTGAGCGTGATGATGACTGTCAACTCAACGCTGTGGGCCTTCATCATGACTCCAGCTATGTTATTTATTTACTCAAGACTGCTCGGGCTTGATGAATCACTAAGAATTGAATTCATAGAGTTAGCAACTGTCATTGTCGGACTAATTATCCCGGTAGCACTTGGAATGCTTGTGCGACGATTCAGTGCAAACATTGGTGCTGTTTTGGAACTAATGGGTGGCCTATTTGGTCTTTTGTTTATTCCATTCCTAATTGCCATCTGGGTCCCAAGAAACTGGCAGCTACTTCTTACAACTGAGTGGCCGACATATGTGGTTGCTATAGGACTTGGGTTAACGGGCATAACTGTCGCTTACTACATCTCCAAGCTTTTGCGGCTTCATCCCGCAAATGCACGAACCATTGCCCTTGAAACCGGTATCAACAATGGTCCATTAGCCATTGCAGTTATAGTCGCTGTTTACATTGATAATCCCGACGTGGACTCAATCCTGTTGGTCCCAGCGCTTTACTCGCTGTTCATTGTGCTGATTTCAACTGCAGTTACTTTGGTATTTAGAAGGGCAAACCTCGCTGCAGAGCAAAAGATACCTAATTTGCTGTAGTTAGCTGGTTAGCTCGCCTAGTCTTAAGAAATGCAACTGCTTGGGCTGTCGGACGCTGAAGTATTAGATAGACGACGGCAGTTCGGGTCAAACCGATTGCCTGAGGATAAAAGCAAACGCCTGCCTAGACAGCTGCTAAGCGTTGTTCGCGAGCCAATGATGGCACTGCTGGTTTCAGCAGCACTCATTAGTGCCCTACTAGGTGATGCGATTGAAGCAAGTGCTCTCTTGGTGAGCGTCTTGTTTGTAATCTCAATTTCCCTCTTTCAGGTTCGAAGAACAGACAAGGCTCTGTCAGCTCTGAAAGTGCTTTCAGCGCCCAAAGCGACGATTTATCGAAATGGTCAAATTGTTCAGCTGCCAAGCGAAGAGGTGGTAGTCGATGATCTGCTTCTCCTAAAAGAAGGAGACAGAGTCCCAGCTGATTGTGTTCTAGTTGATGATAGTTATCTGCAGCTTGATGAATCAATTCTTACTGGGGAGTCGGTAGCTGTTGAAAAATCTCGCGGGGAACTCGCTTTAGCAGGAACTTTGGTCGTCCGAGGGCACACGACCGCCAAGGTTCAGTCAGTTGGTATCTCGAGCCAACTTGGTCAAATCGGAACACTTCTCACCGGCTCGGAAAAACGAACGTTATTGCAAGAGGAAGTGGACCGAATTGTTCGCGTAGTGGCAACAATTGCCATAATCACGTCAGTCACAGTGACTTTGGTTTATGCCCTAACTCGGGGCGAGTGGCTGGTTGGAATGTTGGCCGGAGTTGCTGCGGCCATGGCCCTTTTGCCAGAAGAACTTCCAATTGTCCTGACCATCTTTCTTGGACTAGGCGCATGGAGGATGGCGAAGTCAAAAGTCATTGTCAGGCGTAATCCTGCTATCGAGATGCTCGGTCAGGTGACCGTTTTGTGTGTAGATAAAACTGGCACCATAACGATGAATGAAATGACATTGGTAACGGAAGACCCTGAAGTCATTTTCTATGGATCACTAGCTTCAATTCCCGGCTCATTCGACCCAGTTGATAAAGCTTTCCTGACAAGAGGCGCAGTAGATGAGTCCATGACGCTGGTCAGGGAATTTCCACTCTCGAGTGAAAATCTGGTTTTTTGCCAGATTTGGCGTCAATCCACCGGTGAACTTTTTACCGCTCTGAAGGGAGCCCCGGAAAAAGTCATTGACATCTGCGACCTTAGCGCCGAACAACGCTCGAACTTGCTGGCAGAACTTGACACGAGTGCTAAGGCAGGTCTTCGAATCTTGGCCGTGGCCAGGGCAAAAGTTTCGGAATCTGCTCTAACGGACAATAGTTTCGAGAAATGGAACTTTGAATTTGTCGGACTGGCTGCCATGAAGGATCCAGTCCGCAGCGGCGTTGCATCAGCGATCACTGAATTAGAGTCCGCTGGCATACGCACCATTTTGATTACTGGGGACTATCCGCAAACCGCCGAGGCCATCGGCAAAGAAATCGGTTTACTACCAGGTGGCGGAACTATAAATGGAGATGACCTGGAGAAGCTTTCCCCGGAACAGCTATCAGCCTTGGTTAAGACTCAAAACATCTTTAGTCGAGTAAAGCCACAGCAAAAACTGCTGATTGTTCAGGCCCTTCAGGCGCAAGGGGAGATTGTGGCGATGACTGGGGATGGAGTAAATGATGCGCCTGCTCTCAAGCGGGCCAATGTTGGTCTGGCAATGGGGAAGCGTGGGTCCGAAGTGGCGCGAGAGGCTGCCGACTTGGTGATTGCTGATGACAGTTTCCTTTCCATAACGGAAGGCGTGAGGGCTGGCAGACGAATATTTGCCAACCTTCGAAAGGCAGCCAGCTATGTCATAGCTATTCACATACCAATATTTGGTATGGCGCTGGTGCCAATTGCCTCACCAGTCTGGCCACTAGTTTTGTTGCCAATTCAGATTGCCATTCTGGAAATCATCATTGATCCGTCGGCATCTTTGGCATACGAATCTGAGCCTGCCTCGAAGAATCAAATGCGTGCCAAGCCACGACCCAAAACAGAACGAATGATTACAGCCAAGATATTTCGTTTGGCACTCGTCCAAGGGACCATTCTTTTCTTTGGTGCCCTAAGCAGTTTTTTGGTTGCCTTGGGTTTCGGCTTTTCTGATGAGAGGGTTAGATCTGTAACCTTTGGAACTATTCTTCTGGGTAATTTGCTTCTCATGCTTACCAACCGCTCCAGCACCGCCGGTCTTATTGAGCTGGTGAGCCGGCGTCCAAATACGGTTGCTTTGATTATTTTTTCCGCAGGAATAGCCGTAATGATTCTGATTTTCTCTGTTGAGATTATTCGTAGCGCTTTTAACTTAGCCGCGTTGCAGCCAATAGAAATAGGAATGATAATTCTTTGCGCATTACCTGCGCCAATTTGGTTTGAGCTTTATAAATGGCGAGCAAGAATTAAAACGCAGAAGCTCGCTTCAATCAGTTAGTTCGGCTTCTTTGCGAGGTAGCAGGCTGGACAAAGCGACTCATAGGTCACCTTGTCACCATCGATTGCAACTTGCTCACCTGAGAAAACGAAACGTCCATTGACCATTCGCCCGTTGAACATTGCTTTTTTACCGCAGCGACAAATTGTTTTTAGCTCTTCCAAGCTGTGCGCAATTTCAAGAAGCCTTCTCGAGCCAGGAAAAGCTTTGGTCTGAAAATCTGTTCTTATTCCGTAAGCCAAGACTGGCACTTTATCCAAGACTGCAACTTCCAGAGCTTGATCAACCTGCTGTTCAGTGAGGAACTGAGCTTCATCTAAAAGCAGGCAAGAAACTGGCTGGCCGGTTTTTTGCTCGGACTCCTGGCTGTGTTGGGCAAACAACTCCCGAAGGTTATCTTCTGGTCGAATCAAAAAGTCAACTTCTCTTGTGACCCCAAGCCGGGATACGATGTTTTTGTCTCCCTTGTAGTCAATCGCCGGCTTGGCCAAGAGCACATACTGGCCTCGCTCTTCATAGTTGAAGGCAGCCTGCAGCAGGGCAGTTGACTTGCCCGAGTTCATTGCGCCGTAGCGGAAGTAAAGCTTGCTCATTGTGGTTGAGTTGAGTGTATTAGGTGGTGCGACTTGCAGCTGTTATTTGCCGATCAATTAGGCCCCCATTTTGAGCTAGGGGACGAAGTTCTGCTACCGGTAGTGAAAAATCAGTTCCGCAAGCGCAAATACCACAGGCAAAAAGCTCATCTAATTCTCTATGCCCTGCGCAGTCGAGGGCAGGACGCAAATGTGAAACTGTTTGAGCTGGATAGCTATCGCGACCTTCTGCACCTAGACCGCAAAGCAACCAAAGCCGTGAACCCGACCAGCTATCCAATGAGGAGATTGGTCCAGGCATTAGAGCTTGAGGTGAGCGAGGCAAGAGGATTCTGCTCGAATGAACAAGACTGGTCCGACTATGCAGGGACCGCCAAGCGACTCAAACTAGAGGATTTCTATCGTCGACAAAGAATTCGACTAAATCTCCTGATGGATGGTAATCAACCTGAGGGAGGGGAGTGGAACTTTGACGATCAAAATAGATTGCCTCCATCAGCTGAAGTGCTAGATGTGACTGGCCCATGGCTTCCCCAAGAGGACGAACTTGATGTGTCAGTGAGAGCTGAGCTTGATGAACTTGAAAAAAATGGAGTTGAGTTCATTGGCAAAGATGGACCAAGGAAATTCGCTGGTAATCGTGAGCAGGCGCTAGCCGCACTAGAGCACTTCATCAATCACAGGCTAGATCTGTTTGGCCCCTACGAGGATGCGGTTGACCAAAGGAGTTGGGCAATGGCCCACTCTCTACTTAGCGCACCTATGAACCTTGGCCTTCTCGATCCACTTGAGGTGGTTGCTGCAGCAGAAAATGCCTATCGAGCGGGCAAGGCCAGACTCCAAAGCGTTGAGGGATTTATTCGACAGATAATTGGCTGGCGCGATTATGTCTGGCACCTTTACTGGCACTTTGGTGAGGACTACGTCGATAAAAATGAATTATCCGCACACGTTCCGCTTCCAAGCTTCATGACCAAATTGGATCCAGACCGCATCAAGGCTAAGTGTCTAAGCTCAACCATTTCTGACTTGGCTGAGAACGCTTGGCTGCATCACATCCCGAGACTTATGATTCTTGGCAATCACTCGATGCAACGAGGCTACGTTCCCTCCGAAGTCAACGACTGGTTCATTGATGCTTTTGTAGACGGCACGCCCTGGGTGATGCCGGCGAACACCATTGGAATGAGTTTGTATGCCGATGGTGGTCAAATGAGCACTAAACCCTATGCAGCTGGGGGAGCTTATTTATCCAAGATGACCAACTACTGCAAAGATTGTCCGCTGAACCCAAAGATTAGGGTGGGGGAAAATGCCTGTCCATTCACTGCCGGCTACTGGAATTTCCTTGATAAAAACCAGCAACTCAAGTCCAACCACCGCATGTTTAATGCCTATGCGGGGCTCAAAAAACTCGCCGATTTGGATCAGCTCCGCCAGCAAGAGGCTGATCGAAAAAGCTTTTGACAAGCGCGCTTTCATTCAAATAGTCTGAACTCACCGATTCAGGGCGTAGGGGAAGACGCAGACTGAATCGGAGGTTACTTACGTTCACTGACATCTGGTTACTCAGCGTTGCTAGGGAAAATCTCGGCAAGGCTGAGGATTTACTGCGCCCTCACGACATTGAACTTCGGTGGTTTACCCAACCAGCAAACCCCAAGACCTTTCAAGCTCGAACAATTTGTGAACTTAATGACCTAGTGGTTGATCAGCTAGTCCAAGACCTGAGCAAGTTCTCCAATGCCTTTGAAATAACCCAGGCCAGCGTTGAGGCAAGCCTCTATCTATTCGAGAACAAACTGGGCCTGACCCAGCTGGCCCTAGACCAGGCTGGGGAGCCAGTTATGCGGCTGGGTCAGCTAAACCAGCTCATAAAGCGCTCAGAGGGGTCCCTGGGGGAGCTTGAGAGGCTAATTAGGCTCGCCAGTGCCCAAGCCTGGTTGGACCGATTAGAACCCCTGCGGGCAGGCAAAATGGCGCTGGAGGGTCTGCGGCAGGTCGGTTAGACGTTTCTGAAAGCCAGGACGGCGTTGTGACCGCCAAAGCCAAAGCTGTTGCTAATCGCTATCGCCCCGTGGCGCTTTAGCGGGGTCGGAGTCCTGGGAACTGTCAGCGGAATTTCGGGATCTTGGTTTTCAAGGTTCAGCGTGCCAGGGCAGATTTGTTCCCTCAGCGCAAGGATGGTGAAGACTGCTTCAATTGCGCCAGCTCCTCCAAGCAGGTGACCCGTGGCACCCTTGGTTGCTGTGACCATTAAGTTCGCTGTGTGGTTTCCAAATACTCTCTTCAGTGCTGTGTACTCCGCGATGTCTCCAACTGGAGTAGAGGTGGCGTGAGCGTTTACATGCTCGACATCTTCTGGCTTCGCACCAGCTTGTTCAAGTGCCCCAAGCACTGCCCGAGCAGCTCCTGACCCTTCTGGGTCGGGTGCGGTGATGTGGTAAGCATCGGAAGTAACTGCAGCACCAACGATTTCGCAATATATTTTTGCTCCGCGAGCTTTCGCCGATTCGTATTCTTCCAAAACCAGTGCACCAGCTCCCTCACCCATTACAAAACCATCGCGGTCAGTGTCATAGGGTCTGGATGCTTTCTCAGGGGCATCATTGCGTTTACTTAGTGCCTGCATGGCAGCAAAAGCTGCAATGGGCAGTGGATGAATGGCTGCCTCGGCACCACCCGCCACAACGATGTCTGCTTCGCCAAGTCGAATTCTTTGGAATGCATTGGCAATTGACTCGTTACCGGAAGCACAAGCTGAAACTGCCGTTCTGACTCCTGCTCGAGCCGCTAGATCCATTCCAATAGCAGCGGCAGGTCCGTTTGGCATCAGCATTGGAACCGTCATCGGAAGCACTCTGCGCGGACCACGCTCTTTCAGTGTTTCAAATGCATCCAGTAGCGTCCAAACTCCACCAATGCCAGTTGCAAAATCAACCGCTAAACGCTCAGGAACAACCTCCGGCGAGCCGGCATCTGCCCAAGCTTCGCGAGCTGCAACCAAAGCAAATTGAGAAGAGGGATCAAGGCGCTTAGCTTCTTGCGGAGTTAGTTTTTCAGAGGCAGGAACTTTAATGATTCCTGCAAAAGTGACGGGAAGTTCATATTTAGCAACCCACTCGTGTTCGAGGGTGCGAACGCCGCTTTTGCCTTCTAGTAGTGCTTTCCAACTGCCGGTTGCATCGCCAGCTAGAGGAGTAGTTGCTCCAATGCCTGTTACGACGACCCGACGCAAAGCTAGCCCTGGTTGGCGGTGATGTATTTCACTGCGTCGGCAACAGTGATTAGGTTCTTGACCTCTTCATCTGGAATCTTCACGCCAAACTTGTCCTCAGCGTTGACCACGATGGTCATCATCGAGATTGAGTCAATGTCTAGGTCATCAGTGAAGGACTTGTCCATCTGGACGGCATCAGCAGCAATGCCAGTTTCATCATTTACAAGCTCAGCCAGTCCGGCCAGAACATCCTGCTCAGATAGAGCCATCTAAATCTCCTATGGGGTGTTGGTCGCTTTATTTTAGGGGAGTTCGACTACTTGGGCGGCATAGGCAAGCCCAGCTCCGAAACCTATCTCCAGAGCATATCCGCCTGATTTCACCTGACCTTCAGCCAAAAGCCTGTGCATGGCAAGCGGAATTGAGGCGGCTGAGGTGTTGCCAGTTTCGACGATGTCCTTGGCCACTACCACGCTCTCTGGCAGTCCAAGCTGCTTGGCAAATTCGTCAATTATTCGAACATTGGCCTGATGAGTCACTAGGGCTGACAGATCACTGGGCTCGAGCCCCGAAACCTCCAACGCTTCTTTAGCAACCTTCACCATCTCCCAGACAGCCCAGCGGAAAACCGATTGGCCTTCCTGTACAAGGGTTGGCCAGGAAATTTTTCCATCTCGAAAATCAACTAGCGAGCCAGTCATTCCAACTTTGTCCCAGTTGCCTCCGTCTGACCCCCAAACTGTTTTGGAAATGCCAGGGTGATCACTTGGCCCAACCACAGCTGCACCAGCGCCATCACCGAGTAAGAAGCTGATTGAACGATCGGTCGGATCAATAAAGTCAGAAAGTTTTTCAGCTCCAACAACTAGAACATAGCTAGCAGTACCAGAGCGAATAAGCGAATCAGCCTGCGCGATTCCGTAGCAGTAACCTGCACAAGCTGCCGATATGTCATAGGCGGCAGCCCCTTCAGCACCAACTTTTTCAGCCAACAAAGTTGCTCCCGACGGAGTCTGGTAGGGAAATGAAATAGTTGCCAAAATGACGGCATCAATTTCAGCTGGATTGATTTTTGATTTTTCAATGGCTTCTTTAGCTGCGGCTACCGACATGTCCATTAGTGAAGTGCCAGCGCCAGCTCTTCTCCTTGTAATGATGCCGGTTCTCTGACGAATCCACTCATCCGAAGAATCAATCGGACCTGCAATTTCGTCGTTGGTGACAGAAAGCTCACCGCGAGCAGCGCCCAGCGCATAAATTCTCGAGTAGGGAATCGGAGTCGATTGATTCAACTTCTTCACTAGATCACCTTTTCAACATCCTGCAACTCTTTGATTGCTATGGCATGAACTTTATCGGCACCACGCTTGAGCAGTCCGGAAAGAGCGCCAGCTGGAGGAAGTTCCGCAACAGTGTTGCCATCATGATTGATGCTGGCCATGCACAAATCCCAGCGAACTGGTCGAGCTATCTGGTCAACCAGCAGGTTCAAGAACTCAGCTCCTGAAGTGACTAATTGACCAGCAGAGTTACTCCAGAGTTTGCAGGTTGGGTCCTGCGCACTAATGCCAGAAGCAAATTCCGCCACGCTCTCAACCGCTGACTGCATGAAACTGGTGTGGAACGCGCCAGCCACCTTCAATTCGATGACCCTGGCTTTTTCTGGGGGAGCAGAAATTAGTTTTGAGATCTCATCCTTGCCACCAGCGGCAACAA
>JACCDN010290991.1_pt1 | contig 11809 bp, 12 predicted proteins | sample 7441691 | NCBI WGS metagenome assembly JACCDN01 (sample SAMN15323439, study PRJNA562643) | freshwater metagenome | isolation source: river surface water | place: USA:Blue River Watershed | collected 2017-08-16
AAAGAGGAAATTGGCGCTGTCTTCATATTTCATCAATTGCCACGCTTCGTCAACTATAAGGATTCGACGTTTCTGATCAGTTTTTGTCTTATTCCAGATATAATTTAAGACGATATACATCGCAACCGGTCGAAGCTCGTCTTCTAGGTCTCGAACGTTAAATACCACTAAGGCATTATTGATATCTATATTGCTTGGCTGGCTGAATATACCTGCAAATGTTCCGGTGGTATATTTTCTTAGACGCTGAGCGAGCTGTGGCCCTGTTCCACCCATATGCTGGAGTGTGTCGTACAAGTTTGCAATGGTTGGTGCGGGTGAATTATGAGTAAGCGGGTCGTTTGTTATGCCAGCGCGAGCATAGGTCTCTATGAGCGCTGCATCGAGATCTGCTTCTTCAACAGGCGTCAGCGTCGGCATAATGGCACCGCCATTATTAGAGTTCAGCATTTGTGCTTGTGCGCCACCCATCATGAGTCGCAAAAGCCCATGTAGAGTAATAAGATTGCTTCGAAGTGCATTGTCGGCTTCTTCGGTATCGGTAACTTTTGGTAGGTCGAATGGATTGATGCGGGTGTTGCTGTTCAGAGAGAGTCGAACATAAGCGCCACCTACTGCTTCGCACATTCGTTGATATTCATTTTCTGGGTCGATGATGAATACTTCGGTGCCAAACATCATACTTCGGAGTGCTTCGAGCTTCACAGTGAAGCTTTTACCGGCTCCCGACTTTGCGAAAACCACGCTATTTCCGTTCTCTAAGCTAAAGCGGTCAAAAATAACGAGTCCAGAGTTATGCATGTTTATGCCGTACAAAATCCCATTTTCTTGCGTCAAGTCGGCACTTGTAAACGGAAAGCTTGTACTGATTGCACCGGTGTTCATATTGCGCCGAATCTGGAGTTGGTCAGTAAACTGAGGAAGTGTGGAGTTCAGACCTTGTTCTTGCTGGGCGCTGGCGGGCTTACTATAAATAAGCTGTTGAGCAAGCACACTCTCAACCTTATGCGAAACAAACTCAAGTTCTTCCTCGTTAATCCCGTAAATCGTGAAGTAAAAGCCAAAACGAAAGAAGCGTTCTTCACCAACCTGTAGCTTGTCCCGAAGTTCTTCAGCGTCTTGAATACTCGCTTGTTTACCTGGATCGCGAACCTTGCCCTTCTCTGAATCAATCTGTAGCCCGGCCTCTAATTGCGCAACTTTTTTACGTAAATTATCGAGCACTACCTGACTTTCGACTGGGTAGATGAAAATTGACAGATCAATTACTTCGTCAAGATTCACCATACTACTTATCCAGCCAGTGTATATTTGGCGAGGATAGCCATACACATAGTACGTTCGAGCTACACGCGTACCAATCTTAAACATACTGCTTTGAAACTCAAGACTTGCTGGTGCAATAAAATCACGTAAGGCTGTAATACCCCGTGCAAAAGCATTTTGCACCTCCATTTGCTCACGCATCGCTTGCATCTGTGCCATTGCGACTGGATCAATACGTTGTTTTGCCATCTATATATCCTCTCGACTCATCAAAACATATCCTTATCTAAATTAGGTCGAGGCGCATCACCCTGCCCCTTTGTGACCACTGGCGCATCCATCTGCAAACTTCCGAAATTTTTTAACTTTTGCCTGGTAGCGGTATCTGGATTGTAGGCGTCATAGTAGAGCTCAATGAGCTCTTCGGTATCGAGCGGAAGTGACTGCACTTGGCACTGTTGAAGTCCGTTCATGACTGCCTGTATGCGGTTTTTAAGCTCCGTTTTTGCCTTTTCCAAGTCTGCCTCATTAATGACCACTCGTTGTTCTTTTTTACCAAAAATGGTGTTGAAAAACCCTTTGCTCGCTTGAATTGCTTTTTGAGCATCTACGGCTGATTCAAACGGTATGACAAGGTAGAATTTCTTGTCCATTATGTTTGTCTGTTGGGATAGCATGTCCATAAAATTTATGTAGTCTTCCATGAGCAGTGCGAGTAACATGTTATCGTGCTCTGAACGGATTTTGTCTAGCTTATCTATATAGGGGCGTAAGTCAACTTTTTGGCTTCGAACAAACACCTGTACCGGAAAGTAAAGCGAGTTTAAAAATCCTTGATAGCTGAACTCTACTGCTTCACGCTCTTCGGGGCTCATTAAATCAAAGTTAATGCTCTGACACATGACGACCGCTCGAAAGCTCCCGTCGTTCATAATCACAATACCATCACGAATTTCGGCAATTTCCAGGGCATTCTGGGTGCTCGTAGGGTTAGATTTAGGTACTGGCATGGGCTGACCAGGTCGCATTCCAGGTTGCATTTGCATGCCAGGATGCATTTGCATTTGCTGTGGCTGACCCATCTGTTGCATGCCGGGTTGGGGCATCATCGGCGCTCCGGGCATTTGGGGAGGCGCTACAGGAGGTCCTTGCACTGGTTGTTGGTTTGGGTTCATACCTCTATACGCTCCACCTCGTACTTATCGGAGAGAAATGACGACTTCGTCACCTTCATCAAGCTTATCTTTTTGGGCTTGACGCGCAATCGTCTCCACATTTAAATCATCATTGCTTGCTAGATTTAGTATAACAGGGTCGCTTGGTGGTTGATAGACTGCGGGTTGTGGGTCGTCTTGAAGTGCTGGCTGGTTTTGAGCTTGTTCTTTCGCCTGAGCATCAGCTACCGCTTTAGCATTTGCTTCGTCAATCGCTTTTTGTCGCTCTTCTTCCTCTATTTCGGCAAGAGGCTTCAATACTTTTTCGTGACTTCGACTTCTCTGCTCTCTTTCTTGACGCTTCTTTTCTTTTACATGTTCAAGCAACTTGTCTTCGTCTTCTTTAGCTACCGGAGGGGTTGAGTTGGTAACTGGTATTGAAGGAACACCAGAAGCACCGGGCTGAACCGTCGCCGTATTTTGAAATGAAGCAAGTGTCTGGTTTTGCACTGGTTGTTGCTTTAGAAACCAAGCATCTTTTACAGGGGCGTATCCAGGGCTACTCATCGCTGGTGCACCATTGGACACCTGCGGTAGTGCAAGACTGGGCTCATCTTTTAAACTATGTCGTTGACGAGCTTCTTGAATCTTAGAAAGAGTTGCTTCTTTCGCTTGATTCGAGCCGCTTGGGTTTAACGACGGGGGCTGCCCCATTACCGGCGGAAGCATCGACATCGGATTTTGTTGACCCTGAGCATTATGTCGCAGACGTGCTTCCTGAATCTTTGCCAGTGTTTCTTGGCGGTGCTTTTCGGTTGATTGGTCAATAAGATTGTTGAATTGTTGCGCGAGTGGGCTTTTTTGTTCGTCCAAGGGGTCGTCAGCATCATCGTTTTGGCTTTGTGACGTAGGGCCCGGTACAGAACTGAGTGAGACAAGTCGATCAGACTGAGGTATTTGTGCGGGCATCGGGACGACTGCCCCCCCAGTAGTAGCCATGACATTCTTGACCGCCCAACCTCTACTATCAATAACACTTGCAAGTGCACTCAAGCGGTTTCGCACCTGATCTTGGCTTAGTCCATCAGAGTATATGTGGGCTTCTCTACGCGGAACGGTGATTGATACAAGGTTTTTAATGCCACTCTGATTCCAGATTCGTCTGCGCGGGACTAAGAAAAAACGGATGCGAGATGCAAGCCATATTTCAGTAGGTTGATCTTTGCTCCACGGCACCGCGAGTGCACCAAAAGCAATAAAAAATGGTAACACCACTAACATGAGTGGCCAAATACCTTTCGTCACACTTAAAAAAAGCACATATCCAAGTGTCAAAGTAATACCGAAAAAAACAAACTGCTTAAAAGAAAGCGGCCCGAGAAACTTATCATCTGCCTCAACATCTTGAGGCACTTTGTGCACAGCCATTACAACATTATACTTCTTAAGCTAGTCAGTAGGCAATCCTAACTGCCAAGTGGTGGCACTGGGCCTCCGCCTGCAGCAGGACTTGTAGGTCCTTCTGGCGGTCTTCCACCAAAGCCCATCCTTTGTTGATATTCTCTGTCTTCTGGACTAACAAATTCCTTATGGAATCTCTGGTAATCTTTATCATTCTTAAAGTATTCTTTTGCTTCTCTAACCGTGACTTCTTGAATACGATTCTCAAAGATAGGTTCCTCCGTCTCGCCAGTAGCAGTAGAGACCCTTCTAACTCCTGTTTGAACTGGCACAATAATCTCAACCTTACGATCTAATAATTCTCTTGCAACAACTGGTGCCATCTCCGGTTTGGTCTGAAGTACGGCTTGCTGAGCGTTGTCAGATTGAGCAAGTCTTTGCATGAACTCATCCTTAGCTGATCGGAGGTCTACTTCTGTCGGGACTCTGCCGTCACGGGTCAACCCCCCGCTAAGTAAACTCTTGTAGTAGTCTGAAGAAGCTTGTGCCTGCTCTCCAATGTAGCTCAAGGTATTTCTTGCGACATATTCGGTTTTCATTGATGGGTGTAATAAAGTGCTTATTGCTTGTTGGCTGGATACTGTTCCGGCAATAGTCTCGTGCACTTTTCTTCGAATAAAATCCTCATCCACGTCATGTCCTTCATATTTCGCACCACTTGCCTGCGCTCGTTTCAGGTCCTGTATAAGTCTTCTTACTTTAAAACTCGCACCAAAGCTAATACCATGTGTGTCCGACCTTCCTGCATTAAGCCCAACTGAGCGAACGCGAGCCGATAAATTCGCGTATGCGTTGGCATCGTCACCAGTAGCCATCTCGGCAGCCTCCCAGGCATCCCGCTCATCCTGGTAATAGGTGCCACCTTTAACTGCCATTTCATGCCATGCTCGTTTCAGGCTCGCATTGTTGAAATTCTTTTTAGCGGAAACTGCAGAAGAAACCGCCGCATCTACTTGGCTTGCATCGCCATTAAAGATAGTGTCGTTAACGTTGTTGCTGTCGTTTACATACTCGTAGTATTTTCTCAGCGCACCGCCGTAATCGTGAGCATCGGCTAGTTGCTTTATTTCATCCATCGTTGAATTTAGATTTGCATGCGCTCTTTCCTGTGCCTGCTCTTGTGATTCACCCTCTCTAGGGGTTATATTTAAGCCTCGCTTCGTAACAATATTATGAATCAGACCTTCCCAGTTCTTCATCATTACATCAAGGTTTGCACCCGCTTCATCATCATTTTGAGCCCGGTGTAGAAACTCAGCATCTTTAAGAATCGCCTCAACCGAAGTCTCTGTGCCCGCTTTGGCTGCCAATCTTATATTTGTCAACATGTTTTTTCTCAGACTACCTTTTCTCAGTTCGCCACTAAAAGCCTTGTTAGAGTATCCTGCCATCTGAGCAAGATCATTATATTTGTGTAGTCTGCTAGAGCTTCTAAAGAGTTCCGCATTTCTTGCCTCATGCAATCCCCCTTTAATGGCTCGTTTTGCCATCGATTGTCTACCTTTTCGAGCTCTATCAAACAGACCTCTACTTCTATCGTTTACCATTCCTGCGAGATTAGCAAATGCACTACCCGCAAGTTTAAATACGCTTGGTATCAAGAAGTATGGTGCAAAATAAGCAGTAAGCTTTAAAGTGAAATCAAGAATTGCACCTACTGCAGAATTGACAACACCTTCTCTTGCGCCCGTTTCAAAAATAATATAAGCAAAAGCTTTGCCCGAAACAAGCAATAAAACAATAATTGGAAATAGCATAAGAAGTTTTGAGAAAGAGTTCCACCAGAATTTCCACAGTTTGTCATTTCCTGGGAAAATCCAAGATAGTATAGCCACAGGAGATATGATAATCAGAGCAAATAGGAGTACCTGCCTCAAAGACAAAAGAAGCAACCCTACAAATAGAGACAAGAAGGCGGTAAATAAAAATAGAAGGACGTAACCAATAATTGGGCCGAGTATAGGCCACGATAGTCCTGTTGCTATCAAACCGGCAATTATAGTGCCTGTACCCACAGCCCCTGCAGTGGCACCCTCAATACCACCAAAAACATCGCGTAGTTGTAAATCTGCTATGCCTTCAGCTCGAACAGCGCTTCCAATTATTCCAGCAATTCCCTGTCCAACATCATTAGATAAATTTACAAGTATTTTTGAAATGTCCCAAGAAATGGCAACAAAAATCGCAGCTACAAGTAATCTTGGAAGTGCACGTTTTACAGTGTAGGCATCTATAAAACTAAATCCTAGCGCCGTGCCTATCACCATAAGCAAAACCATTGGGATTAATAGTATATACGCTATGTCTCGAATTCGAGCCCATGCATTTTTAAGACCTTCTGAATATTCTAGCCTATCAAAGTCTACAGTTAGCAATCCATTAACGATGCCATCTAAAACATCGATCGCTTTATCTAGTCCGTACAATGCTGGACACAGTACAAAAGAAAAGTCGCCCGCAGATTCTTCACATGAATTATCGTCGTCAGCCTCTTCGCTAGTACTTGCCTCGGTACATGTTGCGCCGTCCCAGGTTCCGTTCGCGGCAGTGCAATCTTCTTCAGTCGTAACTTGAATTACATCGCCTGGAGCTGCTTGAACCAGAGAGGATACTGAGAAAATTCCGACGAATAGGAATATAGCAACAAATAACAGTGTTACACGACGAAACGATTGGTTTTTAAAGCCCATATGTTCATAATTTTAACATCGAATCGCTCTTCTATAAAGCGTAAAGATTATCAATTTTGTAAATAAATATACTAATTTAAAACACTTACTATCATAATTTGGGTGCACAGATGAGCGTTTTGTTATATAGTAAGATTAACTGATGACTAAAAAACATTTTATTAACAAGGTGAATATATCGCTCAGCGTAGTAGCTATATTACTGGGTGTTGTCTTTGCAATATTCTTGCAAACAGCACAGGTACAAGCTGCGACAAACTGCTCGAGTAGTAGCGATGTGAATTGTGTGCAGTCAGACGGAAAGTATCGTTGCTGGGACGGTAGTAGTATTGCAATGACGCCGGGAGTGACCTGTCCGGAAAACCCAAACGACAATGGTTCGAGCAATAGTCAAACATCATGTGATATAACGGGCGGAAATTGGACTGCGGGAACAAGCTCAACCTCAGGAACTTGCATATGTCCAGGCGGTGGCGTCTTTAGCCTAAACGACGGCTGCCCCGTAAATGAAAACGGTAGTACAAACATCGAATCTGCGAAAGTACCTACGGACTGTAATGATCAAGAATTGACTAGAGAAAATTGTAAAATAATAAACATTTTAGCTAATGGAATCAATTTTCTATCTGCGGTAGCGGGTATGAGTATCGTTGCGTCAATTATGATTGCTGGCTATCAATATATGACTGCCCGTGATAATTCAGGGCTGGTAGAAGCAGCTAAGAAAAGAATCATGTGGTCTGTAGTAGCTTTAGTTCTGTTTATTTTTATGTATTCGATACTTAATTTTGTTGTACCGGGAGGAGTGCTATGAATAAGTTGAATGTGAAAATTGCTATTCTGATTATCCTTACTTCTTGGCTTTCCTTGGCGACAACTAATATCGCATTTGCAGCACCGTGTCCGGATGCAAATGAAACGTTACTGGGAATGCCTAAATGGTATAAATATTTAGAAGGGGAAAATGTTGGTGAGAAGTGTAAGCCGATTATTGAGAACTCTTCAGATGCGCTGCCAATTGGGCTTGCAGTTTTCGAAGGAGCGCTTACGCTGGGGGGTATCGTAGCAGGTGCGATGATTCTATATGGAGGATTTAAGTATGTGCTTTCTCAGGGTGAGTCAGACAAGGCGGCTGCAGGTCGCAAGACAGCGATTAATGCACTTATTGGACTCGTAATTTTGATGATGGCGGCACGAATCGTATCTTTTGTTGCAGGGAGGATAGGTTAAATAAGGATGCTTAGCTTATTATTTGCTGCTATAAATCTACAAGAAGATGAACTAAACATCCCCCAGGCAGAATTGGACTCCAATTCGTTTGCAACTGGTCTCGAGCTTGTATTCGGGGTATTGGGTGCGGCTGCATTTATTATTATGGTGGTGGCAGGCCTTAAGTTCGTAACGAGTCGAGGTAACCCAGACGGAGTAGCCAAAGCCCGTAATACTGTAATTTATGCTGCGATTGGGCTTGTACTTTCCCTACTCTCATTCTCTATCGTTAAATTTGTATTGAGGAATATCTAATGCGTCGAATCTTGAAATCGTTTTTTGCAAGCACTTTTCTCATAACAACCACTTTCATGGTTCCAAGTCACGTTTTTGCTTTTGATCCGCTTGCTCAAGTTTGTGAAAATAATCCTGATGCAACCGCCTGTGTTGAAAATCAACAAGGTCAAGGCGATGATAATCCGGTGACGTCTACGGTGCAGTCTGTAGTAAACATGCTTTCGATTGCCATTGGTTTTGCGGCGGTACTCGTCATAATCGTAGCGGGTATAACGATGACGTTATCTCAGGGAGATACAGGCAAGATTAAATCATCTAGAGACGCAATAATATACGCAGCGGTTGGACTTGTTGTTGCGGCACTTGCCCGCACTATCGTATTTTTTGTTGTCAACAGAACGAGCCAATAAGGAAAGGATTTATATGGTTAATACATTGATTAAAACACTACGTAGGTGTACCGCATTGAGTATCTTAGTGGCAAGCATCATATCTTTAGGTGCCGTTGCTCATGCTGCAACTGCGCAAGATCAGATTTTGTCTGGTGTTGACCAGGCATGTTCAGGCGGGACCTGTAATGACGATGAAGGAACTATCGGTGACACAGTGACAGCTATCATCGATATCCTCTCCGTTGTCGTAGGCGCCGTTTCGGTGATAATGGTAATAATTGGAGGATTAAAGTACACCAGTTCTCAGGGTGACTCATCGGGAGTGTCAAGTGCGAAGAACACTATAATTTATGCAATAATTGGTATTCTCATCGTTGCACTTGCTCAAGTTATTGTGAAGTTGGTGATAGGTCGGGTTGCAGACACTGGTTCGTCTTCAAGCTCATCGCAGACCGCACCTAGGAGTGGAACGACTGGTGGACAACTCCCCACCGTAAATAGACAATAATGATTAAAGCATAACCACTTGCCTGCTCTCGAGGCATATGTTATAAAAGAAGTAACAAAGTAAAAAAGGAAGAATGAAAATTATGTCACGAATCAAAAGAATCGTTTTGACGCTTGTCGCCACACTTGGAATTGTAGCTCCTATGGCTGTGCCGGTTAGCGCTGCGGATGCAAACGTAAAAGGTGGTCTCGCTTGTGGTGCAGATCTCAGTTTTGCGAATGGCTCAAACTGTACCCCTGATGAAGCAGGTGCAGGCACCAAAGTAGACACTATTATTAAAAATGTGATTGATATCGTTTCATTGATTGTCGGTGTTGCAGCTGTCGTCATGATTATTATTGGTGGTCTAAAATACGTTACGTCCAACGGTGATTCTGGCCAGGTGAGTGGTGCGAAAAATACGATTATGTATGCTGTCGTAGGGCTTGTCGTCGTAGCGCTTGCACAAGTTATCGTCAAGTTCGTTGTTGCAAAAGCAACCACCGACAACTAATCATTAGGATTCTATTAAAAAGCGCCACGGTAAATCAGGCGCTTTTTAATTGGTAGAATTTATGCTAATCTGAATCTGAATAACGGGAGAAATCTAACATGACTTTTAAAAGAATTACGACAACCTTGCTAGGGGTGGCCATGCTCGCTTTTCCCTTCGCATTGCCAGCAACAGTGGGCGCACAAGAAATCGAAAAAAACCTTCAGTGTGGTGCAAATTTAAAATTTGATACTTCTGATGACGCTACATGTGAAACTGATGATTCAGGGTTTACCGCAGCTCAAAGAGTTGATCAGATTGTTGGTCAAATTATAGACATCATGTCTCTTGTTGTCGGATTCGTTGCAGTTATCATGATTATCATCGGTGGGTTCAAATATGTTACATCCGGTGGGGATTCGGGAAATGTGACTGGCGCCAAGAATACAATTTTGTATGCAGTTGTTGGGTTGATTGTGGTTGCTCTCGCACAAGTTATTGTACGATTTGTGGTCGCAAAGGCGACTCAAACAACTGTTGGAACGACCTCGGACTAATTTTAGTAGACCATTAGTAAAAAACCCGCTCTAGTTTCAGAGCGGGTTTTTTTATTGTGTACACACAAAGCTTATTACAATATTTGTATCTTCTTTACCGTATCTTGCTTAAGTTTTGTGAAGCTGATGGTAAGCACACCGTCTTTTAAGACTGCTTCAATCTCATCTTCCTTTACGGGCACAGGTAGTGCGATGCTACGGCTAAATTCGCCCCAGTAACACTCTTGCACAAAGTAGTTTTCTACACCGAGCTCTTCGCCAGCGGACAAAGTTCCACGAATACTTAAGGTATTGTCTGCAATGCTCACGTCTAGGTCATTCTTATTCACACCTGCAGTCCGTGCTTTAACAACCAATCGTTCCTTGGTTTCATACACGTCAACAGCGAGCTGTCCAGGTACGGCTTCGTCCTCTTCCCAGTCGTCTTGTGGCTGATCTTGAGATGGTTCATCCATACTTAAATCATTATCAGCAGGCATGACCGCCATATTTGTAGTCGTATCATCTTCACCCAAAAACGCAGCGGTTAACTCGTCTTCTAGCAGTAGGTCTTCGTCGCGAGATTTTCTCGCCATAGTTCTTCCCTCCTTTAGTAGTAGTGCTTGCACCGATGTTTATTCTGATTTTGGAATAGAATCGACACAAGGATGTTTATCTTATGTATAAGTATAACGAAGCGAATGGCATAACCGCAAACAGAGCGCTATATTTACAACACAAAAATGACAACGGTGGGAATTATACTATTACTATGCAGCTTATCGATAGCTTCATGGCAGTCCTTGCCCCGCATGTGTGTATAGCGTGCGGTTTGGAAGGCTCAGTGCTTTGCTCGGAGTGTATTAAGAGGTATTTTGAACCAAGCGAACCTCGCTGTATTGGGTGCATGAAATTGTCAGAAAATTTTAAGATCTGTTCAGGTTGTCGACGAATTATACCTCTAGAGCGTGTCGTATTCTGTTCAATATACGAGGGTGTGTCATCCCAACTTATAAAAGACTTAAAATTTGAACTGAAACGACAAGGGGCAGATGCAGTTGCATCAATCATGGCCGATACGATTAAAGGCACTGAAAATCTGTTTGATGTGATATCACCAATACCCACCTCCCCTGCTCGCGTTCGAGCGCGCGGATTTGATCACTCTGAACTAATTGCGAAATCGTTAGCCAAGAAGCTTGCCATATCTTACAAAAATTTTTTTTGGCGTATATCTGATGCGCATCAAGTTGGTGCGAACCGGTCCGAAAGGTTTCGGCAAATGAAAAATGTGTTTCATCTACATCAACATGTAGTGCAACATGCACCAAAATCTGCACTACTCATAGATGATGTCTACACTACGGGCGCGACTCTCGCTTCGGCCACAAATCTTCTAAAAAAATCAGGCGTAAAGCATGTTTCGGCTATTGTTTTCGCTCGAAAAGTATAAGGCCGGAAAAGATGTTGCAACGCGGAAGTTGCCACCAGGCAAGGTCCTCCTCGACTTACTCTTTTGGCGGAGAGAGGTGAAAAAGTCTTGTAGACTTTTGCAAGGCCGGAAGCCCTGCGCAAGTTATTGCCAGAGTTGAAGCGGGGTCGAGGAAGTTGCCACCAGGCAACTATCTGTGACTTCGTTCGAATCCTAACCATACTACCGAAATAAAAACACCGTCACGCAGGACGGTATTCTTATTTTGGCGGAGAGAGGGATTCGGTCACGCTTCACGCGACCCCCGAATTTCATTCTTGGCAACAAGTTGCCAGAAGAAGATTCGTTTCCGATAGTCCACCGGACTATCTCACCCTCTCGGGTTCGAGTAC
>JACCDN010621521.1_pt1 | contig 11809 bp, 9 predicted proteins | sample 7441691 | NCBI WGS metagenome assembly JACCDN01 (sample SAMN15323439, study PRJNA562643) | freshwater metagenome | isolation source: river surface water | place: USA:Blue River Watershed | collected 2017-08-16
ACGCCGATCAATGGGATGCCCAATTTCTTGGCTTCCGAGATAGCAATCTTGTGGTAGCCGACGTCGATCACGAAAATCGCATCGGGCAATGCCGCCATGTCTTGGATGCCGCCGATGTCTTTTTCGAGTTTTTCCATCTCGCGCTTGAACATCAGTTGTTCTTTTTTGCTCAAGGATTCGAGGCCAACTTCTTGCTGAGCCTTCATGTCCTTCAGACGCTTGATGGAGGTCTTGACGGTTTTGAAGTTGGTCAACATGCCGCCCAACCAGCGTTGGTCGACGAAAGGCACGCCGGCGCGTTGGGCTTCGGCAGCCACCAGCTCACGGGCTTGGCGCTTGGTGCCCACCATCAAAATGGTGCCGCGGTTGGCCGACAACTGCTTAGCAAACTTGATCGCGTCCTGGAACATCGGCAGCGATTTTTCCAGGTTGATGATGTGAATTTTGTTGCGATGGCCAAAGATGAAGGGGGCCATCTTGGGGTTCCAGAAGCGGGTTTGGTGGCCAAAGTGGACACCGGCTTCCAGCATTTCGCGCATGGTGACGGACATAGAGATACTCCAAAGGTTGGGTCTAAAATCCAGTCCACTGATCGAACTTGCCTTGAAGACAAGTGCAACACCTTGATGGGACTGGTTTGCGAATGCGCTTTGCGAATCAAAAAGAATGCTTTTTGAATAAATCACTCAAAAAGCAAAAGTCGATTGCGACAAAGCCTTAGGATTATAGCATCCTGACTTCGCTTTACAGAGCCTCGCACCATGAAAGCCGACCTGATTGCCACCCGGCAAAACCTGATTGAAGGCCAAACCCATGCGCAAAAAGTGGCTGAGTCCTGCCTGGCCCATGCCCAGAGCGCCGCTTGCCAGCATGCTTTCCTGCAACTGACCCCTGAAAGCTTCATCGCCTCGGCCACCCACCCTGGCGCCCTTCAAAGCCCGCTTGCAGGATTGGCCGTCTCGGTTAAAGACTTGTTTGATGTGGCTGGCCAAGTCACCAGCGCAGGCTCGGTCGTCATGCAAAACCAGCCGGCTGCACAGCAAGACGCTCCTGTGATTGCCCGCTTGCGCGCAGCAGGTGCAGGCTTCATTGGCCGCACCAACATGGTGGAGTTTGCTTTTTCTGGCGTGGGCATCAACCCCCACCATGGCACGCCTGCCGCTTGGGACGCCCTGACCGACCAACAAGTAGGACAGCCAGGTGCCCCTCGCATTCCGGGAGGCTCCAGCTCTGGCGCAGCCACTTCAGTGGCCACCGGCGCGGCATTCATCGGTTTAGGCTCAGACACCGGAGGCTCCATCCGCATTCCAGCGGCCTTGAACGGCCTTGTTGGCTTCAAAAGCACCGCCAGACGCGTACCCACGCAGGGCGCGATTCCACTGTCCACCACGCTGGACACCGTTTGCGCCATGACGCGATCGGTTCGAGATGCCGTATTGGCCCACGAAATAATGTCTTTCCGTGCCGTACCCAAGGCCGTCAAGCCATTGAGCCAATACCGACTGGCTGTGGTGCAGAGCTTGATGCAAGATGACATAGACACGGTGGTCGGCCACGCCTTAGAGCGCAGCTTGAAAAAGCTTCGAGCCGCTGGGGCGCAGATAGAAGAAATTCGATTGCCAGAACTGCTCGAGTTAGGGCCCATGATGGCCACGGGCGGGTTCAGTCCCGCCGAGAGTTTTGCTTGGCACCGAGAGCACCTTGAAAAAAGTGCCGCCCAATATGATCCGCGTGTCGCCCAGCGCATTTTGCGCGGCGCCAACATGGCGGCTCACGATTACATTCGCTTGCAAAAAGCCCGCGCCGATTGGATAGCGCGCATGTCACGCGCCCTGCAAGCGTTTGACGCCGTGCTCTCGCCCACCCTGCCGATCACGGGGCCCTGCATTCATGACGTTGCGCCAGGCGCAGAAAGAGATGCCGAGTTCTTCCGGGTCAACGCCCTGCTCTTGCGTAACCCCAGCGTCATCAACAACCTAGACGGCTGCGCCATTTCACTGCCATGCCACGTTCCGGGCGAGTTACCCGTCGGACTCATGGCCTGGCACACCGCTCTGCATGACGACACTGTTCTTCAACTGGCCTTGCAGCTCGAACCTGCGCTGCAAGCACGGTAAGGCCGATGCAACAACTGTCTCGATCTTCCGCATGGCCGGTGTACGGTCGGGATGCCCTTCGGTTGGTCGAAGCCCAAATCCAACAGGGCTCCGCTACCCCATTGATGCAAAAAGCCGGTTTGGCCGCAGCGCAACTGGCGTTGGCACTGGCCCCCCACGCAGAGCGCATTTGGGTGGCTGCAGGCCCTGGCAACAACGGCGGTGATGGCCTCGAAGCCGCACTGCATTTGCACCAATGGGGCAAAGCGGTGACCGTAACGCTGTGGGCCAACCCACACCGTCTGCCGGCTGACGCGCATGCCGCTTGGCTGCGGGCCCAGGCTGCAGGCGTTGAGATCACGCCAGAATTACCCGAAGCCTGGCTTAACGGCATGAGCCCTTTGGACTTGTGCATTGATGCCTTGCTGGGCATAGGCGCAGAACGTCCGCTGAGTGCGGCTCTGCAAACGGCAGTGCAGGCCCTGAATCGAAGCCCTGCCCTGACCCTCTCTTTGGATGCGCCCACGGGTTTGAACCCCGAGTCAGGGCAAGCGTTGAGCCCGGACAGCGCGCATAGGGTGTGCGCCGATCACACCCTGACATTCATTGCCGCCAAACCGGGCTTGTTCATGGGTCTAGGTCGTGATGCCTGTGGCGTGATCTGGCTAGAAGACCTGGGCTTTGATGAGCAAGCACAAGACCCTCGACCCCACGCACAAGCCCTTTTGAATCCGTGCGCACCCCATCGTGTGAATCGCCATGCCAGTCACAAAGGACTGCAAGGGGATGTGGCGGTCATTGGGGGCGAGTCCATTGGCTCAGAGGGTTTCGGCATGCGAGGGGCTGCACTTTTGGCCGCCAGTGCGGCAGTGCATGCGGGGGCTGGCCGCGTGATCTTGAGTTTGCTTTCAGGTCAAGCGCTTGAATCTGCCCCATTTGACATGATGCAGCGCGATTGGCGACAACTTGAGCTGCGCCAGCTGAGTGTGGTGTGTGGTTGTGGCGGCGGTCAATCGGTGCGTGCGGCCCTGCCTGAAGTGCTGCAACAAAGCGCCCAATTGGTTTTAGACGCCGATGCCTTGAACGCCTTGGCGCAAGACGCCATGCTGCAAGACCTGCTCAAACAACGTGGTGCCCATCAACCCACCGTCATCACCCCTCACCCACTCGAAGCCGCTCGGTTGCTTCACACCCACACGGCCGAAGTCCAACAAGACCGCCTGCTGACCGCGCAAAGGTTGGTGCGCCTGTTCAATTGCACCGTGGTGTTGAAGGGCTCAGGCAGCGTTATTGCCGCGCCAGGTCAAACTCCGCGCATCAACACCTCCGGCAACGGCCGCTTGGCCATTGGCGGTACAGGCGATGTGTTGGCAGGTCTGATCGGTGCACGCTTGGCGCAGGGAGCGAGTGCGTTTGACGCAGCACTTGCTGCAGTAGCCCAGCACGGGCAATTGGCCAACGATTGGCCCGCTCATCAACCGCTCACCGCTAGCCAATTGGCACGCAAGCTCAACTGAAACAAAAAAGCCAGATGGGTCCATCTGGCTTTTGGGGGCTTCAGCGGCGGGGCTTGGGTGGACGCTTGCCTTTTTTCTTGGCCGCCGCTTTTTTCACCGACGCTTTGAGCGCTTGAATGGGAGAACGGTTGCGCTCAGCATCTGCCATACGGCGGTCTTGCGAGGCGTGTTTTTTGGCACGCCCGGTGTCTGCGGCAGTGGACACCCCTTTGTCACGCATGGCACGTGGCACCAAGTCATCGCCAGCATGGACCAAACGGAAGTCGATCTTTCGACCGTCCAGATCCACTCGACTGACTTGCACTTGCACTCGGCTGCCAATGGCATAACGGATGCCCGTACGCTCACCACGCAACTCTTGGCGCAACTCGTCAAAACGGAAGTACTCGCCACCCAACTCGGTGATGTGCACCAAACCTTCGACATACAAAGAGTCGAGGGTCACGAAGATACCGAAACTGGTGGCCGCGGAGACCACCCCCCCGTATTCCTCGCCCAAATGCTCGCGCATGTATTTGCACTTCAGCCAAGCCTCCACATCGCGGCTGGCTTCGTCTGCGCGGCGTTCATTGGCGCTGCAATGCAAGCCCGCGGCCTCCCAAGCACGCTGATCGGCGGCAGACATCTTGACCCGCGGTGAGGGCGACTCGGGTGCTTCACCTTTGGCCGCTCGGCTTTTCTCCAGACGTTTGCTGAGCTTGGCATGCGCCTCACCCGGTACAGGCAGGCTGGGCAACGTGTATTTGCGGCCCAACAAAATGGACTTGATCACCCGATGCACCAGCAAATCGGGATAGCGTCGAATTGGGCTGGTGAAATGGGTGTACGCCTCATACGCCAAGCCAAAGTGCCCACTGTTCATGGGCGTGTAAATGGCTTGCTGCATCGAGCGCAGCAACATGGTGTGAATCTGCTGCGCGTCTGGTCGGTCTTTGGTGGCCTGCGCAATTTTTTGGAACTCAGAGGTGTGCGGGTCATCGCTGATGCTGATGCCCAGACCCAAGGCCTTGAGGTAGTTGCGCAGAATGTCTTTTTTCTCTGCCGTTGGGCCTTCGTGCACCCGAAACAAGCCCGGGTGTTTGCCTTGCTGGATGAAGTCGGCGCTGCACACGTTGGCGGCCAACATCGCTTCTTCAATCAAGCGATGGGCTTCGTTACGCACGCGGGGCACAATTTTTTCGATACGACCGCTTTCATCGCAAACAATTTGGGTCTCTGTGGTTTCAAAATCAACCGCCCCTCGCACCGCTCTGGAGGCCAGCAGCGCCTTGTAAACGTCCTGCAGATTCATCAAGTCGTTCACACGGTCTTTGCGCTTGGCAGCTTCAGGACCCCGCGTGTTGGCCAAAATGGCCGCCACCTCGGTGTAAGTGAACCGCGCGTGGCTGTGCATCACGGCCGGATAAAACTGGTAGGCATGCACATCGCCTTTGGCATTGACCAGCATGTCACAGACCATGCACAAACGGTCCACATCGGGGTTCAGCGAGCACAGGCCGTTCGACAATTTCTCGGGCAACATCGGAATCACCCGACGCGGAAAATACACGCTGGTGGCGCGGTCGTAAGCATCCACATCGATGGCGCTGCCCGTTTGCACATAATGGCTCACGTCGGCAATGGCCACCAACAAACGCCAACCCTTGCCGCGACCCACTTTGGCAGGCTCGCAATACACCGCATCGTCAAAGTCGCGGGCATCTTCACCGTCAATCGTCACCAAAGGAATGTCGCGCAGATCAACACGGTCCTTGCGGTCTTTGGCCAACACCTTGTCGGGCAAGCCTTTGGCTTGGTCCAAACAAGCCGCAGAAAACTCGTGCGGCACGCTGTATTTGCGCACCGCAATTTCAATCTCCATACCGGGGTCGTCAATCTCACCCAGCACTTCTTTCACACGTCCCACAGGCTGACCAAACAAGGCCGGGGGCTCGGTCAATTCGACCACCACCACTTGGCCTGGCTTGGCAGTGCCAGTGGCGCCCTTGGGGATCATCACATCTTGGCCGTAACGCTTGTCTTCGGGGGCAACCAACCACAAGCCACCTTCATGCAGCAAGCGACCAATGATGGGCTGCTCGGGGCGCTCCAGAATTTCAACAATGCGCCCCTCCGGCCGGCCTTTGCGGTCTTGCCGAACGATGCGCACTTTGACACGATCGCGGTGCAAAACGGCGCGCATTTCGTTGGGCGACAGGTAAATGTCTGACTCGCCGTTGTCGCGAATCAAAAAGCCGTGACCGTCCCGGTGACCCTGGACCGAGCCTTCAATTTCTTCCAGCAATCCGCTGGGTGGAGCTGCTTTTTTGATATACAATCCTTTATTCCTGAGGCGCCCAGATGGCGGAATTGGTAGACGCACTAGTTTCAGGTACTAGCGAGTAACATCGTGGAGGTTCGAGTCCTCTTCTGGGCACCAATCTTATCGAACCTGATAAGCTGCCAACAACCCCAAACGCACCGTCAGCCGTTGATTTTTTATCAACGGCTTTTTTGTTGGTCGCTCGTTGGTGAAGAGGTTCATCAGTGGTCTTGTGAAATATCACCATGACCTTCAGCCCACAGGCAGACCGAAGATGCCGGCGACTGACATGGCGTGCCTTCAAACAGGCACCCCCACCAAGTCATGCCCCTCCACCCGCACAATGCGAGCGCGCGTGAACTCACCAACCTTGAGCGTTTTGCTGAGCTTTTCCGGTGGCAACAAACGCACCACACCGTCGATTTCTGGCGCATCGCCAAAAGACCGCCCCACACCGCCCCGCCGCCCCAACGCTGGTGCAGAGTCCACCAACACTTGCAGGGTCGAGCCAACGCGTTGGTGCAACCGGGCAATGGACACTTCTTCTGCAACGGCCATGAAACGCGCTCGGCGCTCTTCGCGCACAGCTTCGGGCAACATGCCAGGCAAATCGTTGGCGGTGGCACCTTTCACGGGGCTGTATGCGAAGCAACCTGCGCGGTCAATTTGAGCTTCGCGCAAGAAGGCCAACAAATGCTCGAACTCTTCTTCTGTCTCACCAGGGAATCCAGCAATGAAGGTGCTGCGAATCACCAACTCAGGGCATAGTTCGCGCCAGCGTTGAATGCGTTCTAAATTTTTCTCGCCACTGGCTGGACGCTTCATGCGCTTGAGCACATCGGGGTGGCTGTGCTGAAACGGCACATCCAAGTAAGGCAACACCAGTCCCTCGGCCATCAAGGGAATGATGTCGTCAACACTGGGGTAAGGATAGACATAGTGCAACCGCACCCATGCATCGTGTTCACGGGCCATTTGGCCCAGTGTTTGCACCAACTCCAGCATGCGCGTTTTGACGGGCTTGCCATCCCAAAAACCAGTCCGGTATTTCACATCGACGCCATAAGCCGAAGTGTCTTGGCTGATGACCAGCAATTCTTTGACGCCCCCCTCAAACAAAGCCTTGGCTTCTTTGAGCACATCACCAATGGGGCGTGACACCAAATCACCGCGCATGGACGGGATGATGCAAAAAGTACAACGGTGATTGCACCCTTCGCTGATTTTTAAATAGGCGTAGTGACGGGGGGTGAGTTTCAGACCAGCATCACCAAAGCCGCCGGGCACCAAATCCAAAAACGGATCATGTGGCTTGGGCAAATGGGTGTGGACCGCGTCCATCACCTCTTGGGTGGCATGGGGGCCCGTCACAGCCAACACACTGGGGTGCATTTCCAGCACCATGTTGCCACCGCCCTCGCCCGTCTTGGCGCCCAAACAGCCGGTCACAATGACCTTGCCGTTCTCATTCAAGGCCTCGGCAATCGTGTCCAAGCTTTCCTTGATGGCTTCGTCAATGAAGCCACACGTGTTGACGATGACGAGATCCGCGCCGTCAAATGTTTTGGAGGTTTGATAACCCTCGGCACTCAATTGCGTCAGGATCAGTTCGGAATCGGTCAGGGCTTTGGGGCATCCCAAGCTGACGAAACCCACTTTGGGGGTGGGCATGTTGGCGGTAGCGGTCGTTTCACTCATGCCCGCATTGTCCCCGCAAAAACGACTCTCTTGTGACAAAGGGGCATGAAGCGCCCTTCAAGTTTTTAAACCCATCACACCCAACAGCTGCTCGGTGTTCTTGTGGATCTGTTTTTGCATTTGCTCTTGCATTTGGGCCATCACATTTTGAGACGGATCGGCCAAGCCTGAAAACATGTTTTGCATCAAGGGGGTCTGCCACTTCATGAACTGGCTCCACACCTCTGGGCTCAGGGCCGGACTGGCTTCACCCAGCTTACTTTGCCAATCCATGAACGACTGGACATGGTTCTCCAAATAAGAGCCCATATGGCCTTGCATGGCATGCCCATAAAAACGGATGATGTTGGACAGCACCGCCTCGCTGAACATAGGCACGCCCGCAGACTCTTCTTCCAAGATGATCTGCAACAAAATGGAACGCGTCAGGTCTTCCCCAGTTTTGGCATCGAGCACCACCACAGGCGAAGCGGTCATGACCATTTTTTTGATCTCGGCCAACGTCACATAGGTCGACGTTTGCGTGTCGTACAAGCGGCGATTGGGGTATTTTTTGATGGTTCGGACGTGATCATTCCCAAGCACTGCGGCTTTGGGGCTGGGCTTGGCCGACTTGGCTGGTGGCTTGACCGGCAATGAAAACTCCTGATGGCTGTCTGAAAATAGCATTTCTGATGCAATGCAGCATTTTAGGCACACTCCATGCACCCCAAGCCTTGGTTAACCCTGATGGGTCTCGCACGCCTGGCTCGGCTTTCCGTGGGCGTTTTTTTGTTGTCGCCGCCCGATTCACCCTCATAACCTGCGAAAATAGTCCACTATGTTCACCGGAATCATCACCGGCGTGGGGCGAATCGTCGCCATCCACGACCTGGGTCGCTCTTTACAACACGGCAAGCGCCTCACGCTGGAGGCTCCCGCCGGGTACCTCGACGATGTGGGCTTGGGCGACAGCATCGCCCTGAATGGGGCTTGCATGACGGTCACCACTTTCAGCCCCGAAAACCGTCAATTCACCATCGACATTTCCGCCGAGTCGCTCGACAAAACCAGCGGCCTTGACCAATTGGGTCAGGTCAACCTCGAAAAAGCCCTGCGCGCCCATGACCGATTGGGCGGCCACATCGTCTCGGGCCATGTCGATGGCGTGGGCCACATCAGCCACTTTGCCCCCTTGGGCGAAAGCTGGGAACTGCGCATCTTGGCGCCCCTTTCTTTGGCCAAATACCTCGCCTACAAAGGCTCCATCACCGTCAATGGGGTGAGCCTCACCGTCAATCAAGTCACCGATTTGGCGGAAGGCTGCGAAATCAGCATCAACCTCATTCCGCACACCGTCGACAACACCGCCTTAGGCAGTCTGCAAGCCGGCAGCCGCGTGAACCTCGAAATCGACACCGTGGCCCGATATGTTGAGCGCATGCTCAGCGCAGGCCTTGCCCCCACCGCATCACTTCCATCCAAGTCATGAACGCCCCAATGCAACCCCATCCCGTGGCGATATCGCCAATAGAAGACATCGTGGCCGAAATGAAGGCAGGCCGCATCGTGATTTTGGTGGACGAAGAAGACCGCGAAAACGAAGGCGATTTGGTGCTGGCCTCTGACCATGTCACCCCCGAAGCCATCAACTTCATGGCCCGTTTTGGGCGTGGCTTGATTTGCCTGACCCTCACCCGCGAACGCTGCGAATACCTCAAACTGCCGCCCATGGCTGCCCGCAATGGCACGGTTTACAGCACAGCCTTCACCGTCTCGATCGAAGCCGCTGAAGGGGTGACCACCGGCATTTCGGCAGCCGATCGTGCCAAAACCGTGCAAGTCGCGGTGGCCAAAAACAGCCTGCCCACCGACTTGGTGCAGCCCGGTCACATTTTCCCGTTGCAAGCCGTGGATGGTGGCGTGCTCATGCGCGCGGGCCACACCGAGGCGGGTTGCGATTTGGCCGCTATGGCAGGTTGCAGCCCTTCATCCGTGATTTGCGAGATCATGAAAGACGATGGCACCATGGCCCGGTTGCCTGATCTGCAAATTTTTGCTGCCGAGCATGGCCTCAAAATCGGCACCATTGCCGACCTGATTCAGTACCGTAGCCGCAACGAGACTCTGGTTGAGCGCATTGGTAGCCGTCCACTGCAAACCGCGCATGGCGATTTCACGGCCTACGCATTCCGCGATCAACCCAGCCAAACCGTGCACCTGGCGTTGGTCAAAGGCGAATGGACTGCCGACACCGAAGTGCCGGTGCGCGTGCACGAACCCCTGTCGGTGTTAGACGCTTTGGAAGTCAATCGCTCGATGCACTCGTGGAGCCTGGACACCAGCTTGCAATACATCAACAAGCAAGGGCGCGGTGTGGCCGTGTTGCTCAATTGCGGTGAATCTGCCGACCAATTGTTGGCGCAGTTTGAAGGCCGCGCTCGCTCGGCACAAGCACCCGAACGCGGCAAGATGGACTTGCGCACCTATGGCGTTGGCGCACAAATTTTGCGTGAATGCGGCGTGCACAAAATGAAACTCATGGGCCAACCCCGTCGCATGCCCAGCATGACCGGCTACGGGCTCGAAATCACCGGTTACATCCCCAAGGAATAAACATGCTCGACGCCAACAAAGGCCAAGCCGAAGAACTCGACGGCCAATTTCTGCACATCGGCATCGTTCAAGCCCGCTTCAACGAAGACATCACCAACGCTTTGGCCAAGGCCTGCATTGAAGAACTGGAAGCGCTGGGCGTGACCAGCATCGACCACGTCATGGTGCCCGGCGCACTCGAAGTGCCAGTGGCCCTGCAAGCCATGGCTGAGCGTGCCGAGTACGACGCACTGATCGCCTTGGGCTGCATCATTCGCGGTGAAACCTACCACTTTGAGTTGGTGGCCAACGAGTCAGGCGCTGGCGTGAGCCGCGTGTCCTTGGACTACAACTTGCCCATTGCCAATGCCATTTTGACCACCGAAGATCTGGCTCAAGCCGTGGCCCGCCAAACTGAAAAAGGCCGTGACGCCGCCCGCGTTGCAGTCGAGATGGCCTGCATCATGGACGACCTGTCGGCGGACATGGCCGAATTGGCCGAAGAACTTGAAGACGAAAAGAACGCGTGATGACAGACGAAATCCGCAGCACGGACAGCCCCACCGAAAAAACCAAACCCGCCGCCTCGGGCACCCGCAAGTCGTCCGCCAAACCGGCACGCAGCCGCTCGCGCGAATTTGCGCTGCAAGCGCTTTACCAATTCATTGTGGGTCGCAACGAAGCCAGCGACATCGATGTGTTTACACGGGATTTGTCGGGGTTTCATAAGGCCGATGCCGCCCATTACGACGCCCTGTTTTTTGGTTGCACAGAACAGGCCGCCGCTTTGGACGCCATGATTGGGCCCAAACTCGACCGCAGTTTTGCTGAAATTTCACCGGTGGAACACGCCATCATGTGGATCGGCGCCTATGAAATGCAGCACTGCTTGGACGTGCCTTGGCGCGTGGTGCTGAACGAATGCATTGAGCTGGCCAAAGACTTTGGCGGCACCGATGGCCACAAGTATGTCAATGCCGTGTTGAACGGCTTGGCCCCTGAATTGCGCCGTGCCGAGGTGAACGCCGACCGGCAGTCCGGCCGCGCCAAATAACTGACCATGCGCATCTCCGAGCGAGCCGAGCGAATCGAGCCCTTCTGGGTGATGGAGGTGGCCAAGGCCGCCTCGCTCAAAGCGCGTGAGGTGGCCAACACCGCCCGCCCGGTGGTGTTTCTCAACATCGGCGAACCCGATTTCACCGCCCCGCTGTTGGTGCAGCAAGCGGCACAAAAAACCATCTCTGACGGCGCCACCCAATACACCCCCGCATTGGGCTTGGATGCTTTGCGCCAGAGCATCAGCGGTTGGTACAGCACACGCTTTGGGGTGAATGTGCCGGCCAGCCGCATCGTGGTCACAGCGGGCGCATCGGCCGCTTTGCAGTTGGCTTGCCTGGCGCTGATTGACCGGGGCGATGAAATCCTCATGCCCGACCCGAGCTACCCCTGCAACCGGCATTTTGTGAGCGCTGCTGAGGGCACGGCCGTGTTGTTGCCCACCACTGCTGAAGAGCGCTTTCAGCTCAGCGCCGCCAAGGTGGCTGCGGCGTGGGGACCCCAAACCCGCGGTGTGCTGTTGGCTTCGCCCTCCAACCCCACTGGCACATCCATCGACCCCGAAG
>JACCDN010142839.1_pt1 | contig 11808 bp, 14 predicted proteins | sample 7441691 | NCBI WGS metagenome assembly JACCDN01 (sample SAMN15323439, study PRJNA562643) | freshwater metagenome | isolation source: river surface water | place: USA:Blue River Watershed | collected 2017-08-16
CACATGCAAAAGTCCCCTCCCCTTCAAGCCCGTTAAGCCGCATATGTCGTACAAAGAATTAAAGTCGCCACATAGCAAGTTTCATCCAGTTCAAGTTGCGGACTTCCAACCTGATAAATCAGTGTGTCAGAAACGACCGTTCACAAAAAACAAATACGGTAACCTCACTGACCAAAGCACCTATGCGGAATATGCGTGGGAGTTCTTGCGCCGCAACAAGTTCTATCAAGCGTTGATTGATGCTGGCACTGGAGACAAAGCCCCTCACTATCCACTACCGTCATGGGGCTACAGACAAAGTGACGCTAGCGAACAAAACTCCGAGTGGGAGTACCACTGCGGACTTTGGCGTGAACCATACAAACACTACTCCGAAGCTTATTCGGATGACCTCGCTTGGTATCCCATTGAGTACTTGCGCCAAAACGTGTGCGGTGCAGTGGGTCGAACAACCACGCTGGAAGACAAGAGCACACAACTTCACATCACGATTGATCTTGGACAAAAGTTTGGCCCCAACGTTTCAGGGTTGAAGAAGCAACTAGAGATCGCTGAACAAATCGTGACGACCTACCATGAATACCTAAAAGGTGGCGCTTGGCTCAATGGTGAGTTAGACATTTACCCTCTCAAGAAGGGTTTGTTACGACGATACCTGTATGTTGCTGACTTGTACACCCAACTCGAAGGCAAGAGGAAAAACACCGACGTGGCGTGGGCTAAATACATTGCGAAAAACATTCAAGAAGGTGAATCTAACTTCTCAGAAACAGATGTCAGCAAGTGCGCAAAATCCGCCTTCGAATACATCTATCAATGGCACTGCCTAGGACTGCTCACATTGACTGATAAAAACGTCGCCGAAGCTATCGAGCACAAAGAGACAACATCGCCATCTGAAGATGGTGGTTTTAGCCTGCAAAATTCTTGGGGGTAACTCCCTAGCAGCAGAAACCTCCCAGAAAACGTTGATCTAACGGATGACTAGGTCTTGAAATGCGTACGTATTTTTGTGTTTCTGCTAACAACCAAGATACGGTGCATTCACAATCATCTTGACCCACTCGCATCTGGGGCAGCAACAGTCGTACCTAAATGGATCGCTATCTCATCAATTGAGACAGCTCGCCTTTTGCATGCGACACCCATAATTGAGACTCAAGAGTTCGAAACTCCTTGAGATTTTGATGATCAACTATCGCAGATATGACGACATTGGGAGTCTTACTGCTGAAGCAATGAACCTCGAAGCGTAGTTTGATATCGGTCCGATGGAACTTCGAGCCCACAGCGGCATGCAGCGTCTCAAAAAGAATAAATGGCCAAGCCGACGAGAACACGTGTACACCGCCATTTGGCAATCGCACAATTTCTTGATTTCCAGAATAGTACGATAAGCGTGAATCTCTAATCTCAGCCCTCCATGATGGGCCATTGTTATCGCGATAAGCCAAGGGCGTCGATGCAGCATAGTGCTGCTCTAAGCGATGTGTGAAGTGATTTCTCTTGTCGTACAGGTACTTCAGCTTTAGCTTCCGTTCAAGCACATCATCATTTAATGGGTAGCTGGGGATAGAAGTATTCGGCCCTAGAGTTCCATATATCGGGTCATAACTGACAGTTATGCTCGACATCAAATTGTTTTGCAGTTCAACCGATAGGCTTTCGATGCCACGATAGAAAGCGTTGCGGACTCCGTAAAGGACTTGATATTGGTCAACGAGTGCAGAAGCTGATTCGAGAGGCGACATGTTCAAATTAAGCGTTTCGAGCACATACTGGCGTTCGCGCTCATGCTCTGACTTCTTACTCTTCAACCAACCTTGTAGCGTGGTAAATCCACTCTGCTGTCCCAATCTGTCAAAACATGTGAGTAATAGGTAGTTGACCAGAGCCTCTCGTTCGTGACGTGAATGCCTCCACCACTCATCTTCACTTTTAAAGTCATAACCAGTACGTCCCGGTAGCGCGTCCGACTCTTCTAAAAGCGCCTGTGCAAGTTGCAATCTGGCGAGGACGAACTTGACATTTTCTTCCCTGATTAATTTGGAATCCATATTGGATATTCTGTGTTCTGTATGACAGCTTCCTCGCCCGATTCAGGTTCAGTCAAGGTCGACTTGCACCGATCACTACCAGTCATATGGTACCGACGACGACGATTTACTGTAACCTGAATTTATCAAAGCCCTCCTAACCGCTATTAGCGCAAAGGTAAACAGGCTACGTCGTTCGCACTCCGACTCCAATGGCAGAGTAGCAATGCACACTGTGATCCATGGACGTTTGCATAAGAGCAACAACAAATATCGGGAAAATCCAAAATTTTTAACCTTTTTTGCTCGGCATTTAGGAAGTCCATCCAAGCCAAAACCACGCTTTATGTTCACCCAATCTGGGCAAGCGTGAACCCAATTCAAAATTTGACATGCGTTAGGAAGAACACGTCTGCACATTTGCCTTTTTGGGGCAAATTTTGGGCGACTTTCAAGTTCACCACTTCCTAAATAGGGGGCATTTACGCCTATGACAACTGGTTCAAAAATCTCGCAAAACGTACACAACGTAGAGCGAGGGAACCGCAAATGTCAGATCAGAAAACGGCGCAATCATGCAAGAGCATTGATTCGGATTTAGAGCTTTTAACGCTCGCACAAGTCTGCACGATGTTGAGTGTCGGGCGCACATTTGTCTACGAAAACCAAGCCGCTGGAACATTCCCGAAATCGGTGAAGCTGTCACCGGGTCGCCGTGGTGTGATGCGCTTCATCAAGGCAGAGATCCTTCAGTACGTGGCCCAAAAAGCAGCCATGCGTCAGGAGGCTTCACATGCAGAGTGATGCCGACAAACGCAACAAATATTTAATTTGTCAGCGTCATTTCAAAGCGCAGATGGGCGTAAAGCTCAGTGCGTTCTTTGACAAAGAACGGCTGGCAATTTGGCCGTGCCGCAAAAGTCAAAACCACCACTTAGACCGTCCCCGTATATGGCTTGAGGTTGTTTCGACAGTGTTTGACCGGGCTCTGTGGGGTAGAGGCATGTGGCGTAAATGCACTTAGTAATACACACACATGTCACACCAGCTCAACCAGCCTAGACAGCCAACCAGCTTAACCAGCTAACCAAACCAACAGGTCTAGCTAGTAAACGGCTCTAACCAGCTTAACCAGCCTAAATAGTTAACCAATCCAAAAAGTCTAACCAGCTTCTCAACCATCTAGCCAACCAGCCATGTAAACAACCAAGCTGAAGACTAGCGATCACCAACCAGAACATCCAACTTCACTTTAATTTTTAGGAAGCACTGTCATGACAGACTCCATCAAAGTCCACATCTCAACCGCCAAGATCAACCAAGAATCGTTAGCAAAGGTCCCACGCCCTCAACTGCTCAAGACCGATCAACATGATCCCAATGTCCTAGCAGGCATCGTGTCTCAGAAGCAGTATCCAACCAGCCCGCTCACGGGCAACGGATATGAGCTAAAAACTCTTGCAGACGCTCATGGTCAGATTTTAGGAATTGACGTATCTGTGAATGTTCCCAGCTGTTTGGTGGGGCAGAACATCGAACATGGGTTGTCGGTATATGCAGCCAGTTGTAGCACTCTCCTTCTTGTCCAGCACTATCTAGTCAAGCACGGGGTGCCAAAAGAAGAAGTGGACAAGCTGGAGCACGACGACATTGAGATCACCCAAGTCACGTTGACCTACCTCATCCCATCTAAAGACACGGCTACTGATATTGGGTTAATCACAAACACCATTTGCACCCTCCACCCTGAGCGGAAAAAGCACAAAGGCAAGTATGCGGAAGGAACACAAGGGTTTTTCGATGCAGACGGCAACAAGACCATTCGATGCAATCTGCGCCCCTTCGCCCTCAGCTGCTACGCCAAGGCACCAGACTTGTTGACAGGAACTGACCATGAGGCATTTGGCAAATCGCACATCCGCATCGAACTCATCTTGCACAGCAGCGAGCTGAAGAGCATGCAGCGGAGTAAACCTCATGGGTGGATTGGTGCGCATCGGTCTGGTGCCTACGCAGCCATCTTTGAGATTTATGTACGCAACAAATTCTTTAGGCTGCATGACAACCTGCGCCAGAACCGCCCCGATGCCTCAGATATTGCCAAGCTTACGAGTTTGAGTTTGAGCGTGTTTAAAGGTTACATGGAGGGGAAAGACGCACGCACCAAATCACAGTTCAAGGAGCTAAAAGCGAAGAATCCTCGCGCGGAACAAAAACTTTACTCCCAAATCAAGCGGAACATTTTTGAGAAGCTGCGAATCGACATCACCATCCCGTTTTCCAAACACATGCAACTGAGCACTGCGAAGCTGGAACGCTTGATGGTGTGGGTTGGTGACCATCACCCCAGCGAAGAGGTTGTGGAGCGGTGCTTTTGCAAGGACAACTGGGGCAATCTGAAGCAAAAACTTGAAGCGGCAATTAAAGATGCCCACTAAGACTACATCAATCAGCTGTTATCCCAAGGCGTTCACAACATCACGTTGGAGATTGTGTGAGCGAGCTATGGGTAAGACTGGGACTAGCCATGGATCAGGTCACTCACCAACACATTGGCACGCTCTAGCAGGTCCCCCTGCTGGACGTTCACTTTCACTGGTAGTCGTTGGGTGAAGGCGCTAGACAGGTTGGTGGCCAGCACATTGATTTCCACCACGCCGGAGATCTCAGCGGGTGTCAATTTAGGGCGCAGTGTGAGTTCAAACAACTCCGCATCCGATTGGTGTCGCCACAGTGAGCACTCAAGGCTGTATTGCTTGACTGGGCTAGCAGGGCGAAACTCTTTGTAATAGAACTTATCAGCCTCGGGGGCTTTAGGCATACGAGGAACCACAAAAGAGCTTGGACTCATGTTGAAAGCACTTGGGGTAGCAAAGGCGTGAACCAGATGCGCAAATTTATTGCGCCACTCCCCTTTTGGAGCCTTCGGCGCTGGACACAAACGCGGCGACTTAATCACCTCATCGTCGGCGCTTGCTCTTTTCAGCGGCTGGATGGAAAAATCACCACGCGCAACGATCGTCACAAGCGCCTCATTGGCACTTTTAGTTCCCGCATTTTGAATCTCAACCACCACGCGGGGCCAAGCGGTATTGACAGCGAGGTGAAAGTGAAGGTTCTTCAGAAGCTCCTCACACTCCTGCAACCACTTGGCATAGGCAGTTTTGTAGTCAGATATTTCTTTTTCTGTAGCAGGCACATAAACTTCATGCCCAAGGTGCTCTCGAAAAAAAAATGCGCTTCTCCGCGACTCATCAAACCAGAATTTTTCTGTTTCTGATGGCAACTCCTCCCTCTGTTGAGATTCCGCATCGTCAAAATTCTTAACCATTGGAAACCGCAGATGAATTTTCTGCATCAACTCTGCTACCTCATGAAATGAGAGCGGTTCATAGCACGGCACCGTCACATCAATACGTTCAACTGGCGCACCATGTTGAAGCCAACGCAGAGAGAATTCAGGTTCGGCTTTTTTGTACCGCTCCAGCTCTTGTGTCAAACGTTTGAGTTCTTTGCTTGTCGTATCTACTTCTGGAGGCAACAACCAAGTGTCAGAGATGGATGTAAATGGCACGCCTACCGTCTTGGCACTTGCTATTGGGCCAACATCATCAGTGACTAAGCGCACCAGATGATTGGTGTTGGCTTTCAAGAAACCAGACACAACGCCGACAAGCTGATCATCCGCTTCGTCATAGTTGAGGACATCGCTCAACGCTGCATCTTGCTTAAGTTCAAGTTGAACATATAGGCGCACGCATGGACTATGCGCTCTGATTTCTTTGTAGCCAAGCTCTGACGCCAAGACTTCTCTCAAAACGCTTGCTGCAGCCCTAGACCGACTTGCGACACGGGCATTACCCTTACCTTTGTGCGCATCTATTTCTTTTTGTACAGGTCGAGTGACGATTAGATCAATCGCGTCGAAGTCACCAAGCACTGACCAATCCAACACATCTAAGGTTTTGCATTGGATGAAGAGGTTAGTGTCAGGAAAGCAATAGAGTTTGTTATTCACAAAAAGCATTCATGAGGCGTTACACACACCATAAAGAGTTCGTTGATGCCATTTTGCATGAGGCATCACCTCGTCTAAAACTTTCCGCAGGTGCAAAGGCTTTGTTACAGCGTTAGGGCTTCAATGTTCCATCGGTTTTAGCGCTCCAGTGCCCACACGAATCGAAGGGCTGGACTTCTGGGTAGTGGTCCATCTTCAGTGGTTTGCGATCAACGGGGGAGGCTTGGAAATACAAATGCCCGCACCGAAACCCCGAAGTCGATGAATCGGACAACATGACATAGGCGCAACGGTCACACTGCGCTTTGTGGTTTGGAGGGGGCTGGTGTTTTTGCATGTGCGGTGAATTAACGACCGCAGATTTTACGACCACTAAGACTTGTCAATGAGGTGTACGTGGCGTTCACACACCTGTCGCTGAGACCTTATCTGCTCGTTTAGCTGCAACACAAACTCATCTGTGGGGATAAGTTGCTTGGTTCGAATATCGGCGGGGTTGAGGATTGTCGTAATCCACCCAAGCTGCTCAAACTCCCTCACCCTCTGCCGCATCGCACGATCAGTGAAACGGCCACTGAGAAACTTTAGGGTCTGATATTTGGGTGCCTGCGCCTCGTCCAGCAATGACTCTGCGATTAGATAAAAAAGCTCACGTGCAGACGCTGTTTGGAATTTGTTCTCAGCTGAGGTTTTCCACCGGTTGAGGGCGATGAGTAGGCGTAAGAAGTTCGGTGCATGGATAGCACGTGCAGACAGGTTGTTCATAACTACACCCCTCCTCTCCATTGATTTCATGAATCATGGTTTTTGGGGTATCGGCACACTTAGAAATTTATTAAGTGGATAAGTTTCGAAAGTTTATTTGTCTAGCTCAATCTAGAAGTAGGCAGATGCCACCCGCCTCTAGTGTCTTGACTTCAACGGTCACGGGTCGGCAGGCACCAACGCATCATCACGTAGAACCCTCTACCGCGCTGCAATTTGCAACGATGTTTATACGACGCAGAAAGCGAGGAGCAAATGGCAAAAATTCTCAAATGGGGTAACGGCAAGGGCATCTTGTTGCCACATTACGTGACGACGGCCTTGGGGCTAAAGGTCAATGATGCGGTCATCGTCAGCCTAGACACCGAGAGCCGACAGATCGTGATTGCACCCAAAAATCAGGAGGGCATCCAAGAGCAATACTTTGCGAAGGCCAGTGTGGTGGCGAAGGCTGCAAAAGCGGAAGATCGTTGGTAGGCAATTAGCGTGAATGGGATATTATTCTTACGAACATAACAATGGAAACAAAGATGTTCAAAATAGAAGGGCTAGACCAACTCACCCGTAACTTGGAGCAAGCGCAAAAGGCTATGGCAGATATGGGTGATGAACTGGGAACAGTTAAATTCAACCCCCACGACCCTGCAAGTATTGATGCTGCGGTACAGGAAGTGGAGCGACTGGTTGATGAGCGCCTTGGAAGCTATTCCAAAAACCCTCTTGTCGGACCACTGATTGACGCAATGAAAGAACAGTACCGTACAGCCATCTTTGACCAAGCTGCATCTGCCCGCATGACAGACGGAGAAGATGATGGCCGGTGAGAGCGGAATTTTCAAAAAGATCAATGATGCGGTCTTGGATTTGCAGTCATCAGGGCAGCAGTCTTACGAGCGTCCATTAAAAACATTGGTGCGACTCCTACAAGACCCTGTGCTAGCTGATGTCAATCGAGAAATCACCGAGGATGTTGACCTAGCAAAATTTCTTGAAGAAAGCGCCCGTACGCAAGGCGGCATGGTTGGAAGTGCTCGCTTGTTGTGGCCTGATAACCCAAAGCAAGCGTTAGGAATAACTTTTTTGTTGATTTGTAAATTTGGTGACGAACCAGAATATTTGCTTCAGTTCGGTTTTTTATTTTTTCACAGCGGCACCAAATATTTATCGGCAATCCAAAGCGTTATTCGCCAGTTGGTTATCCCATTTGTGAGAGATTACAAGGACTACGTAATGGCGAATGGGGCCACTCAGAACCAATTGCACATTCCGTTGTCGAATAAGGTCTTCGTGGTTCATGGTCATGATGAGGGAGCCCGTGAGTCTGTTGCTCGATTCCTTGAAAAGATGGATTTCAAAGCCATCATTCTTCACGAACAGGCTAATCAAGGGCGTACTGTCATAGAGAAAGTTGAAACACATGGGGATGTCGGCTTTGCTGTTGTTCTCTTGACCCCAGATGATGAGGGATGCACAAAAGGCAAGCCGCTAGAACCACGCGCTCGACAAAATGTTTTACTGGAGCTGGGCTACTTCATTGGACGACTTGGTCGTAGCCGAGTCTGCGCATTAAAGCGTGGAGAAGTAGAAATACCTAGCGACTTTGCTGGCATGGTGTGGGTACAAATGGACAATGGAAGCGGCTGGAAACTTGCCCTAGCTAACGAGCTCAAGGCAGCGGGACATCATGTTGATCTAAATAAAGCTGTATTGCTGTAAATCTAAACATGCAGCAGATTAGCGAATCATCCTCATTACATGCAACAACATTGCATGAGGACGCATTATTTTCTCGCTGGGCAATTCGTCATGCTGGATTCGTTAAAGATGGCGCTGTTGATGCCCAAGCATACTGGGCCAGTAACCCACGGTTACTTTTCATTCTTAAAGAAGTCAATGCCACTAACCGTGGAGGTTGGGACTTGCGAGAATTTGTACGTGATGGCGGGCGCACACAAACATGGAACAACATAACACGCTGGACTGAAGGTATACGGCTTGCATATAACCATCCGCAAGCCGATATGCATTGGACCCAATTAGCAAGGATCAGCGAAGACCGGCGGCGTAAAACGTTACGCAGCATTGCGGCCATGAATTTAAAAAAATCTCCAGGCAGTCACACTTCCAACACACATGAGTTGCATCAGGTTGCCCAACAAGATCGAGCATTTTTGCGAGAACAGTTTGATTTATACAAACCGGATGTCGTGGTGTGTTGTGCAAGCTCTGTTGCGCTTGAGGCTTCCAAAATACTAAAAATTCCAAAATGGCAGCAAAGCTCCAGAGGTGTTGAATACGCAATCTACAACTCTGAGTGCACAGTGTTTTCTTACTGCCACCCAGAAGCTAGGGTTGCTGATCAACTACTGTTTTATGGCTTATTTGATTCTGTACGAGAAATTTCTACACGCAAATATTACGAACTGAGAACTCAAAATGCCCCTTCCCTCCCTTGATCGCAATTGGAAAAATCGCGAACGTATCAATCCAAAAATTTATGTACTTGAGATCAAAGATCGCAAAACCCCAGAAGGTGAACCCATCGCATGGTTACTGGTTGAGAGAGAGGAATCTCACAAAATAGATTCGCGTGACGGCAGCACTTATGAAGCATCCATGTGTTTGCATTACGAGCGTATCGGACCCAATCTCTCATTCCCAAACAAGGGAGAATTTCGCGCTAGCTACCATCGCGGGTTCGGCGATGGTGAGATTGTTTCATTGACATCAAGTTCTCTATCTAGAGGCGCCGTATTTCTTGATTTGTCAGGTCTCAAAGGTCAACTAATTGGCACCTACCTGATGAATGAAATCGTGCTGTGGGTGCAGCAATGGCCTGAGGCAATAGTTAACTCAGTTGAACTAATTCAAAGCCAAGCCGATGAAGCCAACAAAGAAAGACGGAATCGGTTCTATGAACAGTTCGGCCTTGAGTTTGAATATTCAGATCCAGAAAAGCGTGAACAAGGTAAATCTAAACCAATACCAGCTTCAACGCTAACGCCTGTGAACACTTGGAAAATGAACATATGCGAGCGGGATGTTCGTGAGTACATGAATAAACTCATTGCCAAACACGACCAACTCCGTTTTGATTTATCTTGCCGTGAGCGTGCTGTTAAAAACCTGTCTGCCGAGATTACTGATGCAGAAAAACATCCGATTCGTTGGGCGTTACGTCAGATATGGTGGCGCCTTGCGCCGACAGTAGGTCTAGTTGTCATGTTGGCAACTGTTCTCGCCGTACTTTGGGCGAGCTTGAAAAAGAACTTGACCTAATATTTTTTTCCATTTTCTACCCTCTATTCACAGATGAACTCCGCAGACTCGTATCACGAAGCACTCAGTACACATCGCCACTATGACACGATGGCTAACGCATCCTTGTCGTTAATAGGTGCAGCACTCGCTGGCGGACCCGCTTTATATGGATCGGTGTCAAAGCATCCCGGTTCAGAATTAGCCCTTGTATTCACCGCTCTGGTGATTCACATTGCCATCCAAACGTATAGGCGCTTTGATAGCTATGCAGGCATTGCACTCAACGTTGCATCTGCAATTGAAAAGGGAGATGTGAGGTTCATATCAGTCCCACTCGGCTTTGCTACTGTATTTGCCAATCTCTCAGAGTTTCCCGATCTCTGCGCAAGTGGAGAGTCTCGTACATTCAAACGTGTAAGAGGCATTGGTTACTGCGCAAGCTTGCTATTCGTCATAGCGGCTATTGGAATTTTCATTGCACGCTTCATCGGGCCTAATTAACCCTGCCGTTCCACGATCTTTGAATTGGATCAATGAATTTACGAATCAGCCCCCAACAGACCACAGCGCCTCAAAATCAAACGAGAGTTGCTTCTGGTGACGAATCGAGAGCAGGTACACCACACCCTTGATACGGGCGTACAGCAGCAGGTAATGCGTCATCACGTATTCGCGCAACTCTGCGTCTTTGGCGAGCGCGTTCAATCGCTGCGTCAAGCGAGTCATGCCATTACTCACCTCAACAGAACGCGCAGGTCGCTCCAAAAACAAGCGCCCCAAGCCGGGGAAGCGTTCAAGGTTCGGAATCACGGTATCAGATAGCTCATCCAGCAAGGCATCAAAGACTTGTGGTGCCTCGGCTTGCAACAAGAAGGCATCTATCTCTTCAAGGTTGCGCTCAAAATTGGCGGTGAATTTAACGAGGGTCTTGGCAGTCACGATGCGAGGCTACCCATCAACCAACCGTCTTCACCACTGGTAAGCCACGACGGCGCTTGAGTGCAGCCAAGGCCGTGCGGGCATCTTTGACTTTGCCAGCCGCTACATCGGTCAAGCCTCGACTGGCATCGTCTATCAGCAGAAGGTGAATGCGTTCACGCTCTAACTGGTGGTAGTAATCCAAGCGTTGGGCATCAATCAGGGCCACATAGCTTTCACCGTTTTTGGTGATGATCTTCTCCACGCCGGTCTTCACTTGGTCAGCCAGCTCAGACAAGTTGGCTCTGGCTTGAGACAGCGGAATGACATCACTTGCAGCGATTCCCATAGCAGACCCCTTTAGATTTTGTACAAAGTATTGCACATGATACACGCATCGAATTATCCACGCCATTTAAATTTATGCAGACATCTCATCCGAATGCATGTCATCAGAGCCATCAACTAGAAGCTCTTTGACATCAAGTTCAGCAGCACGCAAGCGACTATCACCATTGCACCCATATCATGTCGGACGCCAGCTCACGCACCAGATTGACGCAGACAATGCAGCGTGGGCTGGCACTGTCGCACAGTGCCTCCCCACGGGCCAGAGCTAATCGAATTAATCTTTAGCTTTCATCGCATCGAACTCGGATTTTGAGTGCATCCCAATCGTTGCTATAAACGCACGATGGAGCGAATCTTTGTACTCTTCATCTGTACATCCGTACCAGCCTTCTTGCAACATGCCGTGAAATCGCTCTGCAGCTTTATCTTTTGTATTTTCGTTTGTCAGTTCAATGTAGG
>JACCDN010841443.1_pt1 | contig 11807 bp, 11 predicted proteins | sample 7441691 | NCBI WGS metagenome assembly JACCDN01 (sample SAMN15323439, study PRJNA562643) | freshwater metagenome | isolation source: river surface water | place: USA:Blue River Watershed | collected 2017-08-16
AGTAATCAATTGGTTTGTGTTTTTCCTGCTGGTTGCCGACAAATAATAAAACAATAAACATGTAGAAGACCAATGGTAACTTTGTTTGGACAGGGGTTCGACTCCCCTCGACTCCACTAAAAAATTTAAATCCCACAATTGTGGGATTTTTTGTACCAATTCTTCGAACAAAATGGCACAAAGATTGTTTGTAAGTACAGAAAAATTTAACAGTGTAAGTTATTGAGCTTTCAGCCTTTAGCGTATTTTTACAATCAATTATAAAAACAACTTTAGATTATGGATAAGCACACAGAAGACGGAGCAGCTAAATGCCCATTTACGGGCGCTACAGCAACGACAACAAAACAAGGCAGTGCAGGAAGTGGCACTAGGAATATGGATTGGTGGCCAAATCAATTAAGACTGAATATTCTGCGTCAACATTCTAGTAAGTCTAATCCAATGGAAGCGACTTTCAATTATGTATCAGAATTTAAGTCTTTAGATCTAAAGGCAGTTAAACAAGATATTGTAGATTTAATGACCAATTCTCAAGAGTGGTGGCCAGCTGATTATGGGCACTATGGCCCTTTCTTCATTCGAATGGCATGGCATAGCGCAGGAACCTATCGTACAACTGATGGACGTGGTGGCGGTGGTGCAGGAATGCAACGTTTTGCGCCATTGAATAGTTGGCCTGATAATACCAATTTAGATAAAGCTAGATTACTGTTATGGCCAATTAAAAAAAAGTATGGCAAAAAATTATCTTGGGCAGACTTAATGATCCTTGCAGGAAACTGTGCTCTGGAGTCAATGGGCTTTAAAACTTTTGGTTTTGCTGGTGGAAGAGAAGATGTTTGGGAACCACAAGAAGATGTATATTGGGGATCTGAGCGTGAGTGGTTGGGGGATAAAAGATATACCGGAGATCGTGAATTAGAAAATCCATTGGCAGCCGTTCAAATGGGTTTAATTTATGTGAATCCAGAAGGGCCTAATGGTAATCCTGATCCAATTGCATCTGCAAAAGATATTCGTGAAACCTTTGCCCGTATGGCAATGAATGACGAGGAAACGGTTGCATTGATTGCCGGTGGGCATACATTTGGTAAAACACATGGTGCTGCAGATCCAAGTAAATATGTAAGCAAAGAACCAGCGGCGGCAAGTATTGAGGAACAAGGTACTGGTTGGAAAAATACTTTTGGAACAGGTAATGGAGTGTATACAATCACTTCTGGTTTAGAAGGTGCTTGGACTACTACACCTACAAAATGGAGTAATAATTATTTTGAGAACTTATTCAAATTTGAGTGGGAGTTAGTAAAGAGCCCTGCAGGTGCCCATCAATGGAAGCCTAAAGCAGGTGCGGGTGCTGGAACAGTACCTGATGCGCATGATCCTTCAATCACACATGCACCAACTATGTTGACGACAGATTTGGCATTGATATTAGATCCTGCATACGCGCCAATATCAAAAAGATTTTATGAAAACCCAGATCAGTTTGCAGATGCATTTGCAAGAGCATGGTTTAAATTGACACATCGTGATATGGGACCTCGCGCACGTTATGTAGGACCAGAAGTGCCTTCAGAAGTGTTGATCTGGCAGGATCCTATTCCAGCGGTTACCTTTAAATTAATTGAAGCAGCTGAAATTGATGCATTAAAAGCAAAAGTACTAGCTTCAGGATTAACTGTTTCAGAATTGGTGGCAACAGCTTGGGCATCTGCTTCTACATTCCGTGGATCAGATAAAAGAGGTGGTGCAAATGGTGCAAGAATTCGTTTAGCGCCTCAAAAATATTGGGCAGTAAACAATCCAGCACAGTTGTCTAAAGTATTAGATATTTTAGAAGCCATCCAAAAAGACTTCAATGCGAATGCAACAGGAGGTAAGCAAGTCTCTTTAGCTGATTTAATTGTTTTAGCTGGATGTGCTGCTGTTGAAAAAGCTGCAAAAGACGGTGGAGTAGCAGTTAAAGTACCTTTCACACCAGGTCGTGCAGATGCAGCTCAAGAACATACTGATGTTGAATCTTTCGCGGTATTAGAACCAATTGCAGATGGTTTCCGTAACTATATTAAACCTCGCACTTTAGTTTCTCCAGAGGAAATGTTGATTGATAAGGCACAATTATTAACCCTTACTGCACCGGAGATGACGGTGTTAGTGGGTGGTATGCGCGTGCTGAATACAAATTTTGATCAATCTCATCATGGCGTGTTTACAAAAACACCAGGAGTCTTAACCAATGATTTCTTTACCAATTTGATTGATTTTACAACAACATGGAAAGCAATTGATCATGCTCAAAATGCTTTTGAAGGAGTAGATAGAAAAACTGGTGCTGTTAAATGGACTGGTACTAGAGTAGATTTAATTTTTGGTTCTAACTCTGAATTGCGTGCCTTAGCAGAAGTATATGCATGTGATGATGCTAAAGAAAAATTTGTCCATGATTTTGTTGCTGCTTGGAATAAAGTAATGCAATTAGATCGTTTTGATTTAGCTTAAAATCTTTCATTAGATTCAATATTATACAAGATGGCCTCCAAAGGGCCATCTTTTTTTGCGTTTAAATCTTAAATGATTTAAACAAGATTTTTAGCTCCATATAATTACAATTATTTGTATCAAAAAAATGATTATTTTGGTAATACAATTAAACAATACGTTATGAAAAAACAGGTCAATTTCATTGTATTATTAGCGACTACTTTTTTCGCTATTTCAAATATTAAAGCGCAAGAGAGTCCACTAGAAGGTAGATGGGATCTAACCGTCGATATGGATGGTCGTCTAGCACCTTCTTGGTTAGAAGTGCGCCATTCTGGAGTTAAAAATTTGTTCGGCAGATTTGTCGCAGACGGTGGAAGTGCAAGACCCATCGCGCAAGTATTTTTTAAGGAGGGTAAATTAAGTTTTACCATACCACCACAATGGGATCGTACAGAAAACAATTTAGTTGTGGAAGGTGTATTAGAGGGTGATCAATTAAAAGGCACCATGGTGACGCCTTATGGTAAACAATATAGTTGGACTGGTGTACGGGCACCTAGATTAAATAGTTTAAAAGAAGTGAAATGGGGTACACCAATAAAATTATTAAATACAACTGATTTGACAGGCTGGGAGGCTATGGGCAAAAATAATCAATGGCAAAATATCAATGGTGTATTAACAAGTCCAAAATCAGGTAGCAATATTAGAACTGTTGATGAATATGATGATTTTAAATTGCACATCGAATTCAGGTATCCAAAAGGAAGTAATAGCGGTGTGTATTTGCGTGGTCGTTATGAAGTGCAAATTGAAGATAACCAGGGCAAGGAACCACAAAATGTATATTTAGGTGGTGTGTATGGTTTTATAGACCCTTGGGAAAATGCAGCAAAAGCGGCAGGTGAATGGCAGTCTTATGATATCACTTTAGTGGGTAGAATGGTGACAGTCGTTGCTAATGGAAAGACAATCATTTTCAAGCAAGAAATTCCAGGGATCACGGGAGGTGCAATCAATAGTAATGAGGCTTCACCTGGTCCGATTATGTTACAAGGAGATCATGGTCCAATTGAATTCAGAAACATTATCATTACACCTGCGAAAAATTAAAACTTAATTAGTTGATGTGTACTATTGACTAATAAAAAAGCCGCAGTTTTAAATTGCGGCTTTTTTTATTAAAGTAAGTTTTTATTATTTTATAATCACTACTTCCTCGAAAGCTACACGGTGTCTTTTGCCCCAGATGCCTGCTTCTGTTCCTTTCCCAACACTTATAATCATATTTACTTCCGCCCCTTTAGGCAAGTTCAATGCTGCTTTAACACGCTTTGCATCAAATCCTTCCATCGGACAACTATCAAATCCTTCAGCGGCAATGGATAACATAAATGTTTGTGCAGCCAACGCGCAAGATTTATGTACAGTAACTCTTTGATCAGCTTTACCTTTATAACGCATCATGGGTCTTGCTGCACCAATCAAGGTACTTAATGCGGTTCTAATAAAAGTGAGACATCCAAGTGGATCCGATCCATAAGCCATTGGCATTAATTTGCCATAATAGTTGAGAAGTCTTTGTTGTGCAGTGGTAGGTTCGCCATGGATATCTTTGTTGATGATATCTAAATGCCATTTTACTCTTTTTTTCCAATGGTCTTGACGAGTCACAAAAACGACCAATTGCTTGGCTGTTTTTGCTGCATTTTGATTTAAACAAAAGGAGTGAAACTTAGTTTGTAAAGCAGAATCCTGAATCCAATAAAATTCCCATAATTGCATATTGCTACTATTAGGAGAGAGTATGGCCCTTTCTAAACTTCTTTGAATGACCTCGTTGGGAACTTCAACTGCTGGGTCGAATTTTCTATTGGACCTTCTTTTATGAATGATTTCGTCAAATGAATTGGCTAATGACATAAGTTATTATTGAATAAAAAAGCCTCCAATGAATTGAAGGCTTTAAAAATATGGTTTAATGAATTTAAAACAAATCCATTGCTTTTGCGAAATAAGTAATAGTGCCAGGAAGTGCTAACCAGAAAAACTCTCTGTAAACAAATAATAATACAATTAATATAGCGAACCATAAAAAGAATAGTGCCCAGTATTTCTTGGTGTTAGATTGTGCTTCCATTTGTTTACTTTGTTTTTAATGTTTGAATGCTAATGCAAATATACAATATTTCTTATTTGGACCTATAAATTTGGACCATAGGTATATTTTAAATCTACTTTCCAACCTTTTGGCGTTTCAAGAATTTTTAGTTTATGCACCTTATTGTCAAAGGAATTTTGGTAATTCATAATGGTCATCGAGCTGTCTACGGCACTAATCTCATTAATTTGAATCGATGCTAACCTTAATTGTTGACGACCTTCTTTGTCTAATCCATAATATTTATTGGCTATTTCCTCAAATAGTGCAAGGTTCTCAGCATCCTCAAGTATATAAAACTTTGCTTTTTTAAAATTGCCTTGCATACAGTTTTCTATAAAATACCTGCCACCATCCAAGGGATTGTCTGCTACTTCATATTGGTCAGTTGGGCTGCATTGCCAGAGGAATAGGGCAAAAAATAGGTATTTTAATTTAGATAGATGCATAGTCAAAGTTAGGAAAATCGTATGTACAAACTTGGCATCTTTATGTTAATTTTGAGGCCTAATAAATTTGTAATGACAAAGCAAGCTCTAGTAGACCAAATCAAAGCTAAACAGTCTTATCTATGCGTAGGTTTGGATACGGATATTGAAAAATTACCTGCAGGATTACCAAAAAACAAAGCAGGAGTCATTGCCTTTAATAAAGCCATCATAGATGCGACTTCCGAATACTGCGTTAGTTATAAAATAAATACTGCTTTTTATGAGTCACAAGGTATTGAAGGATGGGAAGCGATGGAAGCTACTCTAGCGCATATCCCAAAAACGCATTTAACTATTGCTGATGCAAAAAGAGGAGATATCGGAAACACATCTGCACAATATGCCAAGACATTTTTTGAGGTGCTGCCTTTTGATGCCATTACAGTTGCGCCTTATATGGGAAAAGACAGTATTGATCCATTTTTGGCTTATAGTAATAAGTGGACCATTGTTTTGGGATTGACCTCTAATCCGGGTAGCCAAAATTTTGAACAAAAAAAATTAGCCAATGGGCAATTCTTATACGAATCTGTTTTAGAACAAGTAGCGAGTTGGGGTACGCCTGAACAATTGATGTTTGTGATTGGCGCAACCAAGGCAAATGATTTTGAATCGATCCGTAAAATCATTCCTGCACATTTTTTATTGGTGCCAGGTGTGGGTGCTCAAGGTGGAAGCTTGTCAGATGTGACGAAATACGGTAAGAACGATGCATTGGGTTTATTGATTAATGCAAGTAGGGCAATTATATTTGCTAGTAATGGTGGTGATTTCGCTGCGGATGCAGCAATTGCTGCAAAAGGCTATGCGAATGAAATGAAAAATTTGTTAGCCTTGTAGCTAAATTTTTAGGGTATTTTTTTCATGATTTTTCTCATATGATTTTAAGGCTAATAAATACTTTTTTAAGCTTTTTTTTAATCGCTTTCTAGTACCTTTATGCCCCAATCTTTATAATCAAAATTTACAACACATGGCAGTAAGAGCAGATTTGTTTGAGTCCCCAGATTACTATCAATTAGATGAATTGATGTCTGAAGAGCATCTAATGGTTAGAGATGCAGTAAGAACCTATGTGAAAACTGAAATATCGCCTATTATTGAGGAGTATGCGCAGAAAGCGGAGTTCCCCAAGCAAATTGTAAAACAATTAGGTGATCTAGGATGTTTTGGTCCAACTGTTCCAACTGAATATGGCGGAGGTGGTTTAGATTATATTAGTTATGGTTTGATGATGCAAGAATTAGAAAGAGGGGATAGTGGAGTAAGAAGTACAGCAAGTGTACAAGGATCATTAGTGATGTTTCCTATCTATGCATATGGAAGCGAAGCTCAAAAACAAAAATACCTGCCGAAATTGGCTTCTGGAGAATGGTTGGGCTGTTTTGGATTGACTGAGCCTGATCATGGATCAAATCCATCTGGCATGTTAACTAATATTAAAGATGCTGGTGACCATGTTATTTTAAATGGTGCTAAAATGTGGATCAGCAATGCACCATTTGCACAAGTAGCAGTTGTTTGGGCAAAAAATGAAGCTGGTGAAATTATAGGAATGATTGTGGAAAGAGGTATGGAAGGATTTACAACGCCTACAACACACGGTAAATGGAGTTTACGTGCAAGTGCCACTGGAGAATTGGTTTTTGATAATGTAAAAGTGCCTAAGGAAAATATATTACCAAATATTAAAGGACTCAAAGGCCCATTAGGTTGTTTAAGTAAAGCAAGATTTGGTATTGCTTGGGGCACAATTGGAGCAGCAATGGATTGTTATGATACCGCATTAAGGTATAGTAAAGAAAGAATTCAATTCGGAAAACCTATTGGAGGTTTTCAATTGCAACAAAAGAAGTTGGCAGAAATGGTGACTGAAATTACAAAAGCTCAATTATTAGTATGGCGATTAGGTGTGCTGATGAATGAAGGTCGTGCAACTGCAGCTCAAATAAGTATGGCGAAAAGAAATAGTTGTGAAATTGCGACTAATATTGCTAGAGACGCAAGGCAAATGTTGGGGGGGATGGGTATTACAGGAGAATACTCCGTAATGCGCCATATGATGAACTTAGAAAGTGTGATCACTTATGAGGGTACCCATGATATTCATTTGTTAATTACAGGTATGGATGTAACAGGTTTCAACGCATTTAAATAAATTATGGCAGCGGAGCGTATATTTTTGATAGGAATGATGGGTTCGGGAAAATCTCATTGGTTAAAGCAGTTGGCTAAATGGAATAAATCTGTTGGCTATGATTTAGATGCATTAATTGAAATGAACGAAGAAAAAACTATTGCAGAAATTTTTAGTGAAGATGGTGAAGCATACTTCAGAAAGGCAGAAGCTAAAATTTTGAGATGGTTTAAAGAAAAGAAAAAGTATGTGGTCGCTACTGGTGGTGGTACGGCTTGTTTTCAGGAGAATATGGATTTTATGAAAAAAGAGGGTGTAGTGATTTGGTTAGATGAGTCAATTGAAATACTTGCTAAAAGATTGGCAGGTCAGAAAGCACATCGGCCATTAATAGCTCATCTTACAGACAATGAGCTCCTAGCCTTTTTGGAGCAAAAATTAGTCGAACGACATCCATTTTATAAGCAAGCGCATTATCGTTTAACTTCCGATCAAATCAATGAGACTGGGCTTAAAAAATTAATTCAAAAACATGCATCGTAACATTTTACTTTGGGGTATCGGATATGCTTTTGTTGCAGTCTTACTTGGCGCTTTTGGTGCCCATGCTTTGAAGGCGTTCTTAACACCAGAGAAATTACTGAGTTATGAAACAGGCGTTAGATATCAATTTATTCATGCTTTAGCGTTAATAGCTATGGCTATTTATGTTCAACTAAATGAGTCAAAATTTGGTGCGATGAAGGGGATTGTTTGGGCATCCAATTTTTTCATCATCGGGACTGTGCTATTCAGCGGTTCTATTTATGGGTTAGCATTTTTATCCCTTACCCAATCCAATTGGTCTGTTTTATTAGGACCAATTACGCCCATTGGGGGGCTTTGCTTTATGCTTGGCTGGGTAAGTTGGGCAAGGGTTGTTTGGTTGAATAAAGTGGATATGTAGCCAATTCTTTTTATATTTGTCCCCATGGCAAACACGCTTAAAAGCAAATCAACACCCAAGGTAAATTCACCGATTTTAAATCCAGATAAAGAAGCAGATGTTGTCGTTTCTGAAGTGGTGAAAGATGAACGAACAATGAAGATATTAGGAGCCATCTCCTTATTGGTCAGTTTATTTCTTTTTGTTGCATTTACTTCTTATTTATTTACTTGGCAAGAAGACCAAGATATGGTTCAATTATGGAGAACGCAATTGTTCTCAACACAAGATGTAAAAGCAAATAATTTATTAGGCTATATTGGAGCATTTTTTGCGTATCAAATTATGTTCAATGGATTTGGCATTGCAGCTTATTTATTCTGTACCTTCTTTTTTGTTTTAGGGGTTAATTTATTTTTTACGAAACCTATTTTTAGTTTATGGCGTAACCTCAGATATGTATTAGTAGGCTTGTTAGTGTTGAGTACTTGTTTTGCTTATTTCACACCTAATAATGCATTTTCTTGGGGAGGTGCGTTAGGAGAATACAGTAGTAGCTGGTTGATCAAATGGGTAGGCCGTTTTGGTACAGGTGCCATTTTATTTATAGCTGGCTTTAGTTATTTTATATGGAGGTTTAATCCAAGTTTCAATGTGCCCAATTTTGATTTTTTAATACCTAAGAAAAAAGAGCCTGAATTTGTAAGTGAAGACACAGAAGAAGCAGTGAAACAAGAATGGGATTTAAATAATCCTACACCAACTGCTACATCTAATTCAACAGGTAATACATTAAAAGAGAACGCATCTGGAATTTCAGTGATCATGCCTGAGTCAGAAGAAGACGAAATAGCTTCTGATGCATTGGGTGAACTAGAACCTAAACTATACATCGATGAGTTGACATTGAAAAATGAAAATTTTCCTGAAACTGATTTGATAGAAAAAAAAACTCCATTTGAGAGTGATGATGCATCCGATGAAATTGAAGAAGAATTGAATGCGTTTGATGGAGAAGCTGAGCTTGAGGATCTTGACGACGAACTTTTAGAGGATTTAGACTTAGAAATCAACGAACTGCCGAAGGAAGCATTGGGGGCAGCGGTGGGCAGTTTGGCTACTAAGTATGATGCCACATTGGATCTGAAAAATTACAAGTATCCACATATAAATTTATTAGAGACGCATGGCTCTGAAAAAATTGTTCAAGATCCAGAGGAATTGGAGACCTACAAAAATCAGATTATTGCGACATTGAAAAATTATGATATTGCAATTCAACGCATCTCAGCAACTGTAGGGCCAACAGTTACTTTGTATGAAATTGTGCCTGCGCCTGGTGTGCGTATTAGTAGAATTAAAAACTTGGAAGACGATATTGCATTAAGTTTAGCAGCATTAGGAATACGTATCATTGCGCCAATTCCTGGAAAAGGTACAATTGGTATTGAAGTACCTAATATTCGCAAGTCCATAGTAAGTATGAAGACATTGTTGGCAAGTGAGAAATTCCAAACAAGCCAACATTCATTACCTATTGCAATTGGTAAAAAAATTGATAACGAAAATTTCATCGTTGATTTGGCAAGCATGCCACATCTTTTGATGGCAGGTGCAACAGGCCAAGGTAAGTCTGTTGGATTAAATGCCATCTTGGTTTCATTATTATATAAGAAACATCCTTCTCAATTAAAATTTGTTTTAGTTGATCCAAAGAAAGTGGAATTGAGTTTATACCGTGTGATTGAAAAACATTTCTTAGCAAAATTACCTGGCGAAGAAGATGCGATTATTACAGATACCAAAAAAGTAATCAATAAATTAAATGCATTGTGTATTGAGATGGATAATCGTTATGATTTATTGAAAGAAGCAGGTTGTAGAAATATTAAAGAATACAATGAGAAGTTTACTTCAAGAAAATTGAATCCTGAAAAAGGACATCAGTATCTTCCTTTCATTGTTTTAGTAGTAGATGAGTTTGCGGATTTAATTATGACAGCAGGAAAGGAAGTAGAAATGCCTATTGCACGTCTAGCACAGTTAGCGAGAGCAGTTGGTATTCATCTAATTATTGCTACACAAAGACCTTCAGTGAATATTATTACAGGAACTATTAAAGCGAATTTCCCAGCAAGAATAGCGTTTAAAGTATCTAGTAAAATAGACAGTCGAACTATATTAGATGCAGGAGGAGCAGAACAGTTGATTGGTAAAGGAGACATGCTAGTAAGTTACAATGGAGAAATCACACGTTTGCAATGTGCTTTTGTGGATACACCGGAAGTTGATCGTGTATGTAATTTCATTGCAGAACAAAAAGGTTATCCTGATGCTTTCTTGTTGCCAGAATATATTGATGAAAAAGATTTAGAAGCTTCAGGTTTTGATGCTGGTGACAGGGATAGTTTGTTTGAAGATGCTGCTAAATTGATTGTAAGTGCGCAGGTTGGATCAACCTCTTTCATACAAAGAAGAATGAAACTAGGCTATAATAGGGCTGGTAGATTGATGGATCAATTGGAGGCAGCGGGTATTGTAGGACCAAGTCAGGGTAGTAAGCCAAGAGAAGTTTTATATAAATCTGAGGCAGAACTCTATGATTTTCTTCAAAACTTATCATAATCCGTTAGGATTGTTTATTTTTGCAAAAGTTTCTAGATTAGTTTTTCCTAGCCTCTTTATAAACCCATTATGAGAATAGCCATCATCTGTTTATTGAGTATATTAACTTTGCAGCTTTATGCTCAAAAAGACCCTAATGCAAAGGCAATTCTAGACAAAGTGGGTGGTAAAGTGAAGTTATCCAAGGGTATCTTGGTAAAGATTCAGTTAGTATCAAAGAACAACAAAGGGAAGGCTATGGGCACCAAATTGATCCAATTGAAGATGAAAGGAGAGAAATACCTTTTAAACGAGGGGAAATTAGAGATTCTTTGTGATGGTAATGCTATTTACAATTTTGATGGGGTCAATACGATTTCAAAGTCCAGTCTAGCAGAAACAGAACAAACCTTAAGTCCACAGAAATTATTATCAGGCAACTATGATAAAGAGTTTAATTTCAAGCTGTTAGCGCAAAATGCGAACACAGCTACCATAGAGCTATTCCCAATTGACCGTAAGAAAGGCTTCCAGAAAGTCACTTTAATCATTGATAAAGTTAAATCTGCCTTATCTAATGCAATCATTTTAGATAAAGGCAACAATATTACAGATGTTAAAGTACTTTCTATCAACTATGCAGCCAGTTTAGAAGACAAATTATTCGTTTTCAACAGGGCAAAATACCCCAAAAACGTAGAAATATTTGACTAAACTATTGATTTAGTTATGCTTTTATCCCTATCTTTGCAGCCGAAATAAACAAAACAAAACCGTAGTTAATTGTTAACTACAATAAAAGAAGTTCTACAATGTCTAACTTAACAACAGAAAAAAAAGCAAGCATTTTTGCTGAATTTGGTGGTAAAGCAACAAACACTGGTTCAATTGAAGGTCAAATTGCTTTATTAACACAACGCATCGCACACATTTCTGGTCATTTAAAAACCAACCACAAAGACCATTCAACTCAAAGAGGTTTAATGCAATTAGTGGGTC
>JACCDN010138022.1_pt1 | contig 11803 bp, 10 predicted proteins | sample 7441691 | NCBI WGS metagenome assembly JACCDN01 (sample SAMN15323439, study PRJNA562643) | freshwater metagenome | isolation source: river surface water | place: USA:Blue River Watershed | collected 2017-08-16
AGGACGCCAATAGGGGCAGGCAAATTACCAGCCGCGCTCAGCTAGACGGTGTGGAGCTGGAAGGTCAGCCACGTTGATGCCGACCATCGCTTCACCAAGACCACGGCTAACTTCTGCGAGCACCGATGCGTCGTTGTAGAAGGTAGTCGCCTTGACGTTTGCCTTGGCACGCGCAACTGGGTCGCCCGACTTGAAAATGCCCGAGCCAACGAAGACGCCGTCAGCGCCTAGCTGCATCATGAGCGCTGCGTCGGCTGGTGTGGCTACGCCACCAGCGACGAACAGGGTCACAGGAAGCTTGCCGGTGGTTGCGATTTCTCGAACAAGTTCGAACGGGGCCTGGAGTTCCTTGGCGGCGACGAAAAGCTCGTCTTCGGTCTTGGCAGAGAGCTCGCGAATCTGGCCAGAGATTGTCCTGATGTGCTTCATAGCCTCAGAAACGTCACCGGTGCCCGCTTCGCCCTTTGAGCGAATCATGGCCGCACCCTCGGTAATACGACGAAGTGCTTCGCCCAGGTTGGTTGCGCCACAAACAAACGGAACCTTGAAGTTCCACTTGTTGATGTGGTGTACGTAGTCAGCTGGGCTCAATACCTCTGACTCATCGATGTAGTCGACACCTAGCGACTCGAGAATTTGTGCCTCTACGAAGTGGCCGATGCGGGCCTTCGCCATTACCGGAATCGAAACAGCGCTGATGATCTTGTCGATCATGTCTGGGTCACTCATGCGTGAGACGCCACCCTGTGCGCGAATGTCGGCTGGAACACGCTCGAGGGCCATAACGGCTACAGCGCCGGCATCCTCCGCGATTTTCGCTTGTTCGACGTTAATGACGTCCATGATGACGCCACCCTTCATCATCTCGGCCAAGCCGCGCTTGACTAGAGGAGTACCGGTGATTGAGGTTGGGATCGATGAGTTGCTCATAGCGACAAGTCTAAACCTTGTCCCAAGCCTCCGCGATATCATTACGAACTTCTCCGAGTAGTCTCGGCAATGCCTTGGTTTCGGCAATGATTGGGAAGAAGTTCGCGTCGTGCAACCAACGAGGGACTATGTGCTGGTGCAAGTGCCCGGCAATTCCAGCGCCAGCCAGTTCGCCCTGATTCATACCCAGATTGAAACCTTGAGCTCGCGAAACGTGCTTGAGCACGCGCATCGCCTGCTGTGTGATTGCGCCAATCTCGGCAACTTCTTCAGGTGTCGCCTGGTCGTAGGTTGCGATGTGGCGATAAGGGCAAACCAACATGTGTCCGGAGTTGTAGGGAAACAGGTTCAGTAGAGCGTAAGCGTGCACTCCCCGGTAAACGATTAGCGATTCCTCGTCTGGCTTGTCAGTAGCCAAGCAGAACGGGCATTCATCGTCAGCGGGCTGTTGGCCATGCTGGATGTAGACCATGCGGTGTGGAGTCCAGAGGTGTTGAAAGGCGTTTGGTACGCCTGGCAGCTCACTCGAGAACTCCATCCGCGGTTCGGTCACGACTAAACCTGAACCTTGTCTTCGATTGCCTTCAAAATTCGTGCAACTGCCTCATCGACCGGAATGCCGTTCTCCTGGTGACCGTCGCGGAATCGGAAGCTCACTGCACCGGCAGCTTCATCCTCGCCACCGGCAAGAAGGATGAATGGAACCTTAGCCATGGTGTGGTTTCGAATCTTCTTCTGCATGCGGTCATCCGAGTCGTCGATGGTGACTCGAACGCCATGCGCCTTCAGGCGATCAGCGATGTCATGCAGGTAACCGGAGAAGGCTTCGGCAATAGGAACGCCAACTACCTGAACCGGCGCCAACCACGGCGGGAAGTGTCCGGCATAGTGCTCGGTCAAGACGCCGAAGAATCGTTCGATTGAGCCGAACAACGCACGGTGAATCATGACCGGGCGCTGCTTGGTGCCGTCTGGCGCGGTGTATTCCAAATCAAAGCGCTCTGGCAGATTGAAGTCGAGCTGAATCGTAGACATCTGCCAGGTGCGGCCGATAGCATCGCGCGCCTGAACTGAAATCTTCGGACCATAGAAGGCGGCGCCTCCTGGGTCTGGCACAAGCTCGAGGCCCGATGCAGTCGCAACTTTCTGAAGAGTCGCGGTTGCAGTCTCCCAAATGGCAGGGTCGCCTACGAACTTAGGGTTTCCCTCTTCTTTGGTTGAAAGCTCAAGATAGAAGTCATCCAGGCCATAATCGCGCAACAGACCGAGAACGAAGCCGAGTACCTTGGTTAGTTCTTCTTCCATGTTGTCTGGGGTTACGAAAAGGTGAGCGTCGTCCTGGGTCATACCGCGCACTCGAGTGAGGCCGTGAAGCACACCCGACTTTTCATAGCGGTAAACCGAGCCAAACTCGAACATGCGAAGCGGAAGGTCACGATAGCTACGAGCTTGTGACTTGAAGATCAAGATGTGGAACGGGCAGTTCATTGGCTTTAGGTAGTAGTTCTGGCCCTGCTTGCGAACTACGCCGTTTTCGTCAACTTCTTCATCCATGACCATCGGCGGGAACATACCATCGGCGTACCAAGCCAGGTGGCCCGACTGCTCGAAAAGGTTCGACTTAGTGATGTGTGGTGAATAGACGAACTCATAGCCAGATTCCTCGTGGCGCTTGCGGCTGTAGTCCTCCATGACACGGCGCATGATGCCGCCCTTCGGGTGGAACACGGCAAGACCCGAGCCGATTTCTTCTGGGAATGAGAATAGGTCGAGCTCAGCACCAAGTCGACGGTGGTCTCTGCGGGCTGCTTCTTCTAGGCGTTCCTGGTGCGCGCGAAGTTCATCCTTGGTAGGCCACGCGGTGCCATAGATGCGCTGAAGCTGCTTGTTGTTCTCGTTTCCGCGCCAGTACGCGGCCGCCGAACGAGTAAGTGCGTAGCCGTTGCCAATCATGCGGGTGTTTGGCAGGTGCGGCCCACGACATAGGTCCTTCCAGACCACATTGCCGGTCTGAGGATCCACGTTGTCATAGATGGTCAACTCGCCTGCACCGACCTCTGCTGAACCTTCACCGACTGCATCTTGGTTGCCCTTTAGTCCGATCAATTCGATCTTGTAAGGTTCGTTTGAAAGTTCGATGGTCGCTTCGCCGTCGTTGGTTACACGTCTAATGAAACGCTGGCCCTGACGAATGATTCGGTCCATGGCCTTTTCTAGGGCCTTTAGGTCTTCTGGAGCAAAGGGAGTCTCAACGTCGAAGTCGTAGTAGAAACCATCCGTGATCGGAGGGCCAATTCCAAGCTTTGCCTCGGGGTTGATGCTCTGAACCGCTTGCGCCAATACGTGGGCCGCAGAGTGCCTAAGGATGTTCAAGCCGTCAGGTGAGGAAATTGCTACACCCTCGGTAACGTCACCGTCTTGAAGTTTGTGGGCTAGGTCTCGAAGCTCGCCATTGACGCGTTGCGCAACAATCGTTTTGTCGGTGAAAAGACCGAAACCGTCCGACCCGCTCTCGAGTTCGCGAGAGGCTCCGTCTACGGTTACCTTGATGACTGACACATGCACTCCAATAGCTTGCTGAACTATCCAATCCTAACGATTCAACTTAGGCGTGCCTTGCTAGCCATTCGTGGTTTCGTTGTGTTTGATTGAACCGTGAAGAAAGCATCAAACCCGCTTGCGCTAGACGAGGCGCTGTTAGCCAGCCAGGAATTCCAACGCCAAACCATGGCAGCGAAGCTGAATTGGCTGCGCGCCGGCGTACTCGGAGCTAATGACGGAATTGTTTCAACCGCGGGCTTGGTAATGGGTGTTGCCGGTGCTACCACCGACTCAAACGCGATTCTTATAGCCGGTGTCGCCGGTCTGGTGGCTGGTTCCATCTCGATGGCTGGTGGCGAATATACGTCGGTTTCTGCGCAGAAAGACAGCGAGAAGGCGGCGCTAAACAAAGAGCGCATCGAGTTGGCCGAGAACCCGGAACTCGAGTTGCGCGAGCTCGCCTGGTTCTATGAGCAAAAAGGCCTTTCGATGGACCTCGCCTTAAAGGTTGCCACCGAACTAACAGCCAAGGATGCCCTGAAGGCTCACGCCGAGGCTGAGTTGGGTATCGATTCTGAGCGACACGCAAGCCCAGGTCAAGCCGCTGTTTCTTCATTCGTCGCCTTCGCCGGCGGTTCGCTATTGCCGCTTCTTGCGGTCACTGGCCCCTGGATCGACTACAGAATTCAAGTAACTGTCGGCGCAGTAATCGCATCTCTGGCAATCACCGGTTTTGTCGGAGCACGCATCGGCGGCGCTAAATCGGGCAAGGCCATTTTGCGCAACGTAGTGGTCAGTCTCTTGACCATGGGAATCACATATGCCATCGGCCAGCTAGTCGGTACGAACATTTAGCTAAAGTCGAGCTGCTAGAGACATCCTTGTCGCCTTCTCAATCCAACAACGAAGTTAGACTGAAGCAGTGAGTAAATCAGAAAATCCAGACGTAATCCTCATCGGTGCAGGCGTAATGAGCGCCACCCTGGGAACCTTCCTAAAACTTCTCGCCCCAAACTTGAAAATCGAAGTTTTCGAGCGTTTGGACGAAGTCGCACTCGAGAGTTCAAACCCTTGGAATAACGCTGGTACCGGTCACGCCGCTCTTTGCGAGCTGAACTACATGCCTGACAGCAAGGATGGTTCGCTGCCTAACCCAGCCAAGGCCATCGCGATTAACGAGCAATTTCAGCTTTCGCGCCAGTTCTGGTCATACCTGGTTGAGAAGAAGATCCTGGGTGCACCCCAAACTTTCATCAACGCGACCCCACACATGACATTCGTTCGTGGAGCAAAAGACGTCGACTATTTATCGCGCCGCTACGAAGCACTGAAGAATGAGCCTCTGTTCGCTGGAATGCAGTTCTCCACCGACCCTAAGCAGATCGCTAAGTGGGCACCACTCCTGATCGCAGGGCGCAAGGGCTCAGAGCCGATTGCAGCAACTTATATCGCCTCAGGTACCGATGTCGATTTTGGCTCAGTCACACGCCAACTCTTCACCTACCTTCAAAAACAGGGTGTCAATGTTGCCACCGGCCAAGAGGTTCAGGGGCTTCAACGCCTAAAGAACAAGTCTTGGGAAGTCACGATTCGTGACACTAAGACCGGCCAACGCACTTACAAGACTGCGAAGTTTGTTTTCGTCGGTGCCGGCGGTTGGGCGCTAAAACTCTTGCAGAAATCTGGCATCGGTGAAGCTAAGGGCTACGGCACCTTCCCGGTCGGCGGCCAGTGGCTCCGAACTGACAATCAGGCGCTAGTCGCCAAGCACCAAGCCAAGGTATACAGCCAGGCAAGTGTCGGTGCTCCCCCGATGTCGGTGCCTCACCTTGACACTCGTGTTGTCGACGGAAAGACCAGCTTGCTGTTCGGCCCTTACGCCACCGCGAACCCAAAGTTCCTAAAGAATGGTTCATTTTTCGATCTTCCTGCCACCCTTCGCCCAGCGAACTTGATCCCTTATCTCGCTGTTGGTCTAGGCAACTTCCCTCTAATCAAATACCTGGTTGGCGAACTGGCGAAGTCTAAGGATAAGAAGTTTGAGTCACTGCTCGAATTTATGCCGGAGGCAAAGCCTGAGGACTGGCGTTTGCTTAATGCCGGTCAGCGCGCCCAAGTCATTAAGAAGGATCGCAAGAAGGGTGGCGTGCTGCAGTTTGGAACTGAGGTTGTCACATCTGCCGACGGATCTATCTCGGGTCTTCTAGGGGCTTCTCCTGGCGCGTCGACAGCGGTTTACGTAATGCTTCAAGTGCTCGAGCGTAGTTTTGCCGACGAATTCGATGGTTGGCAGTCAAAACTGAAGCAGATCATCCCTAGCTTCGGTACGAAACTCTCGGCGGACCCTTCCAAGGCAGCTGCATCGCTTGCAGCAACCGCCAAGACACTCAAGATCAACTAATTCCTCATTAACGAAGAAAGCCCCGACAATGTCGGGGCTTTTCTTTTGGTGGTCGATACTGGGATCGAACCAGTGACCCCTTCCATGTCAAGGAAGTGCGCTACCGCTGCGCCAATCGACCATTTATTTGATTATGTGAATCGAGGTGGAGACGGGATTTGAACCCGTGGGTTTACAGCTTTGCAGGCCGTTGCTTTGGGCCGCTCAGCCACTCCACCATGCTTTGCGAGGCTTACGCCCTACTGCGAGCGGATGACGAGATTCGAACTCGCGACCCCAACCTTGGCAAGGTTGTGCTCTACCACTGAGCCACATCCGCGTTGCTCTCTTTCGAGAACTTGAATACTCTAACCGAAAAAATCGGTTGAAGCAAACTCGAGTTGCCGCGTGTCTCCCCCGCTAGCCCTTCCAGGTCCACCTAGGGTCGGTGCCAGCATATCCGGTCTCGCCGTGCTGCACGAGGTCTACGCCCGCGATCTCATCCGTGCTGGTTACGCGGAAGCCGATGGTCTTCTGAATCAACCAACCGAGCGCGTATGAGACGACGAATGCGTAGACCATGACTACTACTACGCCGAGCGCCTGCTTGGCTAGCTGGTCAAAACCGTGACCAAGGAAAAGGCCAACATTCTGACCGAATAGGCCGATGAATAGTGTTCCGACAATTCCACCAACTAGGTGGATACCAACCACATCAAGGGAGTCGTCGAAGCCAAGCACAAACTTGAGTTCAATAGCTAGGGCGCAAACTACACCCACGATTAGGCCGAGCAACAAGGCCCATCCCGGGTCGAGGTAGGCGCATGAAGGAGTGATTGCTACTAGGCCGGCGATCGCGCCCGAACCTACACCCACTGATGTTGGTTTGCCGTGAGCAAGCTGCTCATAAATTGCCCAAGAAACCATCGCACCGGCCGGAGCCGCAAGTGTGTTTATGAAAGCCAAGCCGGCTACGCCATCGGCTGCCAGTTCTGATCCTGCGTTGAAGCCGAACCAACCGAACCACAGGATTGCCACACCGATTAGCACTAGTGGAACGTTGTGCGGTGCGTGCATGCCCTTTGTGAAGCCGAAACGCTTGCCCAGAACCAAGGCAAGAGCCAAGGCAGAGGCGCCCGAAGCGACCTCAACTACGGTTCCTCCCGCGAAATCCATCACTCCCATGTTGTAGACAAGCCAGCCACCATCCGTGATCTTGCCGTCTTCTACTGTGAAGTTGAAGATCCAGCCAGCCACGGGAAAGTAGACCAGAGTTGCCCAAAGGCCCGCAAATACCATCCAGGAACCAAACCGAGCACGATCGGCAATCGCTCCCGAGATAAGCGCAACGGTGATCACGGCAAACGTACCCTGGAACCCGGCGAAGGCCAGACCTAAACCGTCGCCGCCCTGAGCCGCGTTGACTACATCTTTGAGCCCAACTTTTGAGAGATCAATGCCGAATACCCCGTCGAATCCAATGAATTGGCCAGTTCCGGCGCCGCCAAAAGACATTGCATAGCCGAAGATGACCCACATGACACCGATGAGCCCGAGAGAGCCAATGCTCATCATCATCATCGAAACCACGCTCGAAGCGCGTACGAGTCCGCCGTAGAAGAAAGCGAGGCCCGGGGTCATAAATAGAACCATCGCCGAGCAGATGATTAGGAACATTGTTTGGTCGTTTGTCATGATCTCTCCTTCAGACACGCCGAAAGGTGGAGCTCCCGAAGGAGCCCCACCCGAAGGCTTGCTTAGATATTAGCCGCGGTCTGCACCGAAAGCGTATGCCTCTTCACCGTGAACCACGGTGTCGATGCCGGCGATTTCGTCCTCAGCCTTGACGCGGAATCCGATGGTCTTCTCAACTGCGAATCCGATGATCAGCGCTAGAACGAATGAGTAAACCAATACCGCACCGGCACCAAGTGCCTGCATTGCAAACTGGTGCCATCCGAAGCCGAACGCTGCACCAACGTTGTTGCCGAAGATTCCGATAAATAGGGTTCCAACGATTCCGCCGACTAGGTGGATTCCGACTACGTCAAGTGAGTCGTCGAAGCCAAGTGCGAACTTTAGGTCGACTGCCAGAGCACATAGTGCGCCGGCGATGACGCCAAGAACGATTGCCCAGATTGGGTCAACTGAAGCACAGGCAGGGGTGATTGCTACAAGACCAGCAACGGCACCTGAACCTGCACCAATCGAGGTTGCCTTGCCGTGCTTGATCTTCTCAACGATGATCCAACCCAACATTGCAGCTGCCGGAGCGGCCAGCGTGTTGATGAAGGCAATCGATGCAATGCCGTCCGCAGCTAGCTCTGAGCCAGCGTTGAAGCCAAACCAACCGAACCATAGAAGTGAAACACCAAGAAGGGTTAGCGGCACGTTGTGCGGCTGAGTGATGCCCTTGCTGAAGCCGAAGCGCTTGCCTAGAACGATGGCTAGAGCCAAACCAGCAGCACCGGCGTTGATGTGAACGGCGGTACCACCGGCGAAGTCGATGACACCCAGGCCGTAAACAATCCAGCCGCCGTCTACAACCTTGCCGTCTTCTAGCGTGAAGTTGAATACCCAGTTTGCTACTGGGAAGTAAACGATGGTCGCCCAAAGACCCGCGAAGACCATCCATGCACCGAACTTTGCACGGTCAGCGATAGCGCCCGAAATAAGTGCAACGGTGATGATTGCGAAGGTCGCTTGGAAGGCAACGAACGCCATGGATGGGAATGCACCGGCAGGCTTAGCCGCGTCGGCAACCTGAGCCGAGAGGCCTAGGAATGAGGTGTCGATGCCGAACCAGCCATCGATGCCCAAGAAAGTCTCAGTTCCACCGTTAGCGAATGCAATCGCGTAACCGTATAGGACCCATAGAACTGCGATGAGTCCGAGTGAGCCGAAGCTCAGCATCATCATCGAGACGACGCTCTTGGCCTTGACCATTCCACCGTAGAAGAATGCAAGACCTGGGGTCATGAGTAGCACCAATGCGGCGCTAATGAGCACGAATGCCGTGTTTCCTTGATCCATTTGCTGACCGCGCTCTAAGAAAACAAATAGGAGCCAAGTCACTCTTGGCTACTTAGAGAGTGTCGCGGACGAAAGTTTCCGTTCGTAACGAGAAATGTTTCGTGTTTGTAAAACGTCAGGATGCGTCGGTCAGTGCACCGATGCGTGAAACAGCTCGCAAATACTTCTTTCGGTACCCGCCGCTCAGGTATTCGGGCGAAAAAACTTCGGTGAGCGCGAAGTTCACGGCACGAAGATGTACCTGAGCTTCGTATGCGCGGTCAATGAAGGCAACAAAGCGAAGGGCTTCAACCTGGTCGTTCAAAACATGGACCCCGGAGAGGCCGATTCGGTCAACCGACTTTAGTAGCCGGCCGTACCTGGACGGGTGAATCGTTGACAGGTGCTTCAAGAGTGTGTCGAAGTCATCAACCAAAACGTTTTCGGCGGCTTTCTGGCCTTCGCCTAGCCAGCTGTCTACGTCGGACAAAGTGTCAACTCGGCCGGCGATGTTTACCGGGCGGTGACGGTGATCTTCTCCATCGATGCGGATGATCTTGAATCGATCGGCGATGCCATGGATTTCGCGAGCAAAGTCGGTTGCTGCAAATCTGCCTTCACCAAGCGCGTTTGGCGGGGTGTTACTGGTAGCTGCAAATCGAACCCCGTGCTTTTCAAGCTCGTTTAGAAGACGGGACATCATCATCGTGTCGCCCGGGTCGTCGAGTTCGAATTCGTCAATACAAACCAGTTCGTACTTAGAAAGCGCCTTTACAGCCTCGGCAAAGGTCAGTGCTCCGATGAGTCCGGTGTAAGCAATGAAGCTGCCGAAAACCTTCTTGCCCTTGAATTCGTGCCAAATTGCCGCCAAAAGGTGGGTTTTGCCAACGCCGAAACCACCGTCTAGGTAGATGCCGGCTGGCGCAGCCTCTTTTTTCGCAAACAAACCTTTGCTGAGCGATTTGCCGGTAGCGAAGAGTTTGGCTTGTGCGTGTGCGTAAGCCTGTGACTCATACTCGGAATGAGGGATGTAGTTCTTGAAGCTCGCCTCGGCAAATTCACGAGGCGGGACAAGCTCCTGAAGCAATTCTGAGGTGCTAACCGACGGTGTGCGAGACGACAAGGAACCGTAATTATTGCTGAAAGTTGCCAATTATTGCCTCATCATTAGGGTGTTTAGTCGAACTCGCTTAACCTTGTAAGTAGAAGTCTAATAACCCTAGAGAAAGTCCCGGATTTATGTCTGTTGCGCTCGATCCATCACCAAAATTCGCTGAATACGCACATCCAGAGGTGTTGGTAAGCACCGAATGGCTGGCTCAGAACAAGGATCTTCCGAATTTGGTAGTTGTTGAGTCCGACGAGGATGTTCTGCTCTATGAAACCGGTCACATTCCTGGTGCTGTAAAGATCGATTGGCACACTGACCTAAATGACCCGGTGACGCGCGATTATGTCGACGGCGAGGGGTTCGCAAAGGTGCTCTCACGTGTTGGTATCAGCCGTGACACCACGGTTGTGATTTACGGCGACAAGAGCAACTGGTGGGCCTCATATGCGCTTTGGGTCTTTAAGTTGTTCGGGCACGAGGATGTTCGCCTTCTTGACGGAGGTAGGGATTCATGGATTGCGGAGGGTCGCGAACTAACCCGAGAGGTAACCTCAGTCACCCCAAGTGAGTACACAATCGGCGAGTGGGACGACTCCAAGGTTCGCGCCTTCCGTGATGATGTCCTAAAGCACTTCGGCAACCCACTAATCGATGTCCGTTCAGCCGTTGAATACAGCGGTGAGCGCACACACATGCCTGATTACCCGGATGAAGGCGCGCTTCGAGGTGGCCACATTCCATCGGCTAAGTCTGTTCCTTGGGCCCGTGCGGCCGGTGAACACGGCGTTTTCAAGACTCGCGCCGAGCTAGAGGCAATCTACCTTGAAGAAGTTGGCCTAAAAGCCAGCGATGATGTCATCGCTTATTGCCGAATCGGTGAGCGTTCGAGCCACACCTGGTTCGTCCTCAACTACCTGCTTGGTTTGCCTGGAGTTCGCAACTATGACGGCTCGTGGACCGAATGGGGCAGCCTAGTTGGCGTACCGATCGTAAAGGGAAGCGAGCCGGGTCTAGCGCCGGTTCGATAGCCATGACCGGAGCAAGCGATTCGATTGAAGCACTAGTAGAAGATTTCAACGCCCTAGCAGTACGAGACCGCCTTCTACTGCTGCTTGAATTCTCGGATAATCTTCCGGAGCTGCCGTCTCGTTACGCAGACCATCCAGACCTTCTTGAGCGCGTAGAAGAATGCCAGTCACCCGTGTACCTTTTTGTCGAGGTAAACGATGACAAGGTGAACCTGTTTTTTAGCGCCCCACCTGAGGCGCCAACCACTCGAGGTTTCGCCAGCGTTCTTCACGAAGCCCTGGATGGCCACACAGTTGCCGAAGTGCTCGCAGTCGATGAGGATTTCCCTAATCGTCTAGGTCTCTCAGAGGCCGTTTCCCCACTTCGACTGAGCGGTATGCGCGCGATTCTGAGACGAATCAAGCGTCAAATCCGAGAGAAGCTCGCTTGATCCTTATCCGTGTCTATCCAGACTTTGAGGTTTTCGAGGGTCTTACGCCAGAGGATCAGTCATGGATTATTGCCAAGGATTATGGCATCTGTAACGGTTGGCGCTTGAACTTCGCCGTCGACGCAGGCGGGCACTTTGCCGGCGAGACGAATAGCAGTGCTGACGTTTCTACAGAGTTGGACCGACTGCTCCTTGGCAAGCTGAGATCACTCTCCGACCTGATAGTCACGAGCGGCAAGACTGCAAGACTCGAGAAGTATCGAAGTTCAAAGCACGCTCCGATTGCCATCTTCACTACTAGCGGAGACCTAGATGACGTTCCCGCAATCCAGGGAACTCAGTACTTCACTCCTTTGGTTCTCACTCCAAA
>JACCDN010815806.1_pt1 | contig 11802 bp, 10 predicted proteins | sample 7441691 | NCBI WGS metagenome assembly JACCDN01 (sample SAMN15323439, study PRJNA562643) | freshwater metagenome | isolation source: river surface water | place: USA:Blue River Watershed | collected 2017-08-16
AAGTTCCAGCCGAGGTTTTTGGCATCGACATTGTGCACGCTGTTGAGTTCTCAAAGATCGGATGCTTCTGGCTTTTCCTCGCGGATCATCTCCAGAGCAACTTCTCAAGTCTACCGATTTGACTTCTGCTGTCAACCCCTCGTTTCCGAGCAGTTTCCAGCAGTTATCTCAACGGGAGACCTAAATCCTAGACACAAAAACTGGAAGCCACAAGGGCTAGTTTCCGGTAGAGGACTGTTGTAACTTGAGCCGGCGATCTCAATCGGATCTTGCCAAACTTTGGACAACTTGGAAGAGCTTAGTCACGTTTTGGTAAAGCTGTCAAATCGAAGGTCGAAATGGCGTGTTGAGGCCTGAAATCAGAAGAAAAGCCCAGCTAGTGACTTCTTGCCACGTGCCAAAACCGCCTGGTTTCCAGTCAAAACATCATCCAAGACCGCATCTTCCGATGTGATCTTGTTCTTGTTCACCGAAACTCCACCCTGTTCAATTGCACGTCTGGCCTCTGATTTTGACTCGCAGAGCCCAGTGGCAACCAAAGCATCTACCACCGAGGAGCCCTTAGCCACCTGGGCATTTGGGAGTTCATCCAGTGCTGAACGAAGGGTCGGTGCATCCAGCTGGCGAATATCTCCGGCGCCGAATAAAGCCAGGGATGCATCCTGGGCGGCCTTGGCATCAGCCTCGGAGTGCACCAGCTCGGTCACCTCAAGTGCCAAACGACGCTGAGCCTCTCGCTTGAATGGCTCGGTGGCTACTTTCTGCTGATAATCATCAATCTCTTCCTTGGTCAGGAAGGTGAACACCTTGAGCCGGTCAATCACATCGGCATCAACGGTGTTTAGCCAGAACTGATACATCGCATAAGGGCTGGTGAGTTCGACATCTAGCCAGATAGCGTTGCCCTCACTCTTACCAAACTTCTTACCGTCTGAGTTGGTAATCAACGGAGTAGCAATCAGGTGAACCGAGGAGCCCTCAACTCGATGGATCAGATCCGTGCCGGAGGTTAAATTGCCCCACTGGTCACTGCCACCGGTTTGTAGAACGCAGTTGTAGCGGCGGTAGAGCTCCAAGAAATCCAGACCCTGCAGGATTTGGTAGCTGAACTCGGTGTAACTAATGCCGCTATCGGAGTTCAAGCGAGCCGAAACCGCGTCCTTGGAGAGCATCTTGCCAACGCGGTAGTGCTTACCAACATCACGCAAGAAATCCAAAGCGCTGTAATTCTGAGTCCAATCCAAATTGTTCACCAGGCGAGCAGGGTGGGGACCCTGGTAATCCAGGAAGCGTTCGGTTTGAGCCGCAAGCCGACTTACCCAATTGGAAACTGTTGCTTTGTCATTAAGCGTCCGCTCGGCATTTGGCTTTGGGTCACCGATCAAACCGGTAGCGCCGCCGACCAGTGCGAGCGGGTTGTGACCAGCTAGCTGTAAGCGACGCATGGTTAGCAGCTGAACCAGATTCCCCAGGTGCAGGCTTGGCGCAGTTGGGTCAAACCCGCAGTAGTAGGTAATTGAGTTCTCCGAAAGCTCTTTGCGAAGCGCTGCCTCGTCAGTTGACAGCGCGACCAAACCACGCCATTGGAGCTCATCGAGAATGTGTGCAAAGTAAGCGTCGTTGCTTTGCTTAGCCATAGTTTCTGCGCTAGCCAATTACTGCTCCCCTGCCAAGAATCGTTTCAAGGTCGCAATTTGGTTGTCGACCTGGTCGTGAGAAGTGCCGCCAGCTCCATTTCGAGACGAAATAGCCGATTGAACATCGATTACTTTCTTGACCTCAGGAGTTAGGTGCTTGGAGATCGCTGCAAGCTGGGCATCGGTGGCCTCATCCAACTGGATGCCGTGCTGCTCACAGAACTTCACCAACTCCCCCGTTATCTCATGGGCGTCCCTAAACGGAACTCCCTGCTTCACTAGCCACTCGGCGACGTCTGTGGCTAGCGAATAGCCCTCAGGAGCTAGCGCTTGAAGACGTTCGGTATTGAAGACCAAAGTGGCGACCATGCCGGTGAAGGCAGGAAGCACCAAAAGCAGATTGTCGACCGAGTCGAAGACTGGTTCTTTGTCTTCCTGAAGGTCACGGTTGTAGCTCAGTGGCAGGGCCTTTAGGGTTGCCAACAGCCCTGCGTGGTTGCCAATTAGGCGACCAGCCTTTCCACGAGCAAGTTCAGCGATATCTGGATTTTTCTTCTGAGGCATGATCGAAGAACCGGTCGAAAAGGCATCATCAAGCTTGACGTAGCCGAATTCAAATGTTGACCAAGCGATAATCTCCTCGGCAAAGCGGGAGAGATCGACCGCCATCATCGCTGTGATAAAGCTGAACTCTGCCACCACGTCTCTCGAGGCTGTGGCATCCATGCTGTTCTGAGTCACGTCGGCGAAGCCAAGCTCGTGAGCAACAAGGTTTGGGTCTAGCCCAAGTGTGTTGCCAGCCAGAGCTCCAGAGCCGTAAGGCGAGAGATTTGCTCGCTTGCGCCAATCTGCTAACCGCTCGAGATTCCTAACCATGGGCCAGGCGTGTGCTAGCAGGTGATGTGAGAGCAACACCGGCTGAGCGTGCTGGAAGTGGGTGCGTCCTGGCATCGCAACGCCGCGGTGCTTGGCGGCCTGTGAAATCAAAGCGCCAATGTAGCCGTGCAACAGCTTTTCAATTTCGCTGGCCGCATCAAGTAGAAAGGATCGAATCAAGGTAGCGATTTGATCATTGCGGGAACGCCCAGCACGAATCTTGCCTGCAATCTCTGCTCCTGCGAGTTCGATCAGGCCACGCTCTAAGGCTGCGTGGACATCCTCTTCGTCAGGCTTGGGACCAAAACTGCCATCCAGCACCTTCGCCATCAGAACCTGAATTGCGCCCTCCAGCACATCAAGCTCGGATTGAGTTAGAAAGCCAGCCTGGTGCAAAGCCTTGATATGAGCGCTAGTGCCCTTTAGGTCATAGGGAGCTAGCCGGAAGTCAAAGTGAGTAGAGCGCGACAAAGCTGCCAAAGCATCATTAGGGCCGGATGCAAACCGTCCGCCCCAAAGTGAGTCGTTGCTCTGTGCCATTAGTCCTCTTACTTCGTATCCGATAAGTCTAGTTTTGCCTGGAGAGCCAGAGCATTAGTGCCTTCTGAGCATGCAGTCGGTTTTCTGCCTCATCCCAGATTCTGGACTGCGGGCCATCGATGACATCTGCTGCCACTTCATAGCCACGATAGGCAGGTAGACAGTGCAGGAAGATGGCCGAGTCTTTTGCCTTCGCCATCAATGCCTGGTCGACCGTGTAGCCGCTGAAGGTTTTGACACGTTGTTCTTTCTCCGCTTCCATGCCCATAGACACCCAGGTATCGGTGGCTATCACGTCGGCACCCGACACCGCCGAGGCGGGATCCTCAAAGACTTCGATGCGCTGGCCGAATTGATTCGCAATCGCCTGAGCTCTTGCCACCACATCTGCTGCCGGTTGGAAGCCCTGTGGGGCAGCCACCGAAACGCTCATGCCTGCGAGAGCGCAGGCAACCAAATAGCTGTTACCCATGTTGTTGGCAGCATCCCCGATGTAGGCAAGCTTCAGCCCTTCGGTCTTGCCAAACTCTTCTCGGATAGTGAGCAGGTCTGCCAACAGTTGGCAAGGGTGCCAATCATCACTCAATGAATTGATGACCGGCACTCTGGAATTGGCAGCCATCTCTTCAAGGCCCGCTTGGGCGTAAGTGCGCCAAACAATTTGAGCAACCTGACGCTCCAGCACCCGAGCAGTATCGGCAACGGACTCCTTTTTGCCCAACTGTGATGAGCCGCTATCGATTATCAGCGGGACTCCCCCAAGATCGCTGATGCCGACCGCGAATGAAACCCGGGTTCTAGTCGAAGTTTTGTCAAAGATCACCGCCACAGTCTGCGGACCGGCAAAAGGCTGGTGTGCAAAACGGTTTGCCTTTAGCTCCAGAGCTAGTTGCAAAACCTCTGCCTGCTCCATTGGGCTTAGGTCATCGTCTTTTAGAAAATGTCTAGTCACGCCTGATCCTTAGTTAGTTACCTGAGTGCCAACGCCCGACTCGGTAAAAATTTCGAGCAGAATGCTGTGCGGTTGACGACCGTCAATAATGTGAGCTTTTGGCACGCCACCCTCGACCGCTTCTAGGCAGGCCTGCATCTTCGGGATCATGCCTGATTCCAAAACTGGAATAAGCAGGCGCAATTCAGCGACGGTTATTTCAGAAACCAGCGAATCTAGGTTCGGCCAGTTCGCATAAAGTCCTGGAACATCAGTTAGCACCATCAATTTCTCGGCACCAAGCGCAACCGCCAAGGAAGCGGCAGCCAGGTCTGCGTTCACATTCAACAACTCACCGAAAACTGTCGGTGCCACGGTAGAAATCACTGGAATCTTGCCAGCTTCAATCGCCTGCAGCACACTTCGCGGATTTACAGTACGAACCTCTCCTACTAAACCAAGATCCACTTCGCCATCCGGTGTGGATGCAGAAACCTTTTCGGCCCGGAACAGATTGTCATCCTCTCCAGAGAGGACCACAGTTTGCGCCCCAGATTCTTCAATCAGCTCGGCCAAATGCTTACTGACTTGGTTGCGAAGAACATCCTTTACAACGCCGATGGTCTGCTCATCGGTGTATCGATATCCGTGACGGAACTCACTGGTAATTCCAAGCTCTGCAAGCCTCGCGGTAATCTGCGGACCACCACCGTGGACCACCACAGGCTTAATTCCAACAAATCTCAAATACGCCATGTCTTGCGCGAAAGCGGTCTGCAGCGCTTCATCAACCATGGCATTACCACCAAATTTCACAACAACGATTCGACCGTGAAATTCACGCAGCCAATCGAGAGACTCAATCAGAGTCTCGGCCTTGATGCGGGCAAGCGCTTGGTCAGGATTGGCAGGAATCATTAGCTGGAGTATGCGCTGTTCTCTTCGACATAGGCATGAGTCAAATCGTTAGTTACCACGGTTGCCAACTCTTGTCCTGCGTTCAGATTTATGCCGATCTCGACTCTTCGCGGGGTCAGGTCAATCTCTGACCTATTTCCAGCTGGCTGTCCCTTACTGGAAATCAATACGCCGTTGATTGACACATCGATGTTGTAAGGATCGAACTGGGCCTTGGTAGTGCCGACGGCTGCCAAAATACGACCCCAGTTTGGGTCATTCCCATAAATGGCTGCCTTGAACAAATTGTTGCGAGCAACTGAGCGAGCCACTTCGACAGCATCATCTTCGGTTGCTGCACCTTCGACGGTGATGTGGATGTTGTGCGATGCACCTTCGGCATCATCAAGCAGCTTTAGGGCCAGGTCTTTGCAAACCTCAGTCAATAGCGCCTCAAACTCTTGGACATCGGCTGCAACCCCAGAAGCTCCAGAGGCCATCAAGGTCACCTGATCATTGGTTGACATACAGCCGTCAGAATCAAGGCGATCAAAGGACACTCGGGTTGCCTTACGTAGCGAAGCATCCAGCAACTTGGCGTCCACGATCGCATCGGTTGTAATCACTACCAGCATGGTGGCAAGGCCCGGAGCTAGCATGCCAGCGCCCTTTGCCATGCCGCCGATGCGCCAACCGGATGAAGATTCGACCTGCGAGCGCTTCGCTACCGAGTCGGTAGTCATAATTGCCTCGCTAGCGGCAACGCCCCCATCGGCAGCGAGCGAGCCAACTGCAGCCTGGACCCCGCTGAGTAACTTCTTGCGATCAAGCTGCTCGCCAATCAATCCGGTTGAGCAAACCAAAACATCTCCGGATGCCACCTCAAGCGCTTGCGCGAGCTCTTCGGCTGTTGCATGAGTGTTCTGGAAGCCTTCCGAACCGGTGTAGCAGTTGGCGCCACCAGAGTTCAAAACAATGGCTTCAACCTTGTGGTCCTTGATCACCTCTTTGGACCAGAGAATCGGATTTGCCTGACAGCGGTTTGTCGTGAAGACAGCAGCGGCCAGCTTCAATGGCCCACGGTTCACTACAACGGCAAGGTCCTTGTTGCCGGAGCTCTTTAGGCCACAGGCAACACCACTAGCCTCAAAGCCTTTGGCAAAGGTCACGCTCATGGAGCTACTCCATCAATCGGTAACCCAGTAGTCTCAGCAAGACCCAGGGCAAGGTTCATGCTCTGTATCGCTGCGCCGGCGGTGCCCTTCACCAGATTGTCGATCGCAGAAACAATCACAACTCTCTGGGCAGACTCATCAAAGCTAAGTGAAAGCTGTGCGGTGTTGACCCCAAGAACTGCCGATGTTGTCGGCAGCTGTCCAGCTGGCAAGACCTTTACGAATGTCTCGGAACCATAAGCCTGCTCGTAGGCTTCGACCAATTTCTCAAAGCTAAATCCCGGCATTACCTTTGCGGTGTTGACCGCCAAAATGCCTCTAGACATTGGCACCAGCACCGGCGTAAAGGAAACCTTGACTTCCACACCTGAGGCCTTGTGAAGATTCTGCTCGATTTCCGGAGTGTGCCGATGGATTCCTCCGACACCGTAAGCGCGGGCCGATCCATGCACCTCACTTGCCAGTAGATCTGCCTTCAGACTTCTACCCGCACCCGAAGTGCCGACCGACAAAATCGCAACCATGTCGTTTGGGTCGAGCAAACCCGCGGTTAGACCGGGTGCAAGTGCCAAAGTGATGGCCGTCACATTGCAACCTGGAACCGCTACTCGCTTGACTCCGGCAAGCATGTCACGCTGCTTGCCTCCTTTTGCCAAAGTCAACTCTGGCAATCCATAGGTCCAGGTGCCGGCGTGCTTTGTTCCGTAAAACTTCTCCCAGGCTGCAGAGTCTTCCAATCGGAAATCTGCTCCGCAATCCAGCACCAAGGTCTCTGGCGATAAATAGGCAGCCACCTCGGCACTTGTGGCATGCGGCAAAGCCAAGAACACCACATCGTGACCAGCAAGGTTTTCTTTGGTGGTGTCCACCAATACCCGGTCGGCATACGACTGCAGGTGTGGATGCAGAGTGGAAACCAATTGACCAGCATTGCTATTCGCCGTCACGGCACCAAGCTCGAGCTCTGGATGCATTGCAATCAGGCGCAGCAACTCCCCGCCGACATAACCGCTGGCTCCAGCTACTGCCACCTTGAATACCATCTACGCCCTTAGGGTTGCGCCGAATTTTTGATTTGCCAAAGTTACCGCTGCATCCTTGGATTGGGAAGCCTCGGCCTGCGTCAATGTGCGATCAGAGGCCCTAAAGCGAAGGCTAAACGTCACCGACTTTGCACCCTGTGGCACATTCTCACCGCGATAATCGTCAACCAGAGTCACTTCTTCCAAGAGTTCCCCGGCACCCTCACGGATTACAGACATCAGCTCAGCAGCTGGAACGTTTGCATCGACAAGCAGTGACAGGTCCTGGGTGGCAGCCGGCATTACCCGAAGCTCACTGGCCTGAAGCACCTGCGGTGCATGACTAAAGAGGGCATCTAGGTTGATTTCAAATGCCGCAACTCTTCTTGGCAGGTGGTACTCAGTTGAGATCGCAGGGTCGATTTCGCCGACATAACCAACGACTTGACCTTCGACCAAAACCTCTGCACTTCTGCCGCTGTGGTAACCAAGCGCACCCACTTGACGAAGTTCAAATTCAACACCAGCCGCTCTTGCGATTTGCTCCACCGCCAAGATTGCCTGCGGATAACCAGCTTCAACCGCTTGCTGACCGGGCGCTTGCGGCAACCAATCGCCAAGCGCTACACCAGCCAAGTGGCGAGGCTGCAGCGGGATAGATGCATTCAACTGCGAGAGCTGCTCCTGGTCCGGGCGCACGTTACCAACCGGAAGCGATGTGGTGGCAGCGCCCTGGGCGGGAAGGAATACCGAACCCTCTTCCACCAAAGCCAAATCCTTGGTGCCTCGAGATAGGTTGCGCGCAGCAGCCTGCAGTAGCCCTGGCAACATACTGTTGCGAAGCTCTGGGCTATCGCCCTGCATTGGGTTTTCCAGTCTTAATGCGGCAGATTGAGAGAACTCTCGATTCTGCTGCTCCGAGTAGAACGGATAGTTCAGGACTTCAGTAAAACCAGCTCCTGCGAGCGCCGACAACGCCCTGCGGCGGAACTGCTGCCTAGGAGTAAGGCCTCGTCCTGGCGGTGCAACAGGGATTCGGGATGGAATCAGATGGTAGCCAGCAAGTCTGGCAACCTCTTCCACCAAATCGGTCTTGTGGCGTAAGTCAGGCCGCCAACTCGGTGGTACAACTGTCACCGCATCATCGTGCACGTTTAGCTCACAGCCGATCTGATGCAGCAAGTCAAGCACCTGCTGGTTCGAGTAATCGACCCCAACTAATTCAGAAGCGAAAGCGAACGGCAGCTCAATTTCGACCTTAGGCGTCTCGATCTGGTAAGTCGAGCCAACGCCATTCAGTTCGCCACCAGCCAGCTCGACCAAAAGTTGCGCAACCCTGGCGGCCGCAATTGGGCCGATCTCTGGATCCACGCCGCGCTCAAATCGCTTAGATGCCTCGGAAGGCAACTTGTGCCTACGGGCAGATCTAGCAATGGAGATTGGGTCAAAGAGCGCCGCCTCAATCAACACATTCTTAGTGTCTGATGAAACCTCTGTGGATAATCCACCCATGACACCGGCTAGCCCAATAGGACCTGTTTCATCGCAAATCAAAAGGTCTTCTGGATGCAGCTCTCGCACCTTCTCGTCCAAAGTCGCAAGCTTTTCGTCAGGATTTGCACGACGAACGGTGATGCCTCCGGCGAGCTTGTCGGAATCGTAGGCATGGATTGGCTGACCAAGTTCCAGCATTACGTAGTTGGTGATGTCGACAACAATCGAAATCGAACGCATGCCGGCTAACTTCAAGCGATTTGCCATCCAGCCTGGAACTGCGGCTGTCGCATCAACACCCGACACTCCGAGAGTGGTGAAACGACTGCAGCCGGTAACGCCATGGATTGGCGCTTTGTCATCAATCAACACCTGGAAACCGGCACCCTGCTTCGCCAAAACCATGGTGGCAGGATCAGAGAACTTGGCCCCAGATGCGTGTGAGTATTCGCGGGCAATTCCTCGAATCGAAAGGCAGTAACCACGATCCGGGGTGACATTTACCTCAGCCGCAGATTCGTTTAGGCCCAAAAGCTCGAGTGCATCAGTTCCGACCTCAGGATCAAGCCCCAGGGTGGCAAGCCTAAGAATGCCCTCGTGCTCATCGCTGAGCCCAAGCTCACGAGACGATGCGATCATGCCATCGGAAACGTGTCCGTAGGTCTTACGAGCGGCAATCTCAAAGCCACCAGGCAGGGCAGCTCCAGGCAGTGTGACAACAACCTTGTCACCAACAAAAAAGTTTCTGGCACCGCAAACCACACCGTTTACGACACCCGGTGCAACCTCCACCTGGCACCAGCGGATGGTTTTGCCATTGGACTGCGGCTCCTCGACGAACTCTAAAACCCTGCCAACCACGATTGGGCCACGAATATCGCCACCGTGAGAACCCTCTTCTTCAAGGCCAACCTTCACCAGCTGCGCCATTACGTCGTCTGGGGTGGCATTCTGAGGTAGCTCGACATACTCGGCCAACCAGCTCAGTGGAACCCTCATCAGATCACCGATCCAAACTGCTGCGAGAATCTAGCGTCTGCCTCGACCATGTCGTGCATATCGCGGACACCGTTTCTAAACATCAATGTGCGCTCGATGCCCATTCCAAAGGCAAAGCCGGAGTAAACCTCAGGATCGATTCCGGCAGCCTTTAGGACATTTGGGTTCACCATGCCGCAACCACCCCACTCGACCCAGCGAGCACCGCCCTTGGCACCTGGGTGCCAAACATCCAACTCGGCGGAGGGCTCGGTAAAGGGGAAGAATGATGGACGCAGTCTGATCTTGGCTTCTGGGCCAAACATGACTCGCGCAAAGTGCTCCAGGGTGCCTTTTAGATCAGACATTGTGAGTCCCTTGTCGACAGCCAAACCCTCAACCTGGTGGAACACCGGGGTGTGGGTGGCATCCAGTTCGTCGGTGCGGAAAACCCGACCCGGGCAAAGCACATAGACCGGCAACTCACGCTCAAGCAATGAGCGCACCTGAACCGGAGAAGTGTGCGTGCGCAGCAGTAAATGGTTTTCTACCGGCGCAACAAAGAAGGTGTCCTGCATAGCTCTGGCTGGGTGGTCCGGGTGAAAGTTCAGAGCGTCAAAGTTGAACCACTCGTTTTCAAGCTCAGGGCCATCGGCAATCTCCCAACCCATGCCAATAAATACATCGCTGATGGAGTCCATCAAAAGCGAAAGTGGGTGCCTTGCGCCCTTGGGGGCAACTCGAGGATAGGCAGTAATGTCAACCCGCTCTTGCTGCAGAGCCTCTTGGTCTGCGACAGCTTGCAATTCGGCTTCTTTTTGCCCGAATGCGGCGTTAAGCTCTGCCCTGGCAGCACCAACCAATCGACCGGCTTCGGCCTTCTGCTCATTGGGAAGTGACTTGATAAGCGAGTTCAGCTTGGAAAGCGGCGAATCTTCACCGACCGCTGCGGCTTTCACTGCCTTTAGCTCTTGAAAGCTGGCAGCTTGATTCACAAGCGCGAGCGAAGCGGTAAGCGCTTGGCCTACTGATTCAGCGGTTAGTTGTTCAGACACTCGTAAAGTTTAGCGATTGCCATGCATTTCGAACGCTGAGGCATACAGACAAACCGAAGCCGCGGTGGCCAAATTTAGCGACTCAGCCTCCCCAAAAATTGGAAGCGCAACGATTTCATCCGCCAATTCCAGCATGTCAGGTGATACCCCGTGTGCCTCATTGCCGAAAATCCAAGCAGTTGGCTTAGCGAGCTGCCCCGCCATTTCTGTAATCAGTTTTCCGCCAGCGCTGGCTGCAAAAACCTGGATTCCAGCAGCCTTTAGCGCTTTTACCAAGGCTTTAGGCTCCTGCTCAATCACGACTGGCACATGAAGAATGCTGCCGGCGGTTGAGCGCACCAGCTTTGGGTTGTAGAGGTCAACAGAATCCGTCGTGAAGATAACCGCATCGGCGCCAGCGGCATCAGCCGCGCGAAGCACTGTGCCACCATTACCTGGATCACGCGCCTGGTCCAAAATCGCAATCAGCTGTGGCTTGGTACTTAAGAGTTCATCGAGCGACACGTCAAACTGCGAGACCACGGCAACAACACCCTGAGGTGTTTTGGTGTCGGATAGCTTTTCCATCACCAGCTCCGAGACCTCGATGATCGGTACTGAGGCTTCGTAAAGCTGGTCAAACAAATCTTCATAGCGGTCCAGAGCGGCGGTGGTCGCAAAGACCTCTTGTGCCAGCTGGGGTTGCTTGCAAAGCTCCTTGAGCCCCTGAGGTCCCTCAAGCAAAAAGAGCCCGGTTTCTAACCGGGCGTCTTTTTGTTGAAGTCGTGCGACCCCCTTCACCCTCTCGGACTTAGGGGCGTCTAGCATTAGCTGACCTTGGCCGCGTTTACATCCTTAGGCAGTGCTGCCTTGGCAGATGCCACCAAAGATGCGAACGCCTTTGGGTCGTGGATTGCTAGGTCGGCCATAATGCGACGGTCAACCTCGATACCAGCAAGCGCTAGGCCCTGGATAAAGCGGTTGTAAGTCATACCGTTTAGGCGGGCAGCTGCGTTGATGCGCTGGATCCAAAGGCGACGGAAGTTACCCTTGTTCTTTCTGCGGTCGTTGTATGCGTAAACCAACGAGTGCAGTAGCTGCTGCTTTGCCATGCTGTACAAACGTGAACGCTGGCCGCGGTATCCGTGAGCGCGCTCAAGCGCAACACGACGCTTCTTCAGCGAGTTGACGGCGTTTTTTACTCTTGCCATTTTCTAC
>JACCDN011212536.1_pt1 | contig 11796 bp, 8 predicted proteins | sample 7441691 | NCBI WGS metagenome assembly JACCDN01 (sample SAMN15323439, study PRJNA562643) | freshwater metagenome | isolation source: river surface water | place: USA:Blue River Watershed | collected 2017-08-16
CGCACGTTGCAAAAGAAGACGACACTTACAAACTTTATGCTCCAAAAAGCACTTCCGGAAAAGTAAAAGGCTTTAACGGTCAGTTTGGAATGCATATTCGCGCCCTAACCTACATGCTTTCTCATGGAGCGGACGGATTGCAAAAAGTTGCTGAAGATTCGGTTCTTTCTGCAAATTATATCTTGGCAAAATTGAAAGGTTTTTATCACGTTCCACTTCCTGGAAACTGCATGCATGAATGCTTACTAACTGATAAAATTCAAAAAGAAAAAGGCATCTCAACTCTCGATATTGCCAAAGCTTTGGTTGAATATGGCATTCACCCAATGACAACTTTCTTCCCACTGGTTGTTTCTGGAGCGATGCTAATTGAGCCAACAGAAACCGAAGGAAAACAAACACTCGACGAATTTATTGATACCATGATTTTCATCGCAAAAGAAGTTGAATCTGGTCAAGGCGACAAATTCCACAACTATCCTATTGGAACTCCAAGAAGAAGATTGGATGACGTTAAAGCAGCTAAAACGCCGGTTACAACTTGGTTTGCCTAAAAAAGGCGATCTTAGAAATTCAATAGAATTATACGCATGAAAAAAGCTTACTCTTTGTTAGAATTATCCATGGTTGTTATAATTACTGGAATTTTAATTGCCGGCATAGTCGCTGGAGTTGGTATGATTCGTGCTGCAAAAGTTTCTAATACAAGACTATTCACCTCTAAGTCTCCTGTATTTGAGATTTCTGGAGTAGTTGCTTGGTATGAAGCGTCATTAAAAGAATCATTTAATGGTAGCGAAGCGTCATCAGGATCTTCGCTAACAGCTTGGTACGATGTTAATCCCGGCTCCAATTCAAATGTTTTTGGCGCAACAAAGAAAAATAAATTGGTCAGCGCCATCTCAGGCACAACATTTGAAGGTAGCGGCATCAACTCTACTCCAAGTGTAAATTTTAGCGGAGCTGCAAACGCCAATTTTAGAATCTCTAACATTGGCTCCTCAACAAATTTTTACCAAGGAACATCTCTACAAAATACGATTTTCCTAGTTATTCGCCCTTCAGCACCAAGCTCAAACACTCAAACCATTCTTGATTCAGGATCTTCTGGAAGTCCTACCGCATCAATTAGCATCAAAGATAACGAGATTATTTTAAACGCCGGAACTTCCCGAAGTATTACAGCCACATTCACCGCCGGAAATGACTATGTTGTTGCCGCTTATTTTAACACCACCACATCTCAAGCTTTTGTAAATAATGCTACTACCGCCGCCGGATCTGGCGACGCGGGTTCTAATCAACTAACCGGTTTAACTATTGGCACAGATAAAAGTGGATCTAATGGCTTTAGCGGAATTATTTCAGAAATTATTGTTTTTAATCGCCCTCTAAAAATACAGGAGCGCAAAGATGTTATGAACTATCTATCCAAGAAATATAAAATCAGTGTTTTGGGATTATAAAATCTAGACCCCGTCATTCGAAATGGTGACAAATTCGACGGGGTGACAAAAAAGAAAATAACGAATGAACTTCTAAATTTGTTACCCAGTCGAATGACGGGGTCTATACCAGATAAACAAATCACATCCAGTTCGAATAAACAGACACTAAAAATGACACAAAACAATAATCAAAATTCCTCTGAAAGGGATCTGGCAGTAGATACAAACTCCAAACAACTTCAGTCTAAAAATAAAGATTTAGCTCGTTCGCAAGACAGAGGATTCTCACAATATCTACGAGAAATTCAAAAATTTCCACTTCTCACAAAAGAAGAAGAGCAGGAATATGGTGAAAGATATGCCAAAACCGGAGATCAGGAAGCCGCAAAAATTCTAGTTCAAAGCCACCTGCGCTTAGTAGCAAAAATGGCGATCAAATTTAAAAAATACGGATTACCAATGGCTGACATGGTTTCAGAAGGAAATCTTGGATTAATGCAAGCGGTTAAAAAATTTGACCCACGCAAAGGTTTTCGTTTTGCAACTTACGCCATGTGGTGGATTCGCGCTTACATGCAAGACTACATTCTGCGCTCTTGGTCTTTAGTTAAAATTGGAACCACCGCAGCACAAAAGAAACTTTTTTTCAATCTGCATAAAATTAAAAAGAAGCTTAATACTACTGATGGAAAGGCTTTGAGCCCAAATCAAATAAAGCAAATTTCAGATGATTTGGGCGTTACAGAAAAAGAAGTTGTTGATATGGATTCGCGCCTTTCTCAATCTGACTCCTCATTAAATAATCTGGTTGGCGACAAAGATGATAACGTTGAGATTGTTGACTTAATAGCCTCAAAAGATCGAGGACAAGAAGAAATTGTCATTGAAAACCAAGAAAGATCTCGTCAAGAAGCGTCTTTTAGAAAGGCTTTCGCTCATTTAAATGATCGTGAAAAAGACATTTTATCCAAAAGACAATTGTCAGAAAACCCGCTAACTTTAGAAGAATTAAGCCAAATTTATAAAGTCTCTAGAGAGCGCATTCGACAAATTGAAGAAAGCGCAATTAAAAAACTTAAGAAGGAAGTTTTGTAAAATGTTTACAGGAATCGTTACTCATTTGGGAGAAGTGCACTCTTTAAACATCAAGAAATCTCGCGACTTGTTGTTAAAAATTTCTGTCAACAAAAACAAAGTTGAAAGAACTTTAGAAATCGGCTGCTCTGTTGCCTGCAACGGCATTTGCCTTACATTAATTAGAAAAGAAATTTCCGGCAAAAAAATTATTTTTTCATTCGAAGCTTCTAAAGAAACTTGTAGCAAAACCACTTTGGAAAACTGGATTATCGGTCAAAAAATTAATTTGGAATTTGCCTTAAGAATGGGAGATGAATTTGGCGGGCATATGGTTCTTGGTCACGTAGATTCAATTTGTGAAATCGTAAAAATAGAACCAATTAAAAATTCTCATAAATTTACTTTTTTAACACCAAAAAATTTGCTAAAATTTATTAGCCCAAAATGCTCTGCAACACTTGATGGCATTTCTCTAACAGTAAATAACATAATAAAAGATCATTTTAGCGTGAATGTAATTTCTCACACAATTAACAATACCAACCTTCATAATGCCAAAGTTGGTGATTTTGTAAATTTAGAAATAGACGTAATCGCGCGCTATGTTTCGCAACTTATTAAAAAGTCAAAATAATGCCTGAAAAAGAATTTCTTGCCACAATTCCAGAAATAATTGCCGAAGCTCAAGACGGAAAAATGTTCATTCTCGTTGATGATGAAGGTCGTGAAAATGAAGGCGATTTGGTCATTCCCGCCTCAATGTGCGACGACACTAAAATTAATTTCATGGCAAAATATGGTCGCGGGTTAATTTGCTTAACACTCACCGAATCAAGAGTTCTTGAGCTTGAATTGCCGCTAATGTCTTCCAATAACGAGTCACGACACAAAACCGCATTCACAGTTTCAATTGAGGCAAAAGAAGGAATTTCTACCGGAATTTCTGCATTCGACCGAGCTAAAACAATCTCTGACGCAATTGATCCAAAGAAAGGTAAAAATTCTATCGTTAGCCCTGGACATATTTTTCCACTTAAAGCCCAAAATGGCGGGGTTTTAGTTCGTGCCGGACACACTGAAGCGGCGGTTGATATTGCCAAACTTGCTGGCTTAAATCCTTCCGGCGTGATTTGCGAAATCATGAATGATGATGGCTCAATGGCTCGCCTACCCGACTTAATTAAGTTTGCCAAAGAGCATAAGATGAAAATTGCTACAATTGCCGACTTAATTGAATATCGCCGCAAAAACGAAAAGTTAATTGAAGTGGTCGGAAAGAAGCAATTCTTCAGCAAAATTGCGGGCGAACTCGAGGCAACAATTTATCGCAGCAAAATTGATGGAGTTGAACATATTGCATTAGTCAAAGGTAAAATAACCGCAGAAAATCCCACCTTGGTTCGCATGCATCATTTAAATATTTTGTGCGACTGCCTTGATGACGCTCAAAATTCTCGCAGCGGAGTTTTAGGAAAATCTCTACAAAAAATTGCCGAAAATAATAGCGGAGTTTTAGTTTTGATAAGACAACCAAATGAAGCTATTTTTCACTTGATGGAAACAGAAAACCCTCCAAAAAACAAAGAATTAGAATTGAGAAACTACGGAACCGGAGCTCAAATTTTATCAGATTTAGGAGTGAAAAATATGACGCTTCTTACCAATTCTAGAAAGTCAGTAATTGGGCTTGAAGGCTACGGAATAAAAATTTGTGATTATTGCGAATTAGATAACTCTTGAGGCGTTTTTGCGTAAATATTTTTCCCTATCTTTTTATAAATTTTAACAATGCCAGCCAAAGCACCAAAGCAACAAACTAGAGAAGAAGTTATATCAAATGTCACCTCGGATCACGTTTGCAAGAAATATCAGATAAAATTAAAAAATTCTGAAAACGCTGAAACAGAGATTGGAATTGCTACGTGGAATGTTCTTCAGAAAATGAAGGGCAAAGGTCCAGGGAATAACCCTTGGAAATATCAAGAAAAAGGTGCAAATGCTTCAGAAAAAAAAGTAAATGAATATAATGAAAGAAAGAAGACGCAGCTATCCAAGATCAAAGATCTGTCTCAAAGCTGTGGAATAATCTGTCTGCAAGAAACCAATGATTATAGCGACCAAGAGCTAAATAAAATAATAAAATCTCTTAATAATAACTCTTCGTCTGATGATTGGTCTTATGAGAGAGTTGGAAAGGATAATAATGCTAAATTTTTGGTCACTTTATATGACAAAAATAAATATGAGATCGCTGGAAATAAATACACAGTTCTTGATAACAAAGGGCTATTTCTTGGTTATCAAATAACTTTTAGAGATAAAAAAACTCGTCAGCAATTTAATGTTGTAAATACCCACAATGCCTTTGGAACAGATTCAAAAGCAAATACCGACCATTATTTTACAACCCACAAGAAACACGATAAAAACAAAACGCCAGCAATATCTATCGGCGACATGAATCACGATTATCAACATTTTAATAATCCAGCTTATGCTACAGTTTCTTGTGGCAAACCAACTAATTTTGACGGACAAAGAGATAGTGCGACTGGTGACTTAGATAGATCGGATACAAGTTTTAAGGATACTAAAGATAAGTGCTACGATATGGCGCATATTTATTTGCCCAATGGCTTTAATGCTATAGTAACTGAAACTGGTCAATATTTTGAAGAATCCCTAAAAACAAAAGACGCAGAAATTACCTTTCAACTTACTGGAAAAGATAATGGGGTAGAAAAGCAAGAAATACGCACCAAAACCAACACACCAAATCCTTCAGGATCTCCAAGACCAAACAGAAAAATAAATATCAAAGAAATTGAGAATTATATTAACAACAATTCTTCAGACCCTAGCGATCAGAGTTTAAAAAGTTTTAAAGAAAAAATAGACGCACAAACAAACAATCCAAATCCAAAAGGTCCTTATCGCGGAATTGGAGTTAAGGTCGAAACGACAAATGAAGGTCTTGTAATAAATGAGATTTTTTCTCCATCTGTAAAAAGGTTTCGCAACACAAAGTCAAACAAAGAAATAGATTTAGAAATAGGTTCGGTTATTATAGGGATTTGCAGTAAAACCGATGGTAGTTATCAAAAAATTACATCAAGTACTTCCTCCGAAGAGATAGCTGGCTTTTTTCATCAAGAAAAAAATATTTCTTTTCAGGTTATGAAAAAAGATGGAAGCGTGATTGAAGTCACTTGCAACAACACAAAAAACAAAACAGCGATTTTCTCACCAACAAAAGATAAACAAAGCTTCGAATCTTTTAGCGAGGTTTTAACTAAAGATAAAACTTGGGCTAATAATATTATTTCAGAAACAATCTCCGCCACATCACCCTTATCAAAATCTTCTTCATCTAAAGTTGCTGTTAAGAAGACTGGTGTTGGTCGGTAAAAAAGATCAAAGTCACTGTCGCAAAAGATTTTGAGCTTGCGTAAATCGAGTTTTTCTAACCCCAATAACGGTTAAGAAATAACTATTCTGTACTACAGCCTCAAGCTTTTTTAAGAAACCATATCCCATTTTTAAAAAACCCTACCCTTTGTCACCCCGTCTTCATGACGAGGTCCATTTCGTCAAAGACGCGTTTATTAGCTGCGACGAGATAGATCCCGTCATTCGAAGGGGTGAGACAATATTGGGTGATTTGTTATTTAGTCTGGAGTGCGTAATGTAAAGCGGGGATTCCTTAAGAGTTATTGGGGTTAATATACCAAAACAAAAAAGACCGAGCCAATTAATTTGGCTCGGTCTTTTTGTTTTACTGAAAAATCAGCAAGAACTATCTTTTGATTACGATAGTAACGGCGCGGCGATTTTTTGCCCATGAAGATTCGTCATGTCCAAGATCCACTGGTTTAGATTCTCCGTAACCAACAGTTCTAATTTTTAAATCCTTTAGACCATTTTCAACTAGGTGCTTTTTAACAGCATTGGCTCTTTTTAGGCTAAGTTTTTGGTTATAAGATTTTGTTCCTCTTTCGTCGCAATGAGCTTCAATAACTACTTTCTTAGTTTTTTCACTTCTTGCTTCCGGAACAACTTGACTGTTTAAAGTGGCTAAAGCTTCAGAAGTTAAAACAAAACTGTTGGTGTCAAAATATACAACAACTGGCTTAGTTCCAGATTTTTTAATTTCTTCAGCAGAAACTGAGTACATTATTGCAGAAGCGTCATCTTCAGATTTTTTTTCAATAGAAATTTCTTTTGGTTTTGCAAGAGGTGCAGCAGTTTGCGTATCTGATGATTTTTTGTTAGCGCTACATGAGGCAATGGCTAAAGCAAGAATAAGTGTTATTATATTTTTATTTAACATATTTATATTTTAACTTAATTGATATTAACCTCTTCTAATTAATAAAGAAAAGGGTCGCCGAGGTATCAACTTTGATACAAGCGCTATTTCTTGAGTCAACCCATTAAATTTCCAATGAAAAAATTTAATCTTGTTTTTCTCTCGCTTGTTTTTTTTCAATGCTTGTTTGTTGCTGAATCTGAGGCTTATTTATGCAAGAAATCAGATCAAGTTTTTATAGAGATGGATGAAGATTGGAACGAAAGGGAAGAGTTGCGAATAAAAAACGAAGACGAACTGTTAGAAAAATATTCTGAATATATTTCCAAACATACCAAGCCTTTAACCAAAGAAAAATATAGCTGCATCAAGGGTGAAAATTGTGATCCGCTAAAGAATTGTCAGATGCATCAAGATGTCACCAATCTTCACGAGGTAGAATATTTAATAAAAGTAGATACTGGAATTTTTTTATCGAAAAGCCATTGCAGCACTATTGGGAAATGTATTGGTTACAATGATTTTACTCACAGTTTAAAAGTTACCGCTTCAGAAAATCGCTTAATCGACATCAAAAAAGATAACGCAATTTTTTATCATTATTTTTATTCAGCTCATTCAGAAAATTACGAACCACCTTTTGTAATGGTAAATTTTCATACTGGCAGCGAGCTTTATTTAAATGCCCTGCCCCACTTTTCGCCAGACGAGAGAAGTATGATCGAGATTTTTTCGACACCAAATAAAAATGAAGGCGCGGAGAAGAATAAATTCGTAATCAATATTTATGAGATGAATAAATATGGCGAATATAAAAAAATAGAAATGCCCAAAAAAGAAGAGCCTGAAGAGAAAAATACAGATGCAGCAAATTTACCCGCAGAAGTTATTTTAGGTGAGGCAGAAGTTTCTGGTTTATCTAGTTCGAAAGATTCTTCAGTAGAGGATTTTTTATCGCAAAACCCTACTTGCGGCACAAATCCGCATTTTCACTCCTGGAAAAATAACTACGAAATAAGGCTTTCAATGCTACATCCAAGTCATGCTAATGATGGAAAGAAAGTTATTTTAGCTTATAATCGTAAGGAAAAAAAATGGGAATGTCAGGACGACGCTTTTCCAGAATTTGAGTGTCAGTCTTACTTACCAAGCTCTTTGAAATATGTTTCCAATCTCACTGAAGAACAGATAAACGAATGCAAAAAGATTAATAAATTCGATGAGATGTTTATCTCCATCCCAAAATAGAATATCCTTTATTTGCCAAGCAATTTGCAATGTATCGTTGCTTAATATGGTCTGGCTTTACTTTATCTTCACCAGCCACCGAAAGAGCTCCTGTTGCAGCGCCAACTCCAGCCCCAATTGCCGCTCCAATTAATGTTGATTTGATAGTGTTTCCAAAAATTAAGCCTGTAGCCGTACCAACAACTCCACCAATAATTGCCTTGCGACCAGCTTCTTTTGCGGCACGCTCAGCTTTATATTTATCGAGATATTCTTCGGCGCGCTTCTTGCAAACTTCAAAATCTTTCTGCGCCACATCTTCGCCAACCGCCATATATTTTGCATTTTGATCAAAAATTGGGCGGTAAGATGAGCAAGATGCTAAGGAAATTATTAAAGATAAAATTATTAATATTCTCATGCTTTTGGATTTGGTTTTATTGGTGGAGTTCTTGGAGCTTCTGGCTTAGGAGAAGATGATGATCCAGAAGACGATTTAGTAGATGTCGGTAATTTCGCCTTAGTATTTACATTTCTTACAACAAAATCCCCCTTATTTTCTGAAGATGCCTTGCTTCTTTGATTGGCTCTTGAGGCAGCAGTGGATGCATTTACAACACTTCTTCGTGACGAGTTAGAAGAAGCTGATGATTTAGAGGATAATGAATCTGTAGAAGATGATGAATCTGTTGATCTGGCAGTGCCTGGCTGAGATTCATAAACATCAGAAATACTCGAGGAAGAATCAGAATCGTCAGAAGAAGAATCAGAACCTTCTTCTGGTTCATTTTTATCAGAATTTGCATCTGAAACAGGTTCTTCATCAAAAGAATCTGACGAGTTATCATCCTCTAGCGAACCATTTTCGGAAGAATCATCAGTAAACTCTTCTTCTACTGATTCCGACATTTGAACCTGTTGACTTACATTTGATGATTCTCCATCAGATGCTTTTGGCAACTCCATAACTGTTGACTCAGAAGATTCTACACTCTGATTAACCTTAGAATTTTCAGAAATTACCGGAAGCTCTGCTTCCTCCGCTTCATCTTCCTCAGAAATAGTCTCTAAAGACTCTGCAGATTTAGGCTTATCATCCCCTTCTCTTTCATCCCCTTCTGAAATTGCTAAAAGAGATGTTGAAGAAGATTTTAGCTTATCATCATCTTCGCTTTCATCCCCTTCTGAAATTGCTAAAAGAGATGTTGAAGAAGATTTCAGCTTATCATCATCTTCGCTTTCATCTCCTTCTGAAATAGCTAATAGCGATGGTTTGAATTTTTCTTTTTCATCAGATTTATCGGATCTTGAATCGGAAGGAATAGTTGGGCGTTGAGCGGTTTCTGGCTCTTTATCTCCTTCTCCACCCTCTTCCTCACCTTCCTCTGCGACAGATTCGAGTGCAGGTTTGAATTTCTCTGATTTAGAAGCTGCGCCATTAGGCTTAGGACCTCCGCCAGAAGAAGCAGCGGCATGATCTCCAAGACCACCTTCGTCACCGCCGCCGCCACCGCCGCCGCCATTATCACCAACTGCGCCTCCAGCATCTTCAGATTTTTTGCTTTTTTTACCAGCGGCACGAACCGCGCTCTTGGCGGCACGAACCGCACTCTTGGCACCCCCATAAGCTTCTCCACCCTTACGTGCAGTAGCACCTCCAAGTCTTTTCATCGCTCCTAAGCCACGATCTTGGAGACTTTTCATTGCTCCCCCAAGACCTCTTGCCATTTTACCAACAGTGGCGGCGTTAAATCCGCTTTCAAGTTTTGCTCCACCAACAAGCTCAGTAGCAAGAGAAGAAATTTTATCTAAAAATTGCAAGAAAATGAACATGATTATTGCCGACTTGATGATAGTCATAACCTTCGCTTTAGTCATCGACATTAACACCGGAAGTCCAATTCCTACAACCTCCAAACCATGGAAAGTTTTGATATCAGCGGTTCTAAATATGCAATAAATGCTAGTGCTATTATCACTACTATTAATTTTTCCGTTTGCCAGAGGAGTAGCAAACAGAACATCTCCAACACTACTATTATCGCAAATAATTTTTTTCGGCTCAGATTTTCCATCACCGCTAAATCTTACCTCTCCAATAATTGCATTATCAAAAACTGAAATCATAACCGCCAGATAAGCAAACAGTATCATCGGCTGCAAACTTATTCCCATTAGTTGCTTTTTCCACCCATCAAATATGCCTTTTGTTCTCGCAAACATGGCGCAAGTAATTGTGATTGGCGAAACATAGAGAAGAAGAATTACCGCAGTGGTTGACATTAAAAATATGTGCAAAGACCTACAAACAACCATCAGCATCACAAATGCCAAAAATAACGAACCTAACACAAATAGAATTCCAGCTCCCTTATCTAAGAAGCCACCCAAAATCATGAAGAATAAATTCGGCACCGAAACTCCGGGACCATAACCCAAAGCGCGAACCAATTTACAATCTAGAGTATCCCATATTCTTAAATATTCTGAACCTGGAGGATATTTTGGATCATTATATCTCGTAGCTTCGTTACTGTCCGCATAGTTGAACCTTGGAAATTGGCATCCATCAAGAGTTGCTGGATCACCCGATTCATCGAGCTTAAAGACTAAATCTGACATCGCTCCAGAAAAACCAAGAACACCATCCATAAATCCATATTGCCAGGCATTACCAATCGCAAAATACATCACCACGGAAATTTTAACGACATAAGTCAGGAGAGCCTTTTTGTTGAAGGTGTCAGTTTTTGGAACTGCTAACAAAATTGAATAACCAAAGGCAACGATTGAAACTATCAAACCCATCTTGATGGCGGCTTTTAGATTCTTTTGCATTTTTGCAAAGAATGAGTCTCCTGGCAACAAATCACCTTTTTTATAAATATAGCCACTAGAGCAATATCCAATAGAATCGGCAGTTTCGCTCGGACTTTCACACTTAGTTTCTCCCGCTCTATTTAAAAAAAGATTTGCAACACTTTCTTTGAAACATTGAGCAAGCGGCGCTGAGAAGTGGCGAGTGTTTGTTGGAATAATTTGCGTGCTAAAACCATAAACATTTTGTGAGTCGCCTTTAAGATTACGACAAGCACCTGAAACCCAAGCTCCAGTTAAGTTGCTGGAATATACATAAGGTAAAATTGGTATTTTTGAACAATGGTTCATGTGTTGGCAGTAATTTTCTTTCGCACCGTATCTGCCCGCATCATTGCTGACTTTTTTTTCTTCAGATCCTCCGCCAAGCAAGTGATTGTAAGGGCAAAGAGAATATGTTTTTGCGCATATATAATTTGCAGAAACCCTACTTTCAAAAGTTTCAAACTTTACATCTTCAATATCACAAAATGATCCAACCTTGCAAATTTTATGCCGATAAGATCCCAACGCTTTTCCAAGGCCACTTCTGTTTTGTATGCACATAGTGGTTTGACTCCTTTTTTTACAACAATCATAAGCCTTTTGCGTATTTTGATTAATCCCATCGGATAGAAATCTATGACAAGCAAAAACTGGTGCCGAGTTACTTCCTGTCATGTAATATCTTTGATCATCATCTTCATATCCGAGATATTTCCTTCTTTTTGACTTATCTGAATTCCAAGGATTTTTGCAGGCACCCTCGCCATTGTCACGAAACTCAACCCCTCCATAAATATATTCGCGATAATATTTGTTTTCTAAGCTAATTTTTGACGGAAATGAATCATCTTTGCTGCATTTAGTGGAAGCGAC
>JACCDN010106760.1_pt1 | contig 11795 bp, 11 predicted proteins | sample 7441691 | NCBI WGS metagenome assembly JACCDN01 (sample SAMN15323439, study PRJNA562643) | freshwater metagenome | isolation source: river surface water | place: USA:Blue River Watershed | collected 2017-08-16
CTGGGTACGCCGGAAGAAATCGCCTCGATCGTCTCGTGGCTGGCTGGTCCGGATGGCAGCTTCTCGACGGGTGCCGACTTCTCGCTGAACGGCGGTATCCATATGTAATCGGTTCGTCCGATCACATAAAAACGGCGTCCTAGGACGCCGTTTTGATTTCAGAGTGAGCACCGCAGTCATTGATGGCAGCGGGTACGTACTCAGAGTTTCCGTAGTCGTTCCAGGTACGCTTCGGTATCGAAGATACCACCGGGTTGCTGCGCATGCCACACCGTTTCGCCCAGGCATTCCAGTAAGCGGTGGAGGGCTTCATGCGCGTCGCCAAGCTTGCCGGCCTGCTGTTCGAAAATTGCCCGGATGCCGGGTGGCGAATCCACCGAGAGTTGTTCCAGCAGCGCCATGTGCAGCGACAGATGCAGCATCGGGTTCATGGTGCCCTGTTCGGGTGTCCATTCTCCGGCCAGGGCCGCTTCGGGGTCGTCGAGCAGGGCGTGGTATTCCGGATGCAGCGCAATGACATCGGCGGCGATGGCTTCAGCGCCATCCAGCGGCAAACGATCCCGCTGTTTACGCCGCGCTTCGCAGAAGAAATGGCGTACCTGGTCTTTGGTCGGTGTAAAAATCATGCGGGTATTTTACTGGAGGGCCGTGATTTTCTTGCGCATGGCTCTGGCTTCGGGCGCACAACAGAGATCAATCACCGGGCAGCGCTCACACGCTGGCTTGCGTGCCTTGCAGATATAACGACCCAGCAGAATCAACCAGTGGTGGGCATCGTACAGAAACTCGGCGGGCACGTTCTTGAGAAGCTTCTGCTCAACGGCCAGCGGTGTTTTACCGGGTGCCAGCCCCGTGCGGTTTGATACGCGGAAGATATGGGTATCAACCGCCATGGTTGGGTGGCCAAAGGCCGTATTGAGCACCACATTAGCGGTCTTGCGGCCAACGCCGGGCAGCGCTTCGAGCGCGGTGCGATCCTCGGGGACCTCGCCAGCGTAGTGATCCCGCAGCATCTTGCAGGTCGCAATCACGTTCTTGGCTTTGGTCGGATAAAGCCCGATGGTCTTGATGTAGGGAATAATGCCCTCAACCTCCAGGGCCGCCATCGTAGCCGCATCCGGTGCATCGATAAACAACTGACGCGTCGCCAGATTGACACCTTTGTCCGTGGCTTGTGCTGACAGAATCACCGCAATGAGCAGTTGGAAGCTGCTGCCGTAGTCAAGCTCGGTGGTGGGGTGCGGATTCGCCGCCTGTAAGCGCCGGAAGAACTCGATACGGGCGGCTGATTTCATAGCCCGTGGTGCCTAGTGACAACCACCCGTGCTCACAGGTACGGCTTGTGTTAGCTCGCGTGCGGCATTGCGGGCATCAAGCCAGTTCTTGGTCGCAATGATGCAGCCGAGCACAATAAAGGCACCGGGTGGCAGAACGGCGAGTAACAGGCCGGGGTAATCGGCCGGTAGCAGCTGCAACGGTGTGGCACCCGGGATGACCAGATCGATACCGGAGAACAATGTGCCGCCGCCAATCAGTTCACGCAGGGCGCCAATCAGCGCCAGCGTCCAGAGCATGCCCACGCCCATCATGGCACCGTCCGCTGCAGCGGGCGCGGGGCGGTTCTTGGCCGCAAAGGCTTCGATGCGTGCCAGCACAATGCAGTTGGTAATGATCAGTGGAATAAAAATACCCAGCACCACATAAAGACCATGCAGATAGGCATTCATCGCCAGATCGACAATCGTCACCAGAGCAGCAGCGATCAGAATAAAGACCGGGATACGGATTTCGTAGGGAATAAAATGGCGCAGGCTGGACACCGCCAGATTGGACAGCGACATCACCAGTAATGTGGCCAGAGAGAGCATCACCCCGTTGACGAGATTGGTGGTCACCGCCAGCAGTGGGCAAAGCCCCAGAATCTGCACCAGGCTGGTGTTCTGTTTCCAGATACCCTTGAAGGCAATATCTTTGAATTCGTCGCGGGTGATCCACATGGTGCGTCCTGTGATCGGTTGGATTAGTTCATGCTGCCGGAATTGGCGGCTGGGGTAAATAACACCTGACGGTTGTTAACAACAAACTCGCGGGCGCGGTACACGGCTTTCACCACGGCGCGGGGCGTCACGGTGGCGCCAGCGTAGGCATCAAATTTGCCGCCATCTTTTCTCACATGCCAGTCCTGCGGGTTGAGCGTGGTGGATACGTTGTTGAACTGATTGATCCACGGCGTCTCTTTATTCTTGTCTTTACGCGGATCAATGTAATCGCCCAGTCCGGGTGTTTCCTTGTGTTCGACGGCGCGCACGCCCAGTACCTGCCCATCCGCACTGAACGCCACAAGCAGTTTGATCGCGCCACTATAGCCGTCTGGTGCAACCACATCCATCACCAGCGCAGCCGGTTTGTTGTTAAAGCGTGCGCGATACACCGTGCTGGGTGTCCTGGTACCCAGTGCCGGCTCGGCGGGCAGGGTCAGGGTATCGAGTAACGGATCGTTGTTGTACAACTTGGCGGGCAGGATCTGATTGAGCACCACCAGTTTTTCAGAACGGGCAGACTGTTCGATCACCGGTCGGGAGAACAGATACACCCAGGCCAGCATGGCCGTAAAGAACACAATAAAGGCCAGCAGCGTCAGTGCGGTTTCACCCGAAACCCGGAACGCATGTTTTTCGGCTGGCGTGCTCATGGCCGGTCTCCATGCTTTTCACCGAAAATCGGCGGTTGGGTATACATATCAATGAGCGGTACACACATGTTCAGAATCAGCACGGCAAAAGCAATGCCATCCGGAAACGCGCCAAAGACGCGGATCAGATAGGCCAGGGCACCAATGGCCAGCGCAAAGATGATTTTGCCACGCGGCGTCGTGGCGCCACTCACCGGGTCCGTCGCGATAAAGAACGCGCCGAGCAGCGTTGCACCACCGAGGATGTGGAAGACCGGGTTGGCATAATGGGCAGGATCAATCGCCCATGCCAGCAGCGCCAGGGTACCCATACCGGCGATCACCCCCGTGGGTATATGCCAGCTGATCACTTTCTGCTGCAGGAGCCAGAGGCCGCCCACCAGCCAGGCCAGCGTCACCCATTCCCAGCCGTTGCCACCACCCACACCGTAAATGGTGTTGTCCTTGAGAATATTCTGCACAGTCAGTGTGTCATTGCCAGTGGCCAGGCGCAGGGTGGTTTTTAGGTGGTCGAGCGGTGTTGCGCCAGCCCAGGCATCAATACGCTGTGGCATGAAAATCGCTGTGATCTGATCCAGCGGCGGCAGACCGCCATTCGAGAGCGGGTGGGGCCACTGCGACATCAGCGCCGGAAAGGACACGATACATAAGGCATACGCCACCATGGCCGGGTTGAATGGGTTCTGGCCCAAGCCACCATACAGGTGTTTAGCAACGACAATCGCGAATAGCGTACCGGTAACAATCAGCCACCAGGGTGCCATCGGCGGGAAAGACAGCGCAATCAGCCAGGCAGTGACGACGGCGGATAGATCGCAGAGTGCCGGTGCAATCGGGCGCTGACGTAAACGCAGAAACGCGGCCTCGGCAACCACAGCCGTCGTCGTGGCCAGCACCAGCTGTACCAGAATGCCGGGTCCGAACAGCCAGGCATAAATAGCGATGCCGGGCAGCAGTGCCAGCAGCACCTTCAGCATGATCTTCGTCACGCTGACCGGTTGCACCAGATAGGGTGATTGCGTCAGTACGTTAGGTGTTTCAAAAGACACGGTCTAGTCTCTTCGTAAAAATCAGGCGGCATCGCTGCCAGGTTTGCCGGCATGCTGCTCGCGTTTAACACGTGCACGTTCCACGGCCGCAGCAATGGCGGCCTGCTTGGCACCGGCATCCAGTACGGGATGGTTATCAACGGCAATGGGCGTCGAGGCCTGGTGCGGGTGGCTGGATATATCGGGAGCGGCTTCCTCCGCCTTCGGTGCGGCCGCTTCAGCAGCGGCAGCAGCGGCCTCTGCCGCCTGTCGTGCGGCATTGGCTTTCGCCAGGCGTTCTGCCTTTTCGCGCTTTTCACGCTCGGCCCGTTCTTCACGGAACTCGAAACGTTCGCGGGCCGCATCGGCGACTTTCTTCTCGCGTTGCTCGGCCTGGATCTCGCTCTTCGCAAAGCGGAAATAATTTACCAGCGGAATGTGGCTCGGGCAGACATAGTCACAGCAGCCACATTCAATACAGTCGAATAACTTGTACTTTTCCAATTGATCGAACTTGCTGGCGCGAGACCACCAGTAGAGCTCGAAAGGCTGTAGTTCCTGGGGGCAGGCGGTGGCACAGCTACCGCAGCGAATACAGGGCAGTTCCTGCGGCTTCGGCGGGAAGAGTCCCGGGGCGTGTACGATCAGGCTATTGGTGGCCTTGATCACGGGCGCATCGGTGGTCGGCACGCGGAAGCCCATCATTGGACCGCCCATGATCACGCCATCCATCTCGGGTTTGGGCTGTGCCAATGCCACCAGATCGCAGATCGGCATACCGATTGGCACGGACCAGTTGCGCGATTCACCGACAGCGCCACTCAGTGTGACGATCCGTGAGATGAGTGGTTCGCCCTGCGTGATCGCGCGCCAGGCAGATTGCACGGTAGCCACGTTGAACACCTGCACACCGAAATCCGTCGAGCGCCGGCTACCGGGCACTTCCTTACCCGTCAGTACGCGGATCAGTTCCTTGGCACCGCCGGTGGGGTAGATCGTTGGCACGGTGATGATTTCAACCGGGGCGTTCAACGCAGTTTGTGCCGCTTTCATAGCGGCAATGGCTTCGGGCTTGTTGTCTTCAATGCCGATCAGTACCTTATTGGCCTGCACCAGTTTGCCAAAAAGCGCGCTGCCCTGAATCACATCTTCGGCCTGTTCCCGCATCAGACGGTCATCACAGGTAATGAACGGTTCACACTCGGCACCATTGATGATCAGTTGTTCGACCTGCTTACCCTTGGGAACGGCAAGTTTCACATGGCTCGGGAAAACCGCGCCGCCCATGCCCACGATACCCATGTCGCGTAGATATTCGCGCACGGCATCGGGTGTGGCGGTGCTCATGTCAAACGGGGTACGTTCGATCCAGGTGTCCTTGCCATCCGCTTCGATGACGACGCAATCGGTCGGTAGACCGGAAGGGTGCGGAATGATATGCGGGCCGACTTCCACAACCGTGCCGGACGTCGGGGCATGAACTGCCGCCGATACCCAGCCATCGGCTTCGCCAACCCGTTGGCCTTTTAATACGTGGTCGCCAACAGTAACGATCGGGCGCGGTGTACCTCCCACGCTCTGATGCAAAGGCACCACATAACGTGCCACCAGCGGTGCCGCAGTCATCGGCAGTTGGGTGGATACCGTTTTGTTCGGATCGGGCTTGACGCCACCCTTGAACTTGAAGAGTTTCATATCAGGCCGCCTGCACGGTTGAAGTCACAGGCACGATGGGAATCACGCGCTTGGGCGTGCCGGGCTTTTGCCACTTCCAGGTATCGAAGGTTTCCCCCACTGTTTCCATGGAGATACACTCCACCGGGCAAGGAGGGATGCACAGCTCGCAACCGGTACACAGATCCGCCACAATCGTATGCATCTGCTTGGCGGCGCCGACAATAGCGTCCACCGGGCAGGCCTGGATGCACAGCGTACAACCGATGCAGGTCTGCTCATCAATGTAGGCCACCTGTTTGGGCTTTTCGACACCGTGCTCGGCCGACAGGGGTTTGTATTCTTTACCGAGTAGTTCGGCCAGTTTGTGAATGTTCTCATCGCCGCCGGGCGGACACTGGTTGATATCGGCTTCATCTTTGGCAATCGCTTCCGCGTAAGGGCGACATCCCGGAAAACCGCATTGGCCACATTGGGTTTGCGGCAGAATGCTGTCGATCTTCTCGACCAGTGGGTCACCCTCGACTTTGAAGCGGGTCGAGGCATAGCCGAGCAGGGCGCCCAGCACCAGGGCGCCCAGGGCCATCACCGCAATTGCGTAGAGAATGCCGTCCATATCAGTAACGATCCAGGCCGGCAAAACCCATGAAGGCCAGGCTCATCAGGCCAGCGGTGACCATGGCAATAGCGACGCCACGGAAGTACAACGGGACATCCGCCGCTTCGACGCGTTCGCGCACACCGGCAAACAGAATCAGCGCCAGCGAAAAGCCAATCGAACTGCCGGCACCAAACAGCAACGACGCAATAAAGCCATTGTCCTGGCTCACATTGATCAGCGGCACGCCAAGTACGGCGCAGTTGGTGGTAATCAGTGGCAGGTAAATACCCAGAACCTGATGCAGCATTGGGCTGGTTTTCTGGATCACCAGCTCAGTCAGCTGTACCAGTGCAGCAATCGTCACGATGAATGACAGGGTACGCAGATACTCCAGACCGAAAGGTGTCAGGAGGTAATGATCAATAATGTAACTGGCACCCGTGCCGAGCGTCAGCACAAACGTCGTTGCGGCACCCATGCCGTAGGCAGTGGACAGCTTCTTGGACACGCCCATAAACGGGCACAGGCCGAGAATACGGACCAGCACCACGTTATTCACCAGCACTGCGCCGATCAGAATGAAAAGGTATTCAGTCATTTGCCCACGTAACTAGGGGAAAAACCAAGGGAAATTACAATATGCCGGCATTATCCGCCCCGTTCTGGTGTGGTGCAACACAGAATCGCTATAAGCTTATGCACTTTTGTTGCAAAGACCGCGGTGCTTCTGCGGTCTTCGGGCATAAACCCTGTTGTGGCAGCGTCAGAGGCTGGGGCGGCGTTGCTGACGGTGATGTTGCACTAATGCCTTGCCAACCTCGCGAATCAGCCCCGGGCCCTGATAAATCAGACCGGTATAAATCTGCACCAGGTCGGCACCGGCATCCAGTTTGGCAATCGCATCGGCACCCGAGGCAATGCCGCCGACACCGATGAGCGGGAGCTCGCCGGCTAGCTTGGTATGCAGCGCCTTGAGCACAGCGGTTGATTTTTCGAACACCGGCTTGCCAGATAAACCACCGGTTTCACCGGCATGTGGGTCGCCCATCACGGCGGCGCGTTCCAGTGTGGTGTTGGTAGCGATCACGGCATCCATACGGTGACGACGCACCGCCGAGGCGATGGCATCGACCTGCAGGTCATCGAGATCCGGCGCGATTTTCAAGGCCAGCGGCACGTACTTGCCGTGTTGATCAGCCAGGCGCTGTTGTTTGTCCTTAAGGCCGGCCAGCAGCGCTTCCAACGCATCATCCTGTTGCAGGGAGCGCAGGTTCTGCGTGTTCGGGCTGGAGATGTTGATGGTGACGTAGTGGGCATGCGCGTAGGCTGCCTCCAGGCAGAACAGGTAATCGTCATTGGCCCGGTCAATCGGCGTACTGGCATTTTTGCCAATGTTGATACCGACAATGCCCCCGTTTTTGACGAACGGGCTGGCTTGTACATTGGCAACCAGGTTATCGACGCCCAGGTTGTTAAATCCGAAACGGTTGATCAGCGCACCGTGTGCCGGCAGACGAAAAAGGCGGGGTTGCGGGTTACCCGGTTGCGGTTTCGGCGTCACCGTACCGATTTCGATGAAGCCAAAGCCCATGGCGGCCAGCCCGTCGATGTGGGCACCGTCTTTGTCCAGGCCCGCGGCGAGACCCACGCGGTTGGGGAATTTGATGCCCATCACGGTCACGGGGTCGGCCGGTAGCGTTTGCTTCAATAGGCCCAGTTTCGCTGCCTGGTCCAGGCCGTTCAGGCTGAGGTTGTGCGCCGTTTCAGGTGGCAGGCTAAAGAGCAGGGGACGAAGCAGCGGGTAAAGAGTCATGATGTCGAGCGGTCGCCGGTGGGGCGCCCTGATAAATGTTGAGCGGAAACCGGCATTTTAATCCAGGCGCCATCGTCCAGCATCTCCATCGGCTGGAAGCGGGCCTTGTAGGCCATCTTGGTGCTTTCAGCGATCCAGTAGCCCAGATACAGGTAGGGCAGCTGGTTGTACTGACATTGAATAATCTGCCAGAGAATCGCGTAAGTCCCGTAGCTGGCTTTGGCATCACTCGGATCATAGAAGGTATACACCGCCGAGAGACCGTCATTCAGCACATCCATCAGGCTCACCATCACCAGTCGGCCATCCCAGCGAAACTCGATGAGTCGGGTATCCACGCCGCTGGTTAATAGAAACTGGGTGTACTGCGCCACATCGTCGTCATCCATACCACCTTGCGGGTGACGGTGCTGTTGATACGCTCGGTACAGGGCATAGTGCTCGGCATCAAAACCCAGTGGGCATTCACGCACCTGCATGCGCCCCGGTTGGTTGTAGCGATTCACCAGTTTGCGCTGTGTGCGATCCGGCACAAAATCTAGGGCTTGAACTCGAACCGCAATACAGCGCTGGCAGCCGTCACATTGTGGGCGATAGGTGTATTGACCGCTGCGACGAAATCCCCGTTGTACCAGATTGCTGTAGACAGCTTGGTCAATGTGATCGGGCGGAATCGCTACCTGCGAACGGGCTTGCCGGTTGGGCAAATAACTGCAATCGTAAGATGCAGTGGTGTAAAACTGGATTAGCGCTTCGGGAATGGCTTAAAAAGACAACGCACGAGCAGGGGCGGCAGACACGCCATCCAGTCGGCGGGCGCCATTGTATTTGTTCACCCAGTACGACTGCTGCATGTTTTCAACACGAATCTCGGCACCGGGTTTCGGTGCATGCACAAACTGGTTGTTGCCCAGATAGATACCAACGTGCGAGTACGCGCGGCGCATGGTGTTAAAAAACACCAAATCACCCGGCTTCAACTCGTCAGCACTGACTTGTGTACCCACATGCGCCTGTTCGGCCGCCGTGCGGGGCAGGTCGATACCGTTGGAGTCCAGGAAAACCAAGCGCGTAAAGCCGCTGCAATCCAGACCGGATTCCACGGTATTGCCACCACGGCGATAGGGCACACCCACGAACTCCAGACCCTTGATCACCAGATCCTGAATGTTCACGGTGTAGCGCTGCAGCAGACCCGGCTTTTCCAGCTCATCGGCACGTACGGCCGTTGAAACCGGAATCAGCGCGCTGGTGAGGGTAATGGCGGTAATGGCCTGTACCAGCACTTTGCGCGGCATCTGAATCGCTTTGCGAGGGAATTTCACCTTTTGCATGAGGTTTACTCTAACGCAATCCGGCCATCAGGGCAAGCCTTTCTTTCAGCTGCTTACGTGATGGCGGCAGGGGCCGTCGGTGCCCAATATTTGGGCATGGGCGGCCCCGGTTTGGGGCAAACTCAAGCCAAATCCAGCGCAAAATTTAACTCTTTTATAAGAGTTTCGGGTTTCTCTGCGTTTTTGTGCGGAATCCCTCTCGCTTCTGGGTTCGGCTTGTGTTACAAATCGGGTTTGCGCAGTATTTCCAGACAAATTGAGTTCAATGGGTTCAATTGTCGTTCCTCTGTTATCTGAAAGGAAACCGCCGTGTTAGAAGCTTACCGCAGCCATGTTGCCGAGCGTGCCGCCCTGGGTATCCCCCCGCTGCCGCTGAATGCCCAACAGACCGCTGATCTGGTCGAACTGCTGAAGAATCCGCCGAAAGGTGAAGAAGATTTCCTCGTTGAGCTGATCACCTACCGCGTTCCTGCCGGTGTGGATGATGCGGCTCGCGTTAAAGCGGCTTTCCTGGCCGCCGTCGCCAAGGGTGAAGCCCAGTGCGCGCTGATCTCGCGTGTACGCGCTACCGAACTGCTGGGTACCATGCTCGGCGGTTACAACGTCAAACCCCTGATCGATCTGCTGGGTGATGCCGAGTGCGGCGCCGCCGCCGCTGAAGGCCTGAAGAAAACCCTGCTCGTATTCGACTACTTCCATGATGTTAAGGAACTGGCCGACAAGGGCAATGCCAACGCCAAGGGCGTCATGCAGTCGTGGGCCGATGCCGAGTGGTTTACCTCGCGTCCGGAAGTCCCGGCCTCGCAGAAGCTGACCGTACTCAAGGTCACCGGCGAAACCAACACCGATGATCTGTCGCCGGCACCGGATGCCTGGTCGCGTCCGGATATTCCGCTGCACGCACTGGCCATGCTGAAGAACCCGCGTCCGGGTATCAATGCCGATGAGCCGGGTAGCCGTGGTCCGATCAAGCAACTGGAAGAACTGGCCAAGAAGGGCAACCAGATCGCCTACGTCGGTGACGTGGTCGGTACCGGTTCGTCGCGTAAATCGGCCACCAACTCGGTGCTGTGGTTTACCGGTGAAGACATCCCGTTCGTGCCGAACAAGCGTTTCGGTGGCGTCTGCCTGGGTTCGAAGATCGCCCCGATCTTCTTCAACACCATGGAAGATGCCGGCGCGCTGCCGATCGAAATTGATGCCGGTCAAATGGACATGGGCGATGAGATCGAGCTGAAGGTGGACCAGGCGACTGCCAAGGTCACCGCACTCAAGAACGGTCAGGTCATTGCCGAATCGCAACTGAAGACCCCGGTCATTCTGGACGAAGTCCGTGCCGGCGGTCGTATTCCGCTGATCATCGGTCGTGGTCTGACGGCTAAGGCCCGCGAAGCGCTGGGTCTGCCCGCCTCGACCCTGTTCCGTCTGCCGCAAGATCCGGCTGATTCGGGCAAGGGTTTCTCGTTGGCCCAGAAGATGGTGGGTCGTGCCTGTGGTCTGGCCGAAGGCCAGGGCATCCGTCCGGGCACCTACTGTGAACCGAAGATGACCACCGTGGGTTCGCAAGACACCACCGGCCCGATGACCCGCGACGAGCTGAAGGATCTGGCTTGCCTGGGCTTCTCGGCCGACATGGTCATGCAGTCGTTCTGCCACACCGCGGCTTATCCGAAGCCAGTCGATGTGAAGATGCACCACGAACTGCCACCGTTCATCGAGAACCGTGGTGGCGTTGCGCTGCGTCCGGGTGATGGCGTCATCCACTCGTGGCTGAACCGTCTGCTGCTGCCGGATACCGTCGGTACCGGTGGTGACTCACACACCCGCTTCCCGATTGGCATTTCGTTCCCGGCCGGTTCGGGCCTGGTCGCCTTCGCGGCTGCTACGGGCGTGATGCCGCTGGATATGCCGGAATCGGTCCTGGTGCGCTTCAAGGGCAAGCTGCAGCCTGGCATCACCCTGCGTGACATGGTCAACGCCATTCCGCTGGCGGCCATCAAGCAAGGCCTGCTGACCGTTGAGAAGAAGGGCAAGAAGAACATCTTCTCGGGCCGTATTCTCGAAATCGAAGGTCTGCCTGATCTGAAGGTGGAGCAAGCTTTCGAACTGTCGGATGCCGCTGCTGAGCGTTCGGCCGCTGCCTGTGCCATCCAGCTGAACCCGGAACCCATCGCCGAATACCTGCGTTCGAACATCACCCTGATGAAGTGGATGATCGCCAACGGTTACCAGGACAAGCGTACGCTGGAACGTCGCATCAAGGCCATGGAAGCCTGGATCGCCGATCCTAAGCTGCTCAAGGGTGACGCGGACGCTGAATACGCCGCCGTGATCGAAATCGACATGGACCAGATCAAGGAACCGATCGTGGCCTGCCCGAACGACCCGGATGACGTCAAGCTGCTGTCGGAAGTTGCCGGCGACAAGATCGACGAAGTGTTCGTCGGTTCGTGCATGACCAACATCGGTCACTTCCGTGCCGCCTCCAAGCTGCTGGAAGGCAAGAGCGATATCCCGGTTCGCCTGTGGATCGCCCCGCCGACCAAGATGGATCAGCACGTACTGACCGAAGAAGGCCACTACGGCATTCTGGGTCGTACCGGCGCCCGCATGGAAATGCCGGGTTGCTCGCTGTGTATGGGTAACCAGGCAC
>JACCDN010364429.1_pt1 | contig 11795 bp, 9 predicted proteins | sample 7441691 | NCBI WGS metagenome assembly JACCDN01 (sample SAMN15323439, study PRJNA562643) | freshwater metagenome | isolation source: river surface water | place: USA:Blue River Watershed | collected 2017-08-16
AAAATAGTTTTTGAAGATTGTGCATTCGTTTGACTGCAAACAATAAAAAGCCCTAATAGAAAGATTATCTTTTTCATATGATAAATGTAAATAAAAAATGAGTCTTATTGGGAGACTCATTTTTTATTAGGATCAATGGTATAGTTGATCATTCGATTAACTCAAATATTTCCCAACAATAGGAACCCTTCTTCCTACACCAAATGCTTTTGGTGAAACCCTGATAATAGGGCAAAACTGGTTTCTTTTGTACTCGTTATTGTTGACCATTTTTAAAGTCTTGTCTACTAAGGCGGCATCAAAACCAAGCGCTTTTATAGCAGCGGGGTCTATTCTTTTCTCGATGTATTGGTATAATAACTGATCCAATACTTCGTAATCAGGTAAGCTATCGCTGTCTTTCTGGTTGGGTCTTAATTCTGCACTAGGTGCTTTATCAATAATATTCTGAGGAATGATTTCTTGATCTCTGTTAATATAATTTGCCAATGCATAAACTTGCATTTTATAACAATCTCCTAATACGCCCAAACCGCCAGCCATATCACCATATAAGGTTCCATATCCTGTTGCTAGTTCACTTTTATTAGAAGTATTTAATAATACATAGCCTAATTTATTCGCTATAGCCATTAAGATATTTCCTCTGGATCTACTTTGTATATTCTCTTCAGCTAGAGAAAATGGAAGGTCTTTGAAAATAGGTTTCAAGGTTCCCAAGAAAGATTCGTAAACATCTTTGATCGGAATAATATCGTGCGGATTATCTAAGTTTTTACTCAATTGAACCGCATCGTCCACTGAATGATTGGTAGAATAAGGTGAAGGCATTAAAATAGCATACACATTTTCTTTTCCAAGGGCTTCTACTGCAATGGCTAATGTTACAGCGGAGTCTATGCCACCGGATGAACCCAATATAGCTTTTTTAAAGCCCATTTTATTAAAATAATCCTTGATGCCTAATACCAACGCTTTATATACCTGATCAATATTTAATTCAGGCATTAATTTAGATGGGTTCAATTCTTTATTGGGCACTCTAGCAGCCGGTTCTAGTATAGGTGCGTTAATAGTTCCATCATCATTGCATTCAAATATTTGCATATCAGATTCAAACATTGGAAGTGCGCCACATAAATTAGCGTCTTTATCAAATGCATAAGAGCCACCATCAAATACAATTTCTGTTTGACTTCCTACCGCATTACAATAGAATAAAGGAATCTTATATTTTAATACATTCGCCTTGATCGTTGCTTTTCTGTCTTCATCATGTGTATAGTCAAATGGGGAAGCACTTAAATTTAACATGATGTCCGGAGCTTGTTCCATTAGGTGGTCCATTGGACAAATTCTGTACAAAGGATTATCTCCTAAGTTCCAGATGTCTTCGCATATAGTGATAGCTAATTTTTTTCCTTTGAAAGGAACTACTTTCCAACTATCTGCAGATTCGAAATACCTGTTCTCGTCAAACACATCATAAGTTGGTAATAAGGTCTTATGTATTTCCGCAACAATCTTTTGTTCATATAAAAAGAAGGCAGCATTGAATAAATCTTTTCCTTTCTTTTCAGGATTTCTTGATGGGCTTCCAATAAGTACACCAATAGTATCAGCCGCGTCTTTGATTTTTTCAATGCTTTGATAGCATTGTTCAATAAAATCATTGAACTCTACAAAGTCTCTAGCAGGGTATCCGCAAACACTCATTTCGCTGAATAAAATAATATCTGCTCCTTGTTTCTTCGCTTCTTCAATAGCGCAAAGTATCTTCTTGGTATTTTCTTCAAAATTGCCAATATGATAGTTCTGTTGTGCAATACAAATCTTCATACCTCAAAGGTCGGGTTTTAAAAGAAATAACCTCTCATTTTTTGTATTTTTGAGCATGCGTATCCACTCTTTTTGGCTAGGGTTATCCATTTGTTTCTTTTTTGCTTGTAGTTCTAAGCATAATGATCCTATTGAGGGACAAGCTATTCAGTTGATTCCTGTAAAAAGATTCGACACGGCTTTCTTTGCAATGGATACCAATCAAATTAGTAAGGGAATCGCATCATTGTACGAGCGCTATCCCCAATTCAGTGCGGATTATTTTAGTAAAATTTTGCAGGCCGATCCTGTTAGAGATTCTCAAAAAATTAAAAGATATTTCAAAATATACCTGCCTATTTATAAAAATGCTTTAAAAGTAAATGCGCCTAAGTCAATCAATACCGATTTGAATAAGGCATTTGCAAGGTTTCATTTTTATTTTCCTAAATACAAAATGCCCCCAGAGTTAATTTATTACATAAGTCCTTTATTGACTTCTTTTAATGTTTTAAGCGACCACTATATTGGAGTTGGATTGCAGATTTCAACTTTCGATCATTATATTCCTCAACAAATTCCTTTTCATTGTATACAAAATGTTTTGGATGATTATTTGTTTAATAAAAGATCTGAACCTGAATTAGTATATCAAATGATAGAGGCGGGCAAGCGCCAATATATGCTAGAAACCATTAGCCTGCACACTCCTGATACCTTACTATGGGATTATTCTTCTGTTCAATTAAAAGCAGTAAAGGAGCAAGAATCAGCTATTTGGCAATACCTTGTAGAGCAAAAAATGTTGTTGAGTAAAGAAAGAATTGATGCTTTGAATACCTTAGGAGATGCTGAGCAAAATAGTTTATTAGGCGCACCATTGCCTGGTAATATTGGAAAATATATTGGGTATAAAATGGTGAGTGCTTATATGAAAAAGCAGCGCAAAAGCACTTATGATGATTTAGAAAAATTAGCTGAAACTCCCGCATCTGTAATTTATGCAGAAGCTGGTTATCAGCCTTAGTTTAATTTTACTGGAGCAATCATTTTGAATGCTGGAATATTTACATGGATCAATTCTTTGGTTTCAACATTTTCCATAGTATAGTATCCTTGCATTTTTCCCATCTCGCTTTTTAAATGACAACCACTAACATATTGATATTGTTTGCCCGGCATAATTAAAGGTTGTACACCCACTACGCCTTCTCCCTCTACTTCTCTATGTTCACTATTGCTATCAAAAATTTCCCAGTATCTTCTTAATAATTTTACAGGAAATGAATTGTGGTTTTCGATAGTGATTCTGTAAGCAAACATGAACTCATTTTGTAATGGGTTACTGTAGTCTTTTTGAAAAAAAGTTTCAATGCTTACTTCAATGCCTTCTGATATTTTAGAGGTCATGATACAATGTATAAAGCCATTTGCAGAGTATACTGCCCCCCGAAATTAGGAAATTTTCCATCCGAATAAATAAATTAATCCTCAATTTTTTATTTAACCCTTTAACTAACGTAAATTCGCAAAAAATTGCCCTTTTTTAGGCATTTTCTCAAGCTAAAAATCATTTTACTATGAAGATCGCAGTCGCAAATGGTGATGGAATTGGTCCAGAAATAATGGAAGCGGTAATTCGTATTTTTAAAGCTGCAAACCTGCCTTTGGAATACCAGTTTGTTGATATGGGAAAATGGGTTTTTGATAAGGGTTTTAGTAATGGTATGACGCCAGAGGCTAAGGCAACTATCGAATCTTTAGGAATTTTATTCAAAGGTCCAATGGAAACACCTAAGGGTAAGGGTGTTAAAAGTGTGAATGTTACTGCGAGAAAAACTTGGAACACTTATGCAAACGAAAGACATTTTCAAACCTTAAGTGGAGTTGATACAGTTTTTAGTAAAGCAGGTGTAAATATTGATTTGACTATTGTTCGTGAAAATATTGAAGATACTTATGGTGGTGTTGAACATATGTTAACTCAGGATGTTGCCATTGCTAGAAGATTTATTTCAAGAGGTGGAAGTGAGCAAGTGATTCGCTATGCATTTGAAATGGCAAAGAAGAAAGGTGCAAAAAGAGTAACCTGTGGTCACAAGGCGAATATCATGAAATTAACTGATGGTTTATTCCTAGAAGTATTTAATGAAATCGCTAAAGAATATAAAGACATCAAGGCGGATGATGTGATTGTAGATGATTTGTGTATGAAATTAGTGAGTCGTCCAGATTTATTTGATGTAATTGTTTTGACTAATTTACAAGGTGATATCGTAAGTGATTTATGTGCTGGATTAGTTGGTGGGCTTGGATTTGCGCCTTCCTCTAATATTGGAGATCATATTTCTATTTTTGAAGCAGTGCATGGAACTGCACCAGATATTGCAGGAAAAAATATTGCTAATCCAACATCTTTATTGTTGAGTGGATTAAATATGTTAAGACATTTAGGAATGATGAGCAAAGCTGCAATGATTGAAAATGCTTTACTCTATACTCTTGAATCGGGTGTTCATACAGGTGATTTTGGAGATAAATCCACTCCATCTTTAAACACTACTGAATTTGCTCAAGCAATCATTGATAATTTTGGTAAAGAGCCTAAGAATAATGCTAGAGCTATTATTAATGATTTTGAATTTGTTCCAACGAATAGCAATATCACTCAAAATCCTATGTTGTTAGGTAAGCAAAAAGACGAACATGCAATTGCTGGAGCGGACTTTTTTATTGAAAGTGAATTACAGCCAAATGCAATTGCGAAAATTGCTCAACAACATGAAACTGATCTTTTAAAATTAATCATCGTTTCCAATCGAGGTACCCAAGTGTGGCCTACAGGATCTGTTTATACAAATTTGGTGAACCAATTTCGTCTTCGCTTTGAGACGGCTTCAAATGATACCATCTCACAATCTAATATCATTGACCTTTACAGCGCTTTGTCAAAGGATCTACAAATTAGTTCTGTGGAAGTATTAAACATGTGGGGAGGTAAAAAAGGCTACAGTTTGGCTCAAGGTCAATAGTTCCTGTCTTTTTACAAGATTCTACTATTTTTTGCCCCCAATTTGCGATAAAATTGAGTTTTTGGGCGGGAAAAAATACATTTTTAGCGTAATTTCACATCTCAATTACAAACTAGCTTTTTACTATGGCAGAAGTTATATTAATGCCCCGTTTAAGTGACACCATGACTGAAGGAGTTATTGCAGCTTGGCACAAGAATGTGGGTGATACAGTTAAGAAAGGAGATTTATTAGCAGAGATAGAAACAGACAAAGCTACCATGGAATTGGAAAGCTATCAGGATGGTGTTTTATTGCATATTGGTACCCCTCGTGGAGGTAAATTACAGGTAAATGATTTGTTAGCCATTTTTGGTAAGCAAGGTGAAGATATTAGTGCATTGATTGCGCAAAATTCAGGTGGGGCTGCTTCAGCTCCAGCTACATCAGCTGCGCCAGCTGCTGCAACAACGCCGGCACCAGCTGCACCTGCCGCTAGTGCTATAGATGTTTCAGCTATGGAAGAAGTGGTTTTAATGCCAAGACTAAGTGATACCATGACAGAAGGGGTGATTGCAGGTTGGCATAAAAAAGTAGGTGATACTGTAAAGAAAGGTGAAGTGTTAGCAGATATCGAAACAGATAAAGCTACCATGGAATTAGAATCTTATAAGGATGGTATTTTATTATATCAAGGTGCTAAAGCGGGGGAGAAGATTTTAGTGAATGAATTATTATGCATCATTGGAAAAGAAGGTTTAGATGTCAATGGAATTGTTGCTGCTGTTAAGGGCGGTGCAAATGCTGCTCCGGCTGCATCTACAACTGCTTCAACGGCTCCTGCTACAGCTCCAGCTCAAGCATCAGCTCCTGCTGCGCCTGCAAATACTGCAAATACTGCAGTGGTGAATGAAGGAAGAATCTTTGCTTCTCCATTGGCTAAGAAAATTGCTCAAGAAAAAGGAATCGATTTAAAATATGTGAAAGGAACAGGTGAGAATGGAAGAATCACTCGTGCTGATTTGGAAAATTACACTCCTGGAACTGCTGCTCCTGCTGTTGCTTCAAATGCATCTGCAAGTGCTGCTCCAGCCTTTGTTCCTTCAGGTACTGTAAGCTTTGTGGATACACCGGTATCACAAATGCGTAAAGTAATTGCTAAGCGTTTAAGTGAGAGCTTATTCACTGCGCCGCATTTCTATTTAACTATGAAGATTAATATGGACGCTGCAATTAAAGCGCGTACTTTATTAAACGAAAATGCAACTACTAAGATTAGTTTTAATGATATGATTGTAAAAGCTACAGCATTGTCATTAAAGCAACATCCAAAAGTGAATAGCAGTTGGATGGGAGATTTTATTCGTGAAAATCATCATGTAAATATTGGAATTGCAGTAGCAGTAGATGAAGGATTATTAGTTCCTGTATTAAGATTTGCAGATGGTTTATCACTTTCTCAAATTAGTGGTACGGTAAAAGAGTTTGCTAAAAAAGCAAAAGATAAAAAACTACAACCTGCAGATTGGGAGGGTAGTACATTTACTATTTCTAATCTAGGTATGTTTGGTATAGATCAGTTTACTGCAATTATCAATCCTCCAGATGCTTGTATATTAGCGGTGGGTGGAATTGCACAAGAGCCTGTTGTTAAGAACGGACAAATTGTTCCAGGTAATGTGATGAATGTAACTTTAAGTTGCGATCATCGTGTGGTGGATGGTGCAACAGGAGCAGCGTTCTTACAAACATTAAAGAGCTTACTAGAAGAGCCATTGCGCATGCTAGCGTAATAAAAAAGCCCTTAAATTTTCTTAAGGGCTTTTTTATTTATCAAAAAATAAATCGAGGGGCTCGTTTATGGGGCCCCTCGAAAAAATAATAAGACAAAAAACAAAAGGCCCCTTATATTTTTCTAAGGGGCCTTTTGTTTACTCAATGTCGCAACCTATGGGTGCGCCTGGAGGAATCATTACTGCTTTAGGCAATGTGATTGTTCCTGGATTTTTAATTCTTTCAATAGCAAATTGATAATGTGCTTTATGTGTTGTTGCTGATTTAGCAAGTAACTCTAAGTTGTTTTTTAATGCTTGTAATTTACTATGACATATAGCTCTTACTTCATAATTGGCATCAGCACTTTGGCTTAATCCCAATAACCAAGTCAATACTTGTTGTTGTGTTTGCATATGTACTGATCCTGTCAAGCCCGATGGAATAGAAGCATTCCAGGTTTGTTTCATTACTGCATCAACCAAATCTTCAAATCCAATGGTATTGGCTCTTGCTTTGTTTTGCACTAATCTATTGGCTCTTTCAGTATTGAATAAGAATCCTAATTCAAAATCTGCTAAAGCTTCTGCAGCACTTAATGCATCAAAGCTCATTCCAGTTCTTTTATCAAATAATTCGCCTACGCCATAATACATAGGAGGGCGAGGAGGAATTAATGAAATAATATTTTCTGGAATAGTCAAAGTTGAAGCTGATAAACAACTTACAGCTGCATTCAATGCTTTTGTTTGAATGGCATTTGGTAAGATGGTTGGTTTAATTTGATTAGCATCTCCTCTTACACTATAATTGTAGTTCATGCCACCTATTAATTTAGTCACAGCTTCGTATTGATAACGATGATAATTGTATAAAGGCACTAATACATCTTCTAGTTTTGATAATGGCGAACCATTAGGAATTGCATTTTCATTAAACTGCTCCATTGCTTTTTTACGAACAGCTATTACTTGATCTAATCCAGCAACGGCATCTCCATTATTGTCCCATAAATGCGCGTATGGATGAAATCCACTTGCAGCTCTAGCATCCGCATCTGCTATAAATAGGGTTCCTTGTTTTGAATTTTCCTCAAGTAATGCATTTAAAGCATTTGCTTCATTGGTTTCTTTTGGAAAATCTTGGTATCCATAAGTGATCGCTCTTTTGTCCCAGAATCCAATCTCATTAGTATATACTTCTGAAAAATCGATTTCGCCTTTTGCATTCACAAATACATTTGGATGAGGGTAGTCCATTACTGATGCTCTATTGTTATAACTAGAAGCATAGTTGTGTTGTAGACCTAAGGTATGTCCAACTTCATGTGCTGATAACTGTCTTAATCTATGTAAGGCAGCTTTTCTCATTTGATCAGTTACTGGCTTACCATTTATGTATGGAGATAATAATGAAGTAAATATTAAATAGTCTTGTCTTACTCTAAGGGAACCTAAAGTAACCTGACCTTTAATAATCTCGCCTGTTCTAGGGTCTGTAATGCTTGATCCATAACTCCAACCTCGAGTTGAACGATGAACCCAATTAATCATATTATATCTAATATCCATAGGGTCTGCAGAATCTGGTAGTATTTGTACTTGAAAAGCATCTTTGTATCCGGCAGCTGTATATGCTTGATTCCACCATCTTGCGCCTTCTAATAATGCTGTTCTAATGGGTTCTGGAGTACCATTGTCTAAATAATATATGATAGGTTTTACAGGCTCACTCATTGAAGCATTCGGATCTTTCTTTTGAAGTCTATGTCTACTGATATACATTTTTTGAATGGGTTCACTTATATCAGAACTGTAATCAAAAAAACTAATTCCAAAATAACCACTTCTAATATCATATTTTCTTGGAGTATAATTTTCATCAGGAAGTTCTACAAAACTATGATGCATTCTCAAAGTCAAAGCTTCAGTAGATGGTGCAACAGCTTGAACAAATCTTCCTGCATCTGATCCTCCAACAAAAGTTAAGGTTGCTTCAAATTCAGAGTTCTTTGGAAAGTTCTTTGTGTTTTGAATATAGATAGCAGATCTTGCTTCATTCAAAGTGTAAGTACCTTGTCTCATTTTTCTAATCTTATCTGCTGCATTATGTGCATCCCTTAAGAAAAAAGAAGTTGCGTCAACCAATATTTCATTACCAGCTTCTGCCTCTACAGTAAAGCTAGCCAGAATTGATTGGGCGAAAGATTCATTCACAGCTTTTTGTTCTCTTGGGTCTTTGCTAATGGCACGATAGTCGTAATTAGGTTGTACCATTAATACTTTTTTGCCTACTCTGTTGAAATAAACAATTCTAGAGTCGCCTATCTGTCCTCTATCAAGGCCAATATCATTGGATCCTAAGCCTGCGGGCAATGAGTTAATATACAAGAAAGGGATATTCAATTTGTCAATGACTAAATAAATCTTCCCATTGGCATTGTCCCAATAGTAATTAAAATATCCTTTTTTAAATTCCATTGACTTTGTCTTCTCTGTAATATTATTTTGAGCAAAACAAAAAACAGGCATCAATAAAATAAATAAAATTTTACGCATAGATTTTTGATTTAAATAAAAAATCCCGCTAAACTATTTCAGAATGGCGGGATTTAAATTAGAATGAGCTAGGATTAAGCTGTTGGATTGCTATCAGTTGTTGGCTCAGTGAAAAGTGTTTGTGGCACTGCTACTGGCGCTACTACTGGAGCAGGAGCTGCTTTCTTTGCTGGAGATTTCTTTTTTTTCGCTACTACTTTCTTCGCAACTACTTTCTTTGCTGCTGCTTTTTTAGGAGCCGCTTTCTTAACAACTTTCTTAGCAGTTTTTTTCACTACTTTTTTTGTTGCTTTCTTAGCTGTTTTTTTTGCAGCTACTTTTTTCTTAGGTGCAACTTTTTTAGTTGCTTTTTTTGCAGCTTTTTTCACAACTTTCTTAGCTGCTTTTTTAGGAGCCGCTTTTTTTGCTACTTTCTTAGTTGTTTTTTTTGCAGCCTTTTTAGCTGTTTTTTTAGCTGCTACTTTTTTCTTTGGAGCGGCTTTTTTTACTGCTTTTTTAGGAGCTACTTTCTTTTTAGAGGTCTTTGCCATAAGGGGTTATTTTAATTTATTTAGTAAGTTGACTTTGCATAAAATTACATTCTTTTATTGTAACAAAATAAAATCAATTTATTTTTTTATTGGGTAACTTTGTTACATGAAAGAACCAGTAACATTAATTGTTGGCGCTTCTCCCAATCCAGAGCGTTATAGTTTTATGGCAACCAATTTACTAAAGTCATATGGACATAAAGTGTATGCTTATGGAATTAAAAAAGGTACTATCAATGAAGAGCCAATACAATTAGAGTGGCCCGAAAAAGGTACCATTGATACTATTACTTTATACCTTGGCCCGGACGCACAAAAACCATTGTATGACACTATTTTAGGTATTCAGCCAAGACGCATCATTTTTAATCCAGGTACAGAAAACCCTGAATTAGAGGGCCTTGCGCAAGAAAAAGGCATTCAAGCCATAGAAGCCTGCACCTTGGTGATGTTAAAGACCAATCAATATTAGGACTGGTATTTATCCTCTCCAACTCTTTCATTGCACCTATATTGAATAGCTTCTGAGATATGTTTTGACTCAATATTGATGGACTGATCCAGGTCTGCAATTGTTCTGGCTACTTTTAATATTCTGGTATAGGCCCTAGCGCTAAACTGAAATTTGTTCATTGCTTTTTCTAGTAATCGTTCAGAGGGCTTATCCAATAAACAATAGGTTTTTAAATCTGAAGAACTCATTTGGGAATTGGTTTTGTATCCTTTCTCTTCTTCAAACCTTTTGTATTGAATTTCTCTAGTGTATGCAATTTTTTCAACCAGCTTAGAAAAACCATCCAAATCTGTTTCTACCGGTTGTAAATCCGAAAAAGATACTGGTGATACATTCAATTGTATGTCTATTCTGTCTAATAAGGGGCCCGAGATTCTATTAAAGTAGGCCTTTATTTTTTCAGTACTACATGTACATTCTTTATGGGGGTGGTTATGATAGCCGCATGGGCAGGGATTCATTGCTGCAATTAAAAGAAACTTTGATGGAAATTGATAGCTGAATTGGGATCTTGCTATATGAACAAAGCCATCTTCTAAAGGTTGTCTTAATACTTCTATGACAGATCTATTGAATTCCGGTAATTCATCTAAAAAGAGCACTCCATTATGTGCCAAGGAAATTTCTCCGGGATGTGCATTGTGTCCTCCACCTATTAATGCGATATCGGTAATGGAGTGATGTGGTGCTCTAAATGGTCGATCATGGATAAGGCCTTGATTAAATTGATATTGCTTATTGTAACTATGAATTTTGGTGGTTTCAATGGCTTCTTCTTTGGACATGGGAGGTAAAATGGATACAATACTTTTTGCTAACATCGATTTGCCAGCACCCGGTGGGCCAATCAAAATTATATGATGGTTTCCTGCGCAGGCAACAGTTAAGGCTCTTTTTAACATGGCTTGTCCTCTAATTTCCATGAATAAGGCTGGGGTATCTAAGTTTTTATTTTTCGATATTGGGGTGAATGGATGCTCATAGCTATTTGGATTTTCGAAAAAGTATAGAAGCTCTGAAAGTGTAGCAAATCCGAATACTTGAATATCATCCACTAAACTAGCTTCCTGCATATTGTCTAATGGTAAAATAATACCCTTATACTTTTCTGATTTGGCTTGTTGTGCCATGGCTAAAGCGCCTTTAATTGGATATAGTTTCCCATCTAATCCCAATTCCCCCATGATAATATAATCTTCTAAATCTATGTTGAGCACTAATTGTTCCGAAGCTGTTAAAACGCCAATGGTAATTGGTAAGTCAAAAGCTGCCCCCGATTTTTTTATTTCAGCAGGAGAGAGATTGACCAATAATTTAGTTCTAGGCATAAAAAGTCCATTGGACTTAATGGCACTTTCTGTTCTATGTAAACTTTCTCTAACGGCGCTATCCGGCAACCCTACTAAAGTATAGCCTTGTCCCATGCTAACATTAACTTCAACAGTAATGGTTACAGCGTCAATGCCCACTAAGGCAGTTCCTTTGATTTTTACAAGCATTTTTGCTTGAATATATGGGATATGGCCTTGCTATAAATGCGTAGAAATACTTTATAAACTATTCAACATATTCACTACGCCTTCTCTTTCTA
>JACCDN010661934.1_pt1 | contig 11795 bp, 16 predicted proteins | sample 7441691 | NCBI WGS metagenome assembly JACCDN01 (sample SAMN15323439, study PRJNA562643) | freshwater metagenome | isolation source: river surface water | place: USA:Blue River Watershed | collected 2017-08-16
CCCCGCCCCCGTGGAGCCTTCCGTCCGCTTCAAGGCCTATTCCACTCTGCTGGATGAGGCGCAGCAGGACATTTTGGCTCGGATTTCCAGGCAGCATATTGATTTTGTGCCCCTGCGCCGTGAGGCCGACGACGAGCTGATGGAAAAAGTCGCCCTGGCGAATCTTCCTGGGATCTCTGTTTCCAGGGATCAGATGATGGTCTATGCCGACCCCACGCTCATTTCCAAAAGCCAGCTTCCTCTGGTCGCACAAACGCTCAGCCAGCTCCTTCAGGAGCCCAAAGAAGAGCTCCTTAGGGCTTTGGCCATGCGAGAGCTTCGCTATGTCTTCCTCAAGAACAAGCTTCCTCCCGAATCCTCCGATCGGGTCCGGGAAATGAAGCTGAAAGGCGTGGTGCTCCTGCCGGAGCACTGGCGCTACTACCCGGAAGGTCCTTTGGCCGCCCATGTGCTGGGCTTCATCAACCGCGAGAACCTGGGCCAATACGGCGTGGAGGGGTATTTCAATACCGAATTGGAAGGGAAGACCGGCACCATCTATGCCGAAAGCGACCCGTTTGGCGGCCAGGTCACTGTGGGGCAAGGTGAGATTGTCGATGCGGTGGACGGCGCCTCCCTGGTGCTGACCTTGGATAGGGTGGTGCAGAAGAAGGCCGAGGAGATTCTGGCGTCCCATACCGAGCGCTACCGCGCCGATAGCGGCCAGATGATCATCATGAACCCCTTCACAGGGGCCATTCTGGCCATGGCCAACTTTCCCAGCTTCGACCCCAATCATTACGCCGACAGCTACACCCTGCGGGCCCTTGAGCCTGGCGAAGAGCCTTATCCCACCACTCCGCTTTTCGGGAAGGACGAGAAAGGCCGCTTTTTTGATCTGAATGCCGAACAGAGGGCGGATCCCAGCCTCCCCAAGTTCGCCTACGTAAATCGCTTGGGGCCAGGAGTCTTCAAGAACAAGACTATTTCCGAATACTACGAGCCCGGCTCGATCTTCAAGCCCCTGGTGATGTCCATTGCGCTGGACGCCAAAGAGGTGGAGCCGCAGACGACTTACGACGATACTGGACCCCTGGAAGTGGATGGTTTTCCGATCAGGAACTCTACCGGAAAATACCATGGAATCGTGACCATGACAGAAATTCTGGAAAAATCCCTCAATACAGGCATGTCCTATGTGGCCAAAACGATAGGCAGTAGGCTGATGCACGACTATCTCAAGAAATTCGGCATTGGCGACTATACCAATATTCTTTTGGAGGGCGAAACGAAGGGGGGGCTGGAATACTACAAGCAATGGTCCCCGGCCCAGCTGCGCACCACTGCTTTCGGCCAAGGCATTGTGGTGACCCCTTTGCAGATGATGGCGGCCTGGTCGGCTTTGGCCAATGGGGGCAAGCTGGTGGAGCCCTACATTGTGGAAAGCATTCTGAAGGAGGATGGAGTCGTCAAAACAGAGCCCAAGGTCATCCACAGGGTCATCACGCAGGAAACCTCCCGAAAAATCACCTCCATGCTCATCAGCACCGTTCAGCAGGGCTACGGGGACAGGATCGGGATACCGGGCTACCTGATTGCGGGAAAGACAGGAACGGCGCAGATCGCCGGAAAGGGGAGCAGGTACGAAACAGGGGAAGGATCCACCAACACCTCCTTCATGGGCTATTTCCCCGCGCTCAAGCCCGAATTCCTGATCATGGTCAAATTCGATCGGCCTAGGATCGGCGAAAACACCTGGGGCGAAACCACCGCCGGCTTGGCCTTCCGCGAAATGGCCCAATTCCTGATCGCTCACTACAATATTCAGCCGAATTAAATTGGGAGCATGGGGATTATTGGGATACCCCAACTGTCATTTCCATGAAAATGGGAATCCAGTGCAGGTGCTTCTTGGAGGCCCTCCCAATACCCGCGCTGGATTCTGGGTCGCAGCCCGGAATGACATACAGGGGCATCCCCATAATCTCAATCATCTCAACTTTCCCAATAATCCCAACAAAAAAATTCCTTGCGCCAATAATATCCATTCTGCTATAATCCGCTTGCGCCGCCTTTTTAAAAGTGCATGTCTATGCTGAAAAAATACCTCGAGGGGAGTTTCCAGGAGCTTCGCAACGTCACTTGGCCCACCAAAAAGCAGGCTATTCGCATCACCACGATCGTTTTCATTTTCATGGTGGTCGCCGGGGTTGCTTTGGGCTTTTTGGATCAGCTGATGGCGTGGGGCTATCGCGCTCTTTTATCTATCTAAACCTTATTCCTGAATGGCAAAGCAAGCCAAAGGCACAGGGCGAAACTGGTACGTCCTGCACACCTATTCCGGCTACGAGGACGCCGTTGAAAAAGCGCTTCGCCAGCGTATCGAAGCCATGAACATGCAGGACTACATTTTCGATGTCATGGTCCCCAAGGAGACCCAAATTGTCATCAAGCGCGGCGAGCCTATCGAAGAAAAGAAGCGCGTTTTCCCCGGCTACGTTCTGGTGGAAATGATTGTGACGGACGATTCCTGGTACGTGGTGCGAAATACCCCCAATGTCACCGGCTTCGTCGGCTCCGGAAACATCCCTGTCCCGGTCACTCCGGAGGAGTTCGGAGTCATTCAGAGGCATTCCGGCGGCCAAGAGGCCAAATTCAAGATCGATTTGACGGAAGGCGAGAGCGTGGTGATCAACAGCGGCCCTTTTGCCGGCTACGAAGGCTTTGTGGAGAAGGTCGACGCCGAAAAGGGGAAGGTCAAGGTCCTGGTCACCTTTTTCGATCGAGAAACGCCGGTGGAGCTCGATTTCACCCAAGTAAAGAAAAAATAAATGGATCGTTTCCTGGCGGCCATGATCGTGCTGACTTTGATGGCAGGCCTTGGTGCCGCCGATTACTGGATCAATTTGAGAGGGGGTTCGGAGCTAGAAGATCTTGTTTCGGCTTCTTTGCCTCCGCTCCCGCCCCAGGAATCTCTTCCCGAGGCGGCGGTCGCCGAACCCCCCCCTTCCGTCGATTTTTTCCCTTCGCCGCTTCAGGCCCAGCTGCTCTCCACCTATTTCCTTCAGCCTCCGCAGCGCATGCGGCAGCTCTTCGAAGTCTTCGACCTGGCTTCGTTGGCCGGGGTGGAAGTCAGCCAGCTGCGACTGCAGCCCCTTTCCGGAATCGCCCAGGACTCCTTGGTGGTCTATCGCATTCAGGACAGCTCCCGATCCGCCAGCCTGGCTTACCTGAATCTGAAGTTGGCCTTGCTTTCCCAGCTGCAGGACGCTACTCTGGTGAACGAGACTGGCTCGGCCTACGGCGAAAACAGCTTTTTCTTCAATTCGCCTCAGGCTTCCGAAACCGCTTTCCTGCTGGCTCAATCCAGCGATTTCCTCTGGGGTTTCCAATACTCAAAGTCCTCCGCTCTCGCCTTCGGCGCGGTCCAGGCCATCCTGCAGTCGCCCTCCAGTGCCAGCCAGCCCCCATCCGCTTAGTCGTTTTAATCTCCTAATTTCCTCACCTGTGTCAAAGAAAGTCACCAAACTCATCAAGCTGCAGATTCCAGCTGGAAAAGCCAACCCCGCTCCTCCTGTCGGCCCTGCTTTGGGTCAGCATGGCGTGAACATCCAGGAGTTCTGCAGCCAGTTCAACGAAAGGACTCGCGAAATGGGCGGCACCATCGTTCCGGTGGTCATCAGCGTCCATGAGGACCGCTCCTTCAGCTTCATCACAAAAACCCCTCCAGCCGCGGAGCTGATCAAGAAGGCCCTTGGCCTGGAATCGGGCAGCAAGCAGCCCCAGAAGGACAAGGTCGGCACCATCACCCAGGCCCAGCTTCGCCAGATTGCCGAAACCAAGATGCCCGACCTGAACGCCAATGACGTGGAGCAGGCCATGCTCATCATCGCCGGCACGGCCAAGAGCATGGGAGTTGTCGTCCAATAATGTCAAAAGACCAATTCTCAATTTCCAAATAAATTCGAAATTCAAATTTCAAAAAATTGTTTGGAAACTGGTCATTGGAAATTGAAAATTTAATTCTGTGGGAGGCTTCGAAAGCCGCTATCACCACGCAATCCTTCATTTGTATGGCCCGAGGAAAAAAATACCGCGCCGCCGCGGAAAAGATCGACAGGAACAAGCTTTACAGCCTTTCGGAGGCAGTTGCCTTGACCCAGCAGACCAGCGTCAGCAAATTCGACGCCACGCTGGAGGCGCATTTTACCTTGGGCATCGATCCCAAGAAGCCCGAGCAGAACATCCGAGGGACCCTTTCCTTGCCCCATGGGTCCGGGAAGCAGTACCGCATTGCAGCCATTGTAGGGGAAGATAAGGCGGCGGCAGCCAAAGCGGCCGGCGCGGATGCGGCTGGAATGGAGGGGCTGATCGACGAGCTGGCCACAGGCAAGATCGATTACGATGTGATCGTGGCTTCTCCCGACGCCATGAAGAAGCTTGGAAAGGTCGCCAAGGTCCTGGGCCAAAAAGGACTGATGCCCAATCCGAAATCCGGAACGGTGACGACTGAAATCGAAAAAACCATCAAGGAGCTCAAGGCGGGCCGAGTCGAGTACCGCAACGACAAGCAGGCCGGCATCCATGTTGCTGTAGGGAAAATGTCCTTTGCCGCCGATGCCCTGGAGAACAACGCCAAAGCCCTGCTGAAAGCCTTGCGCGATGCCAAGCCTGCCGGAATCAAGGGGACCTTGATCACCAGCTTTGCTTTGGCTTCCACCATGGGCCCTAGTGTTCGCGTGGATGTGAACGAAGCCATGAAGAATCTTTAGCCTGCTTCGGGCCACAGCCACTCTCCCCATGAAGCTTCGCGTCAAACGCATCGACCTCTCGCTGCCCCTACCCGTTTACCAAAGCGCAGGGGCAGTCGGTTTCGATTTTTTGGCCCGCCAGACCATTGATGTTCTTCCGGGCGGCTTGGCGCTGGTGCCCGCCAATCTGATCGTGGAGGTTCCGGAGAGCTATGCCTTGCTGGTCTTTTCCAGGAGCTCCACCCCGCGCAAGCACGGGCTGAGCATGCCTCATGGGGTGGGAGTGATCGACCAGGACTATTGCGGAGAAGGGGACGAGGTGATGATCCAAGTGCAGAATTTCACTGCGGCTCCGGTCACGGTGGAGCGGGGAACTCGACTGGCCCAGGGGCTTTTGGTTCGGGTCGATCGCATGGAGATCGAGGAGGCGGACCGGATGGAGAGGGAGACCCGGGGGGGATTCGGGAGCACGGATTGAGTCATTGCAGTGAATTGGAGTGAGGCAAGGTTAAAAAGCTCCTTTTTAGGCTTGCTTGAATTATTTTTATGTTTCCTGAATTTAATTTTATTCCACCTCAAAAACTATAATTAAACTTTATTCTAAGCCATTTTTATGATCAATAAAATTATACAGGAATGAAATTTGACTTCGAGTCCGGATAAAATTATTGTGCATGTCGTAATAAAGAAAAAAAGCAAAAAAATTCCCCCTCCAATTTTGCTTTTATTTTTTTATTCCAATCCCTATGGAGGGTCGAAAAAATTCTTCCGAAACAGAATCTTCCGGAGCATATTTTTTTCAGTTTACTCCTGCCAAACCACGACCCCTCGGCAAAGGCAGGTTGGGCCCCCGGTTGATACCCGGAATTCCAGCTGAAATAGAGGATGTTGATTCCAGTGTTCTGGAAGTTCAGGCTCCGGGCGATGAGAAAAACCCTTTCCTAATGGGGGAAAGGCTGTATCTTTATTTGCTTAGGCTTGCGTCCGACAAAAGGGTTGATCTCGGAAAACTTTTGTCCCAATACCGATTGGATTCGATTAACCTAGCCGCCGCCAGAGCCATGGTCTCCAATGCCCTGGCCCAGAATTCTTCTGGGGATCGAAGAAGTCATAGTGCACGGGAAATTTGGCTTGATCCCCCTGTGCTAAGAGTTGCCCTTGAGGCCTTAGAAGCAGCTGCGGCCAGGACGGAGAAAAGCCTTCTTTGATTTGGTCTTTTTAGCGCCGCTTTGGTTTTCTAACTTCTATTTATGGAAATCTTTTCCCCTTCTTCTCAGCCTTCTCGCCGCTTGGGTCAATTTGGTGGCCTCAGAAAGAGTCTAGAAAGGCATCGATCTCATGGGGTGCCTGCGCCAGTGAGCGAGGTGAGCTCAGAAGTTTTGGATGTGGTTGCCCCTGAAGATTCGACGCCTGAGGGGTTGGGCAATCTTCTTTATGGCTATGTTTTGAAAGTGGCAGAGCGTGATAGGCTTTTCGTGGAAGGATTATTGGCCCAATATGATGCTGATAGGGAAAGTCTTCTTCATGTAAGAACGATGTTAAGCAATACTTTGGCTAGAGACTCCAAAGGGAAAACGCGAAGCCATGATTTCCGTACAAAATGGTTGGAAGACGACGTTTTGAGGGTAGCTTTGGGAAAACTGTCAACCGAACAAGAAAAAGGGTCTGTTCCGGGCGAACTCCACTTTTTACCGCCAAACGAAGATGACAAGCCGATTAGTCTGACTTAAGCTCTTTTCCCGAAGAACTCCCTTTTCACAAACAGGATGCCTAGCCACAGCACTCCAGAAGCCAGCAGGACGGCGATGGCCCCCAGGGCATAGCTCTTGCTCACATCCGCCACCTCGTAGTCGCTGTTGCTCAGCACAAAGCGGGTCTGGCTCAGGGCATTGTAGGCGTCTATCTCGGACTGGAAGAAGGCTCTCACCCCTTCCAGCTGCTCCTGGCGGAGCGGCTCGCGGCTTCCTACGGTGAAGATGATGTTTTGCCTTTCCTGAAGGTAGGCTCCCACCACAGCGTCTTCGGGCAGGCTCGCCGCCGCCTTGGCCCGGCCGTTGAAGCTGGGGAATTTGGTCCAGCCGATGAGCGTGTAGCCGAAATAGTGCGCCGCCTCATTCAGCTTGTGCAGGTCCTCGCTTTCGTGCATCACGCCCGTGGTGGCAAAAATCCTCCCTTCGTAGCGCGGCGCAGTGAAGCGGCCGCTGAGAGCCAGGAAGGCTGCTTGCCCCCCGGCCACCAGGGCCAGCAGGAGCCAAAGGGCAAAGGATGTTTTCTTGCTCATGGTCAGAGTGGATTAGGGGTCGATCAGGATTCTCCGGATTCAGCTTCTTCCATCAGGGCATTGTAGGCTCGGGCCGCCTTGTTCCCCATGGGGCCGCTCTGGTCCATTTGGTAGGCTTTTTTGTACGCGTCCAGGGCCAAATCATTCTTCTGCTGCGCCTGGTACAGCAGGCCCAGGTTGTACTGGGCGGCCGTCAGGCTTGGATCCAAGGAAAGGGACTTCTTCAAATTGCCCTCAGCCTGCGGATAGTTCTTCATCCCGATCTGGCTCCAGCCCAGCAGATTGTACGAAAGGGCTTCCTGGGGAAAGCTCGCCACCGCCAGCTCGGCCAAGCCCAAGGCTTTTTGCGGCTGTCCCAAAAAATCAAGGTAGATCCAAACCGGACGGATGAAGGTCTCCAGATCCTGTCCGCTGAGCTCAATCACTCTTTCGTAGGCCGCCACCGATTCTTGGTACTGCTTGGCCTCAAAATACAGGTCCGCTAGGTTCTGGCGCACCACCAGCTCCGGCTCGAAGCGGTTTTCCGCCGCCATGGAAAGGGAGCGGATGGCCTCAGCCGTATTGCCCAGCTCCTTTTGGGTCAGGCCCAAAAAATACTGCGTAGGAGCCCATTCCGAATCGAGCGAATAAGCCTTTTGGAAGGCTTCCAAGGCGGAGGGTGATTGATCCAGATTGAGCTGGGCAAAGCCCAAAAGGATCCAGGAATCCCTCAGGTCTGGCTCGGCCTGGAGCAAGGCTTTCATGGAATGGAGGGTCAGCTCGTAGTCCTTGTTCTGGTTGTAGGCTTTGGCCAGCAGCGAAAGTCGGTAGGATTCCTTGGCGGATTGGGCGAACTCATATTCCTGGTAGGCTTCCAGCACCCGATTGGCCTTCCCGATCAGCTCCGCCTCCTGAGTCTGGGCCTTAGCCTGCTCCAGAAGCTTTTTGGCTTCCTCATGCTCCCCCCTCAGCGAAGCCAGCATCCCTTTGTAGTAGGTGGCCTGTGCCTGGGGCGGATCGGAAGGCAGCTGAGCCAAAAGGGTTTGGGCTCCGTCAAAATCGCTGAGCCGCAGGTGGGCCAGGGCCTGAAGGAATCGTCCTTCGGCATGCTCTGGCGAAAGGGCCAAAAGGCTGTTCGCGCTCGCCAGGGCCTTTTCGTGGTTTCCCAGCTCCATGTCGGTCTTCAGGAGCTTCAGGTAAGGATCGGGATTCTGGGGGTCCAGGCGGGAGGCCTGGGCGTATTCGCTGCCTGCGAAAGCGAAAAAGCCCTTCGTGAAAAAGTAATCGCCCTTCTCCATGCGCTGCCCGTAGTTCAGCTCGCCTTCCTGGGCGGCGAGGCTTGCTTCTATTGAGCTTTCCTCTTGTCCGGCCGGTCTCACCGGGAGCCGGGGGTACACCCGCGGAGAAGCCGCCCGCCCGGGCCAAAGGGAATTGAGGAAGCCCAGGCCCAGGGAGGAATAGTCCCCGTCGTGGCGCAGCCCGTAGGCGCCGCCCGCTGCCAAAACGGCCAAAAGGATTCCGAAGAATGCAAAGGAAAAGCGTCGCATGGGGTGGGGTAAAAGCTCAGGGGGAGTTTAGCAAATGGCGGGATGATTGGGAATGTTGGGATTATGGGGAAATTGGGGAGTATTGGGATTATGAAGAGTTTTGAAAGCAAAACAAAAACCGATCGTCGCCCCGAGCGTAGCCGAGGGGCCTAAAGATACAAAGAGGAAGTTAAGTTTAAGGCCCCTCGATTCGCTCCGCTTGCTCGGGGCGACGAAGGTGAGGGTAATCATTAAAAATCCCCAACCACTGACATTCCTACTTTCTCATTTTCTTCCAGGCTTCCGCTGTGCATAGCGCAATGGCCAGGGCGTCGGCGGCGTCGTGGGGCTTGGGCAGGGAGGGCAGCGAAAGCAGGCGCTGGACCATGGTCTGCACCTGAAGCTTGTCTGCTCCGCCGTAGCCGCAAACGCCGGCCTTCACCTCTTTGGGCTTGAAGCTGAAGAGGGGGATGCCTTGAGCGTGCAGGCTCTGCAGAATCACTCCTCGGGCATGGGCTACTTTGATGCCGTTGGTGACGTTCTTCACGAAAAAAAGCTCCTCCACGCCGGCGGCCGCGAAGGATCCGCTGGTCAGAAGCTCCTCCAGATCCTTCTTGATGAGGCCAAGGCGCTCCTCCAGGCTGAGGTCCGACGGCGTGCGAAAGATGCCGTAGTCCAGGCAGTGGGCCTTCCCTCCTTCGACCCGGATCACGCCGAATCCGACTTCCGAAAGGCCCGGGTCGATTCCCAAAAAAAGCATGGGGTGGGGGGGAGAGGTGAAAAGGCATCGTCCTAGCTCTGCGAAAGCAGCATCTGCAGCGAGGACTTGAGGGCTGCCATGTTGTAGGGGTAGTTCATGCGCGTGGGGCCCAGCAGGCCGATGACGCCGCTGAAGCCTTGGTAGGAGTAGGGGAGCGCCAGCAGGCTGCAGCTTTGGAACTCCGGAAGGATGTTCTCCTCGCCGATGTAGATGGCGCCTTCAGCGGACACTTTAAGGGTGGCCAATACGCTGCTGAGCTCGTTCTCCAGAATCTGCACGACTTGGGTCGCGCGCTCCGGGTGGCCCATGAATTCGGGCTTGCGCAGCATGTTGCTGATGCCGATGTAGAAGAGTCCGCGCTCCTCCGGCACGGTGGCGAAGCTGAGGTCCTGCGTGACCTCGGAAAGGATGGAGACGGTTTCGTAGAGCCTCTCCTTGGCTTTGCCCAGGCGGTATCTTTTTTGGGCCTCCATCATGTCCCGGGCGGCTTTTTTGAGCATTTTTTCCTCTTCCTTCATTTGGTCCACCAGCATGCGGTAGGCCAGATTGGTCGGGATCCTGCCGGCGGAGGTGTGGGGCTGCACAATGTAGCCCTCCTTTTCCAGCTGGGCCATTTCGTTGCGGATGGTGGCGGAGGAGAGGCGGAAGTTGTAGTTCTCCGTAAGGTGCTTGGAGCCCACGGGCAGGGCATTGCGGATGAAGGCTTCGATGATGGCTTCCAGGATTTTTTGCTGTCGGGGATCCATTGAGGAATGGATTAGGAGCTTGTTTGTCTTGCGTCTGATTTTCGCACGGAATACCGGTTGGGGTCAATTGATGGGATTATTGGGACCCGAGGGATGATTGGGATTATTGGGAGAAAAACAAAAACCACTTGTCGTCCCGAGTGAGCGGAGCGAATCGAGGGGCTTCTGCCTACTATATTCCACCCGTCATTCCCCCGAAAGCCTTCGGGGGAATCCAGAAAAAAATAAAAAAACCTGCGGTCGCTCAGAGCCCCGACGAATATCGGGGTGAAGAGCCTCTGATTCTATTCCAAGCATCATTCGGGAAACGCCGGCAAGCTACACCGACGAGCCCTCACCCTTCGTCGTCCCGTCCCGAGAACTCGGGAGGAGAGACCTCTGTCTTCTGCTTTTAATTCCGGCTGCCGTGAAATTGACATATGATAAAATAAATGATTTAATTCATCCTGATTTTCGTCCAACTGTCCGCAATCCTGCGGCAGTGCTCGTTAACACCATCGTCACACCTCTTTCTGAAAGGAAGATCCCATGGAAAATGCCCCCTTCTTTGTGGGCTGGTTCACTCTCGCGCTGATCATCAGCGGGCTTGCCCGCGCAATGGACAGGAGCGGCTTCTTCTGGTTCCTCTTCGGAATCATTGGCGGACCATTTGCCCTGCTCTGCCTGGTGATTTTGGGAAAAGCTTAGTCCACCAAGTAAAAATGATTTTGCAGCTGCTCACAGCATCAACCCAAGGAGGAAAATCCAGCATGAAATTCAGGGAAAAAACTAAGCCAGAAGAGGGTGTTTTCCCCACATTCCGGGAGCTCCGAGAAATAGAAATGGAGCTTGGTGTCTACATCATACGTGTTGGAGGCAGGTCATCAAAACCCTCATTCAAGATCTTCGACGAAGATGAGAGGCCTGCTCCTTTCTCCATCACGGCCGACTCCAAAGAGCGCTTGGTCTTGCGAATCAAAGCACTGGAGTGACGATGCGGCCGTCTTCACGGCCCAATTTCCTATCGGAGGCAGCTGCATGCTGCCTCCGCCTTTTTTTGTTATAGAACCTACAAATCACCCACCAGGATTTTGCTTACCTCCTCCACTTTATTGCGGATCAACTCCTTCTGGGCCTCATCCTCCATTTCCGTGTCGGCAGGGAAGGCGACTTTGACCTTGAGCATTTCGCCGTTCGCAAGCGTGAAGAAATACTCCCGTTTCATCGCGCCATGGTTGGCCATCACGGCCGATTTGGTGTACTGAAGCGACACGCTTGGGTGAACCTCCTTTTCCTGAAGCATATCTTCTCCATAGGTTTCGCCTGTGCTGTAGCGTGATATCGCATCCTCGAATTCCTCCTGGGTTCCGTACGCTTCGTGATTCCGGTCGTAGACCTTCACGCTCACCCCGGAATCGCTGAAACCCAACACCTTGGCATTGTCTTCGGCTTGGCCTATCTCTACAGAATCCATCTCCGCGAGAGTGAAGCCGCGCTCGGCAAAATTCTGCGTCAATTCAGCCACGAGCCAGTCCATCGTTACGGCAGCCTCCGCCTCATTGGCAATCTCCCCGGGCTTCGCCTCGTTATTTGGCTCAATCTGGGCGCAGCCGGCAGTGATCGAGAGGGCAAGGAGAAGAAAAAGTGCCTTTTTCATGATGGGCTTGCCTAAGAACCAGTCTAGGATCTTTTTGAGGTAAAATGGGGTAAAAATAACCCCAAGACAAAATGAAAAACAAAAAAACCTACCCCTCGGATATCGCCAGGGATCAATTTGAAGTTATCCGTGAAATC
>JACCDN010923782.1_pt1 | contig 11794 bp, 8 predicted proteins | sample 7441691 | NCBI WGS metagenome assembly JACCDN01 (sample SAMN15323439, study PRJNA562643) | freshwater metagenome | isolation source: river surface water | place: USA:Blue River Watershed | collected 2017-08-16
AGGTGGATCTTTTTTGCTAATCATGGCAAATTCCAAGTTGGAGATTATGAAGAAATTATGAACAAGGCGAGCTGCTTAAGTCTACAAATGCTGTATTATTATGGAATACCATAAAAATGAGTTAGATTATAAATAAATTAAAAGATAATGGTACTTTTATTGATGAAAAAAGTTTATCACATATTTCTTTATTACCCTATAAACATGTTATCCCTATGGGGACATATTTTGTCGATAAAAATAAAAAGAAACTTGAAAACTAAAAAAAAAGTACGGTTTTGAAGAAAATCCATTCTCAAAACCGTACCTTTTTACAGAGATGTTGCTGCTACCCCAATTTTCATTAATTTTTTAATCAAGATCCACCCCAGTTTTTGAGCTTTAAGATAAGAGTCTAATGTGTCGTTTTGAAGAAATTTATTTTCCAAATAATCATGCAACTCTGGTAGGTTATTAATCTCTTCAGATGATAAAGGAGGGAGGTTTTTATATACAGAAAGCATTAAATATGCCATTCCGTAATATCCTAACACTTCTTGCTTAAAGAGATTTATTTTTTCTTTTTCCATTATAGTAGGTTTTCTATTATAGTAAGCTTCTAAAAATTCATTCTGCTCATCATCAGACAGGTTATAAAAAATAAGGATAGTAGCCAAATCAAAATAGGAGTAACCAAGGCAAGCCGCCTCCCAATCTATAATCATAAATTTATTATTAAAAAAAATATTTTCGGGTTTTAAATCATTATGTGTTGCAACAAGTGTAACTTTATCTTTTAAAAGAATTCTATCAACCAACTTTAGATATTTTGAAGCTTTTAATACCAAACTAGAATTTAAGAGAAGGACCTGCTTTTCAAAACTTTGGCGAATAGTAAAAATATCTTTAGATGAGGGAAACCCATTAATACTATGTAATTTTTTAATAGTTTTTGCTAGTTCTGGCAATAATTTTTTGCTTTGCAAGTCTGTCTTGGAAACATAATTACCATTTATATAATCTGAAACAATAACTCCATCTGCATTGGTATATTTTATAATAGGAGCGATTCCATTATTAGAAGCTAATTTATAACATTGCACTGTCCTTTCTCTTTCAGAAATTGATCTATTTGGGTGACTTAATCTAAGAACATATTCTTTATCATTTTTTCTAAATTTATATACTCCCGGTGATGACAATCCCCCATGCAAAACTTGAATCTGAGGTACTAAATTGCCATTAAAAATACTAGCTATGTTAAGATGTGTATTGCACACAGACGGCGCTGAGCATATTAAAAAAATGATATTACCCAGGAGCTTAACCATTGTTAAGCTCCATGAGCTCATCTAATATTTTCTGTGGTAAATCAATACTTTTTGTTTGTTTATTATTCATTTTTCTCAGACCGGGAATTGAAACGTTATTGCTCGGCATTTCTGAAATCGGCTCTCTTAAATAATTAATTAAATTATTAACTTCAGAACTAAATGTATCACTACTCTGATTAAACATTTCCGGTAAAAACGTTAGAAAAAATCCAGAATTTGTCATACTTCCAAGTTTAGTTGAGCAACACCCACCTCCTGAGACTATTCCTGCTAATATTTCAGTAAATAATGATAATCCAAATCCCTTATACCCTAACTCACTTCCTCCAAGAGGCGTCAAAAAAACTTCTCCATATTTTTCATAAAACTCTTTTGGGTTCGTTATAGAATTACCCTTTTTATCTACTAACACACCCTCTGGTATTTCTTGATTTCTATAATATGCATCTCTCAATTTACCTTCAGAATAAGAACTTGTTGAAAAATCTATCAATATTGGACCTTCTGGGGACGGGACTCCCATTACAATAGGATTGGTACACAGCTTAGGAGTTTTACCACCAAAAGGTATAACATTTTGTCCGGAACCAGAAAAATTTAGAAAGCCAATTATTATACCGCCAGCATGTGTAATTGGTGCAGCTATATTAGCTAAACGACCTATATGTCCACTATTTGCAAAAGTAACAAACCCAAATTTATTTGTTTTTAGTTTTTGTAAAAGATGCTCAACAACTTTCTTTACAACTAAAACGCCAAAGCTTTTATTACCATCAATCATTGAAGTCGTATTTGAAATTAAGTTAATTGTTGGTTTGCTTTTAGAAAGAATATATCCTTGTTTAATATGGGTTACATACTCTTTTGCTCTCATAACTCCATGAGAGCTGTACCCTTGTATATCATTATCTATTAAATCATCTACAATCAATTCTGATAACTTGTCATCAACTCCAATTGAATTAAAAATACTGATACAAATATTTCTTATTTCTTTCACTTTTACCAACATAAATCATCACTCTTCTGAATATTCCGAATTACTAGGAATAATTTGATTTACCATCCAAATTATTTACAAGATAATCCTCTTTAATCAAACCATTTTCAAAAATCAAAACTCTATCAAATAAATTTAAATTTGTATGATTATGCGATACCATTATCAGAGTTTTGATTTCTGTCTTGTGAATAATATTTTCTAATATGCTTCTCTCCATATTATTATCAAGAGCTGATGTTGCTTCATCAAGAATTAAAATTGCCGGTTTTCTTAATAAAGCTCTAGCAAGTGCAATTCTTTGACATTGACCACCAGATAACTTAACTCCATTTTCTCCGACTAATGTATTATATCCATTATCAAGACTTGAGATGAATTTATCGACTTTTGTAAGTTTAGCTGCTGCAGCGACTTCTTGCCTTGATGCTTTGGGATCACTATAGAGAATGTTATCTAGAATGCTTCTATGGAATAGCTCAGTATTTTGAGGTACGTATACAATACTGTCCAAATTATCCCTTAAATAGCTTTCAATTTTTGTGTTACCAATTAAAATACTACCTTCCTTTATAGGAAATAGATTCAATATAAGTTGCATTAAAGTTGTTTTGCCAGAGCCTGATGTCCCCGTCACTATAACATTTTGTTCTTCAGGAATGTGTAATGTAAGTTTATTAAATAACGTGTGATTCTGATCATATCCAAAGTATATAGACTCTATACTGATATCATAATTATTACTTTTACACTTAGCAATTTCGTTTAATTGTATAGTTGATATATCAGAAATGACTAGATCATTGAACGATTCTTTTGCAATCCCGATTTCTTTAAATAAATTTAAAAGATTAACTGATGCTATCCATACTGAACGTCTAATATAAAAACACGCTGCAGTAACAAATGAGAAATCTCCAAGCGTTATTCTCTTAACTTGCCACCCCCAGCCAAGAAGAATTATCATAGATAGAAAAACCAATATAGAAATAATACTTCTTATAGAATCAATTTTAAAAGTCAGCCATTCTAATTCCTTTGTACATTCTATTTCTGAATTCTGCAGTCTATTGGTTATCTCATTATCTAGCTCTGCTCCTTGAAATGTTTTGATGGATATAATATTTCTAAATAAGTCACCAAAATGACCTAATAATAGATTTTCATGAGAGATATGCTTATCTGACAAAGCAATATTTTTATTCGCAAAATAAAAAGTGACAATGTTCATACCTAAAAACCATATCAAAAAGAAAATGGCAAATAATCCATCAATATAGAATAAAAAGCCTAGGATAATTAGTGAAGAAATAAAGACAGGAAAAATACCATACAAAAAACTTGCTAAAATTAAATCAAAACTATTCGATAAATTCTTAAATTTTGTAACTAATTCTCCTATTAGATGGTTTTGATAAAAGCTAATTGGCTTTTGCAATACAGTAGTTAAAATAGCATTCCTAAACTCGCCTCTTAGCTCTGGGATAAATTGTAACCAAACATAATTACATCCCCTAATAGCTATTTCTATAGTTACCATCAGAACAAAATAGTATAAAATTGGTATTCCGAGCAACTCACCAAATGAGGTGGTATTAACTTTATCGCCTGAAAGATCATCTATAATAACTTTAATTAGATATGGAGCGATCGTCTCAGCAACGCACCAGATTATAGGGAAGGTAAACAACAATAATATTTTCCATCTGTACGGAAATAAAACCTTATAATAAAATTTTAATAAACCATCATTTGTTATGTTCATTTGTTTATTTTTTCATACCTATTTCTTCAAAGGCATTTTTTATATATTTAACTTCAGTTAATCCAATATCAAAATGCATTACAATACGAATTTTAGCTCTGTCAAATGCATATACGCGTACGCTCATTTTTGCTAACTCCTTCTCGAAATCAGCAGCAGTTAGGTGTTCATGCTCTATAGTCAATAAGATTATATTTGTTTCTACGTGTTCTAATTCTATCTTAATAAAAGGTAATTGATGAAGATAGTTACTTAACAAACGCGTATTTTCTAAAACAGTATGAAGAAGTTGTATATTGTGTTCTAATCCATAAATGCAAGCAGCAGCAAGTATTCCTGCTTTATGCATATACCCACCAAACTGAAACTTATAAAACCATACATCTTTAATAAACTCTTTACTCCCTGCTAATACAGCTCCCATTGGAGCACCTAATGATTTACAAAAATCGATAAATAGTGCATCAAATGGCTCTACATATTTTTTAATTGGAACACCTGTTTTGACCTCAGCAACTAATAACCTAGCTCCATCCATATATGTAGGGATAGAATATTTTTTTGCTATATTACAAACAGAGTGTAAGTTATCTAATGACCAAATTGCTCCTCCTCCATAATTAGTAGGGTTTTCTACAGATACAAGACATGGATTAGAGTCATTATATCCAAAAAACTTATCTAGTTCAGATTCTAATTGCTGAGCAGTATAAATGCCTCTATTTCCATCAATTAGTATAGGCTGGGCTTGTACAATGCCTGTAAATATTGTTTTATTTTTTAAAACAGGATGCGCTGTTTTTTCAAAGATAATACCATCTCCTGAACGCTTGCACCAAGATCGAAATGCAAGAATATTGCACATTGATCCAGAAGGTAAAAATACTGCATCCTCTTTTCCTGTTAGATAACAAATTTTCTCTAATAATAAGTTAACAGTTGGATCTTCTCCTGCAACTTCATTCCCTACTTCAGCGTTACACATATATTCACGCATTTCCTTACTAATGGAACAATTAGTATCGCTAAATAAATCTATTTTAAATTTCTGCTTCATTATAAATTATCCGTTTTTTCTTCCTAGGCTTTCAACTACTTTTTTAATAATTTGCGCAGTTAAAGTAATATCAGACGAAGAAATATCCTTATGTACTACTGCTCTTATTATATTTGGTAACCAAGGAAAAAGTAATAATCCTAACTCCTTGCAGTGCTCAAGAAATTCATCAGAACTTAATTTAAGGTTGGATATATCAAATTGAATCATATTTGTACTTCCTGATAATGGATTAATTATAAGTTCTTCAATTTTTTTTAGTTTGTCTAAAAGTACTTGAGTATTTTTATGATCTATCTTAATTCTATCAATATTATTTTTTATAGCATGGTATGCTGCCTTAGCATTAAAACCAACTTGATGAACACCTCCACCAAGCCACACTCTATATCTTCTTGCTTTATCTATAATTTCTTTTTTACCCATTAATACTGATCCATATGGAGAACCAAGACCTTTAGATAAACAAATACTCATTGTGTCGACCTGCTGCGCATATTCTGCAAGAGGTATATTAGTTTCAACATGCGCATTAAAAATTCTTGCACCATCTAAATGGATAGACATATTGGATTCTTTAGTAAATAACCTAAGTTTTTTGATCTCATGAATTGGAAATATTTTTCCAACCCAACCATTTATAGTGTTTTCTATAGACACTAGTTTAGGTTGTGAAAAATAATAATATCTAGGTTTTGAATCTATTACTTGCTTAATATCACTACAAGTAATGATACCATTTTTTGTCTGAATGGTGTTTAAAACCACATTACAGATTGAAGCAAACGCTGCACTATCGAAAAAATTTATATGATAATTATATTCTGTAATTACTTCATCCCCTTTCTCAACTTGAGACATTATAGCAAGTCTATTACTTAACATTCCGCTCGTTACAAACAATGCATCTTCTACTTGAAAAAGCTCCTTGCAATAATCTTGCAAAATATTTACACTCTTATCTTCTCCATACGCATCATCCCCAACCTCAGCGCTAGAGATGATTTTTCTCATGCTTTTATCTGGCAAAGTTACAGTATCGCTCCTTAAATCAATCATATTTGACCTTTATGAAAAATGATTATATGGGCTTTGCATATCATAATTAATAAACTCATTTGTATGTGAGATTTTTAAATTTAGATTTTGCAAATACTTTGCTAATAAATCTATATCAGGTAATAAGTAATCAATATTTTTGTGATATTTTTGTAAAGCGTAAGCCCAAATTGCTCTTCTTGACATAATCCAGTCATTATCCCATGGACTATCATTTTTTAACTGGTTAATTGTCCTAAATTCAAGATACCACGTATATCTTGGATGGTCACATTTATTTTCTTCAGAATAATGAACGGTTTTTACATTATGGATAACTATATCTCCTGCTTTAACACGAATAGGAACAAATTTATCTCGATCTTTATCGTAAACTTTATATATTTCTGTTTTAGTTAAAGCTCCCATTTTGTGGCTTCCCGGCAGATAATACACTGGATTATCGTATGAATCATGTAAGTATATTCCCACACTAAATACATCGTGACTAGCAGACTGCAAAGCAAGATCTTGATGGACATTAACGGGAATCCCATTTTGTGGTATCTTAATCAGCATGTCTTCCCATGTTGGTACAATTTGTGTAATATCATCTGATAACTCTGAAACTATTTTTAATATAGAGTTATGTACTAAGTATTGTAAAAAAATATCCCCCTTATCAAACATGTATTTGATCTTATGTATATGGTTTGAGTCATTAATTCGAAGAAAATCATCACTACCATCATCTAAAGTCAGAACATGTTCAGTTTGAACTAATAATGACTGAAGTTCTTCTGAAGTTAATGCATTCTCTAAAATGCAGTAGCCTTTTTCCATAAAGTCTTTTCGTAAGTTGTTATGCTTATCCATTGTTGATTAATCTCTTGATTGAAATAAAATTATTACTAATGCTCTTTACTCAATTCTTATACTCCATAGCTTCTATTAGCTGGATTTTATTGTTCAACGAAGAAAGTAAAGAAAACCAAAGATCTTTATATACTCCCCCAGAAATATTACCTGCATCATGTAGTTCATAAGCGTTATTTAATATATACAAATTTTTTAAGTCACGGATAGCTGCATGGCTATCAACACCCCAAATATTAGGATTTTTTGCTAAAATATCTAGCCAGATAGCTATTAACTCTCCTTTATTTGTAACTGTTTCTGCTAATTCTAAATCAAATAATGATAATGCTTTTTTCATTATTTCCTGAGTTAAATTTCCACAATTAAACATACCAAAAGGGGCAGGCTTAATTGCTGGAATCTCAGGAAATCCTTTACCCTCTATAACCCACCTTGTAACATAGGCAAATCTATCTGTACCCACATGATTTTCATCGCTACCATGCCATAATTTAGAATCAAAAATAAATGCATCACCTGCAGAGCAATAAAAGTAGTGCCTATCAGTATTTTGATTAGCTACTTTATCAGTAAAATATGGATACCAAAAATCTATAGCAGGTTTGATAGGAAGTCTATGACTACCTTCAATACATTGTACAGCTCCTGCATTATCGCTAATATCATTTAATGACAACCAAACAGAAAAATGATATGGATCATTAACGCTATAAGAAATATCTTGATGAAAAGGCACTTTATCTATTAAATCTGCAGTTTTACAAATTACATTTGATTTTTTTTGTGAGATTCTTATACCATAATATTCCTCAATATAATTCTGAATTTGATAATCTAGCTTACTTGATAAGGCTTTAGTAATTGATGAGTTAGTACCCCACCTCCCAGTACAGCGGAGATATTCAGCCATAGGTACATTTAATTCATGAGCGAATTCTGAGATTTTGCTTTTTGCTATTAACACTAATTCATTTGCTTTTTGGGTAGAGATTAAGTTTCTAGCAATAGTAAAACCTTTTTCATTTTCTTTAGCCATTGTTGTACCTTCTAATATCGATTATCGACAAATAATCGTTCAACTTTGATACGTAATGTATTTTAACTCCGCCTGTTTTGTTACAAAGTTCATTCCACTTAGCTAATGTGCGAAGCTTTCCTCCTGATTCAACCATGAGGTTAATATCAATAGCTCCACCAATTGCTGATTCATCAGAAAGAATAGTTTCAATAAGAAGAATTCTTGAAATTTTTTTATCTTTTAGATTGGACAAAAACACTAATGTTTTATCATCATCATATGCTTGTAAAAACCTAGCTAATATTGCAGTATCATAATTGGTAAAATTTTTGTCTGAATCAAGTAATTCAACGTTTATATTTTTTGTTAATTGCTTAGGAAGTATTGAATTATTATAAAATCCCAGTAACTTATTGTATGTTTTGCTTAGATTATCAACTAAAACAAGAGCGTGTACACCTATCAAAACAATTTTCTCATCCAAAGCAAATTTCACTAGAGAATTAAAATTTTTAAAATCGAAACTAGAATAACCAAGTAAAGCTTGATAAAACTCATTTTGAATTATTTGGGACTCCTCAATTTCCTTGAAGGAGGAAAAAGATTGAATAATTGGTGTTTTTAGTATCGTATTTATCTCAAGCCATTTATCCAAAGAAACAACTCGTGACCACATTCTAATTGCTTTAGGTAAAAATGGAATTGACTGTATAGTTTTACTTTTATCTGTTATTTCCCAATGGTCTTTACTTTGATTAAAAGTTAAAAATCCAGTCTCCCACAATGCTCTAAGTAATCGTACTAGATTATCCTTAGGTATTTTTGTCTTGATAGATAACTCTTCAGAAGTAGCCGGCAGAAAATGTAATATATCCAATTCAATAAAAGCCTTTGCTAAATAAGTATTCCAAAAACCAACTAAATTAGCAGAAATCCGGTGCATCCTGAATTCTTCAGACGGAATGTAAATATCATACACAGTATTGCCGGTGATATCGATTCGCTTAATTTTTCCTTCAAATTCTTCAACTCTAGCAAGACCATTATAAAATGGTTCTACCATTTTATATCTTTGATCGTAAATTGGGCATCCTAAAAAATTAATATGAAACCAACCTTTTTCATCTTCAGCTGTTGCATAGTTTTTATGAAATAAACCAAGTTGGTTATACCATTTATTATGAATCAAACTCCCATTAGAATCAATATGAGTAGCTAAATTATCTTTGTAAACTACTGCTATTTCATCCTTAAAATCTCCAACATAATCATATTCCTCTTGATAAAGTCTATTACCATATAAATCAATATGATAATATTTATTAGATCTTCTTACTACACAAATATTTTCTTGATAATTTCCAACCCATTGGTATGATTGTTTGTATACTCTGCTACCGTCAGAGTCTATATGATAGCACCCAGTATTATCTTCTACCGCAGCTCTTCCACAATAAAACCCATAGGTTTTATCGTATCTTTTTTTATAAAGTACTTTTCCTTTTAAATTTATATGATAAGCACCTGTTATATCACAAACAGGTGCAAAACCTGGATTATGAAATTTCTCGACATAAAGGAATCTTTCTTCATATAATGGTTTCTCAAAAAGAGTATGAAATTTTCGACAAGGAGAAATTTTAATAAGCTCTAAATGATTATTTTCTGTTAATTGATCAGTGGTTTTCTCATATTGCATGTTTTACATAACTCATGATTAAAATAATTCTTTTGTAAACTTTTATACTCACTACTTTGCCATATATCTGATAATTTTACTTCATTTACATTACCAAAATTTCCAAGTTTTTTTCTTAAATCATCAGGCGCACAACATGGGCTAAACTTTCCTTCAGGATTAACCCATGCTTCTTTACCTAGAAATGGACATGGACCACCCGGAGCTAAATCTTCAACCCCTTCTTTAGAAAGAACAGTAAAATTTTCTAATATTATTTTTTGGCCATTTGGCAACAACATATTGTCCCTTAATTCATATACTTTTTTTACTTCAGTATTCCATCTATTAATTGCTGCTTCATCTCTTCTCATTGATAAATCTTTAATTTCTTCAAAATGAGCCCAAAGGTGATGTCCTTTAACTCTATCTACTCCAAGCTCTATAGCCATTTTAACTATATCGTGTAACTCAAGTATATTACTTTCTAAAAACGTTAATTGTAGAGTCACACTACACCTTTTGTTTGTTGTATAAAAATAGTTATCTCGTTCATCAAGAAACGTTTTTAAATTTTTTGTCACAACTTCCCATTTTGAACCTATCATAATCTTTTCATGAGTTTCTTTGGTTGCGCCATTCCAAGAAATCTTAATATCAGATAAAATTGGTACTAATAACTCAGACCATTTTTTGGCTCCTTTGATAGGAAAAGAACCATTTGTTGTTAGATTAAGTTTTAATCCGTACTCATGACATATAGTTATTATTTCATCAAAATTCTTATACATTAAAGGCTCACCCATAGTAGAAGGAATGATTTCTCTTAGAGGTGTTCCTGCAGCTTCTTTTATTACTTTTCTGATAGTCTCAATTGGCATTATTTTAGGCTTAATTCCTTTAGCTTTTTTATCTTCTTTAACTTTACTATAAGGTGAAAAACACTCACACATAACACAGGCGTAATTACAATAATCTGGATTAGTATCAAAAGTAATTCTCCAGGGACCAGGTTTTGTGGAAACCAATTTGTTTTTACTTGTAGCGATATCAAAATAAACTTTTTCAAGTTGTCTTGCATGCTCATTTATAGAAGGAATATTACCATCATTAGAGTAAAGATAGCCATTTTGGCTAAGTTTGATGTATAGCTTGTTATCTACAGCTAAGTTTTCCATTTTTTCTGATAAACTTTCCACATCTCTATGCTTAAATAGCAACCCGTTTACTCCATCTCTAACATACTCTGCCATACCACCATAATCAGCAGTAATTACAGGTATTCTCAAATGCTCAGCTTCATGTATAACTAGCGGTGAATTTTCTCCCCAGATTGACGGAACAACTATGGTATCAAGATTATTAAATACCTCAGCAACTATGTTTTCATTCTTGTAACTTCCCATCCATTCTATTTTATCTTTGATTTTTTGTGGGAATTGATCAGCGATTGACTTAAGAGCTTTAGTTTCTTGGCTCTGTGTTCCCCAGATTCTAAGCTTCGTTTTTATTGGTAACTTAGAAAACGCCTTAAGTAATAAATCTATACCTTTTTCCGGGGTATGAGTACCAATGTAACCAAAAACAAAATCTTCTTCTGGTAGTCTATTCCTATTCTTTAAACGTTTTAAATCAAAACCATAGTCAAGATATGAAATTTTCGTGTGTGGAATATTAAAATCTCTAACAAATTTGTTCATTAGAAATTTTGACGGGGCAATAAAATGATCTATATGGTTTACAATTTGCTTAGTATATTTCATCCTGCTTGCTATCCAACTTTCCCAGTAAGATAAATCAGATTCCAATAAATCTTTATCACCGGTAAAATACCCGCTATAACATTGTTTAGCACATTTTTTATCTTCCTGACCATCACACAATTCCAATATTTGCTTTGAATTACGTTGAATAAACCTGCCTCTTGGACAGATAAGCCAAAAATCATGTAAAGTAAAAACTGATGGAATCTTTAACTCAGAAGTAATAGAAGGTAAACTTAAAGACAGGTGATTAAGGTGACCAAAATGCACCAAATCCGGCTTA
>JACCDN011106376.1_pt1 | contig 11793 bp, 11 predicted proteins | sample 7441691 | NCBI WGS metagenome assembly JACCDN01 (sample SAMN15323439, study PRJNA562643) | freshwater metagenome | isolation source: river surface water | place: USA:Blue River Watershed | collected 2017-08-16
CGCGAATGAAACCACAGGGACATTCGCGAGCAGGGGCTCGCTCCTACAAAACCCGAGGAAACCCATGAGCTACGAAAACATCGAAGTCCGCGTCGAAGGCGGCAAGGTCGGCATCATCACCCTCAACCGCCCCAAGGCCCTGAACGCCCTCAACGGCCCGCTGATGGACGAGCTGGGTGCAGCCCTCAAGGCTTTTGACGCCGATGAAGCCATTGGCTGCATGATCATCACCGGCAGTGAAAAAGCCTTTGCGGCCGGCGCCGACATCGCGGCCATGGCCAGGTACAACTTCCACGAGGTCTACAAGCAGGACTTCATCACCCGCAACTGGGAAACCATCCGTTCGATCCGCAAGCCCGTGATCGCCGCCGTGGCCGGCTTTGCGCTGGGTGGTGGCTGTGAACTGGCCATGATGTGCGACTTCATCATCGCCGCCGACAACGCCAAGTTCGGTCAGCCCGAAATCAAGATCGGCATCATCCCTGGCGCGGGGGGCACACAACGACTGCCGCGCGCCATTGGCAAATCCAAGGCCATGGACCTGGTGCTGACGGCTCGGATGATGGACGCCGTCGAGGCCGAGCGCGCCGGGCTGGTGAGCCGCGTGGTGCCGCTGGACAAGCTGATGGACGAGGCCCTGGGTGCCGCCCTGGTGATCTGCGGCTACGGCCAGCTGGCCGTCATGGCCGCCAAGGAGAGCGTGAACCGCGCCTTCGAGGGCGGTCTGTCCGACGGCGTGATGTACGAACGCCGCATGTTCCACGCCCTGTTCGCCACCGCCGACCAGAAGGAAGGCATGGACGCCTTCCTGAACAAGCGCGCGCCGAGCTTCGTCAACGGTTGAGGAAACACATGGCTCCTCGGGTCAAACCCGAGGCTGACACTCTTTTTCTTTGCCATTGCCCGGCCAGGCCGGGCCATCCATGCCCGCCAGCAAGGCATGAATTTCCGCACGGGTCGGAGCCCCGGCAATACCGTCGGGCCGGCTGCATTTGAGGGCAGCCGCGGCCGAGGCAAAGCGCAGTGCATCGCCTTCGTCCTGGCCCTCGGCCAGTGTCAGTGCGAGCGCCGCATGGAACACATCCCCGGCACCCAAGGTGTCCACCACCGGGCCGGCATCGACGGCTGGCATTTGCTGCAAACGGCCTTGCGCGTCGCACCATTGAACGCCTTGGGCACCCAGGGTGCGCACCACGCGCCTTGACCGGTCCTGCGCGGCCAGTTGCAGCAGCAAGGCCTCCGGTTCGCCGTCCTGCCAGGCCAGCAGGCCCCGCTCGGAAAACACCCGCCAGTCGGCCAGCGGCACCAGGCGCTGCAGGTCGGCCCGGGGAGAGAGTTCGCCATCGAGCATGCTCGGGATGCCACGTCGCCGCGCCTCCAGCAGTGCAGCCTCGGCCCAGGCCGGGCAGCGCGGATCGACCAGCACGAAGTCGATGCCATCGAGCGCCGAGGAATCAAAGGGCCCGGGCAGATCAAGCGCCGAGCCCTTGGCGTTGAAGATCATGCGCTCACCGTGCTGGTCCACGATGATGCTGGAGACGGAACTGCTGGCGCCGCGTATGCGGCGCAGGGCGCCAATCCCGACACCTTCGCGGCGCAAGACCCGCTCGAACACATCGGCGGTATCGTCGTCACCCACCGGGCCACAGAAATCCACCTGTGCACCCAGCCGGGCCAGCGCCACCGCCGCGTTGCCCGACATGCCACCCACCCCACGGTGGTGGCGGTGCGCCGGGGTCTTGGTCGGGTGATCGGGGAATTCGCTGACGCTGAAAATCAGGTCCAGCGCGATGTGTCCCACACACAGCAGATGCTTGGCCATGCCGGGCATTGTGCCAGTGCGCGCAGGGCTGACCGGCCGGTGAGGCAGCGCACCACCACCGCGGGGTCGCAGCCCCGATCTTGATGCGAATCAAGACGGTCTCACGCGCTGGCTTCTAGCATGCGCCATGGCCATGCTGCAGACCCCTCCCGCCAACGCCCCTGCGGTGCTGCCCCAAGGCGAACACTCCGCCGTGCTGGTGGCCGAGCACCTGGGCAAGCGCTACCGCACCGGTCATCAGGACATCATCGCCCTGCAGGATGTGAACCTGCGGGTACTGGCCGGCGAATTCATCGTGCTGCTCGGGCCGTCGGGCAGCGGCAAGTCCACGCTGCTCAACATCCTGGGCGGGCTGGACCGGCCCAGCAGCGGCCACGCCTGGTTTGCCGACCATGACCTGAGCGAAGCCGACGATGCGGCGCTCACGCGTTATCGGCGCGAACATGTGGGCTTCGTGTTCCAGTTTTACAACCTCATGCCCAGTCTGACGGTGCGCGAGAACGTGCAGCTGGTGACCGACCTGGTGCCCGGCGCCATGGCGGCCGAAGACGCCCTGGCCCTGGTCGGTCTGTCCGAGCGGCTCGACCACTTTCCAGCGCAGCTTTCGGGTGGCGAGCAGCAACGGGTGGCCATCGCGCGCGCCATCGTCAAGCGGCCGCAGGTGCTGCTGTGCGACGAGCCCACCGGCGCGCTGGACTACGCCACCGGCAAGCAGGTGCTCGACGTCATCGAGACCATCAACCGCGAGCTGGGCACCACCACGGTGGTGATCACGCACAACGCCGCGATTGCCGGCATGGCCGACCGGGTGGTGCACCTGGCGGGCGGGCGCATCCTGCGCGAAGAACGTCCTGCGCGCAGGCTGCGCCCGAACGAGCTGTCCTGGTGAGGTCGCGCGATGAAAGCCCTGGACCGCAAACTCTGGCGTGACCTGCGCCAGCTCTGGAGCCAGGTGCTGACGATCGCGCTGGTGGTGGCCAGCGGGGTGGCGGGTTTTTTGGCCACCTTCAGCGCCTGGGATGCGTTGTCGTGGTCGCGCGAGACCTACTACGCCGAGGCCCGCTTTGCCGATGTGTTCACCAGCCTCAAACGCGCACCTGTTTCGCTGCTGCCCCGCATCGCGGCCGTGCCCGGGGTGGCCCAGCTGCAGGACGGCGTGGCGCACGGCGTACAGATTTTCATTCCTGGCGTGCAGGACCCGATCCGCGGGCGCATGACCGCGATCGAACCGCGCGCGCCCCAGCACCTCAACCAGGTCACGCTGCGCGAAGGCCACTGGCCGGCCGACACGGTGGCTTCGGGCCGGCTGGAAGTGCTGGTCTCGGCCGCCTTTGCGCAGGCCCGGCAACTGCGACCAGGCGACACGCTGCAGGCCCTCATGAACGGCAAGCTGCAGGAGCTGGTGGTGGCGGGCATTGCGCTGTCACCGGAATTCATCTTTGCCGGCATGGGCGGCTCGCCCGATGTGCACGGCTTCGGCATCTTCTGGATGCACCGCGATGCGGTGGCCGCGGCCTGGGACATGCGCAGCGCCTTCAACCAGGTGTCGTTGCGGCTGGCGCCCGGCGCCAAAGAGGCTGAGGTGATCGAGGCGCTCAACAGCCTGCTCGCCCCCTACGGCGGCATCAACGCCTATGGGCGCGAGGACCACCTCTCGCACCGGATGCTCAACTCAGAAATCCGCGAGCAGCAGGTGCTGGGCACGGTGCTGCCGAGCATCTTTTTGCTGGTGGCGGCCTTTTTGCTGCAGACGGTGATGACGCGCCACATCGGCCTGCAGCGCGAGCAGATCGCCGCGCTCAAGGCGCTGGGCTACGACAACCGCCGCATCGGCTGGCATTACCTGCGCATGGTGGGGGTCATCGTGGGTTTGGGCTGCGTGCTGGGCGTGGCGCTGGGCGATGCACTGGGACAGTGGTTCAGCACACTCTACGTCCAGGTCTTTGCCTTCCCGCAGCTGCAGCACCGGCTGCGCGGCGATGTGCTGGCCGTGGCCGTGGGGTTGAGTGTGACCGTGGGCCTGCTGGCCACCGCGCAGGCGATCCGTGCCAGTGTGCTGCTGCCCCCGGCCGAGGCCATGCGCCCGCCCGCCCCGGCACATTACCGCCGCACCTGGCTCGACAGCACACGGCTGACCCACTGGCTCAGCCCAGGCCAGCGCATGGTGCTGCGCCACATGCAACGTCACCCCTGGCGCAGCACGCTCACGGTGGTGGGGCTGGCGGCATCGGTGGCCATCGTGATCAGCGGCAGCTTCTGGCGCGACAGCATCGACCTGATGCTGCACACCCAGTTCCGCCAGGTGCTGCGCGGCGATGTGGTGCTCGCGCTGGTGGAGGCCACGCCTGCGCAGGTGGCGTCGCAGGCGCTGCGCCTGCCGGGCGTCACGGCGGTCGAGGCCTCGCGCAGTGTGGGCGTGCGGCTGGTCAACGGCCACCGCCACTGGCGCGGTAACCTGCAGGGCCGCGTGGCGCCAGCCGAGCTGCAGCGCATCGTCGACGCCCATGGCCAGCGTCACGAAGTGCCTGCGGACGGCCTGCTGCTGACCGACCGGCTGGCGCACCGGCTGGGCTTGCGCGTGGGCGATGTGGTGCAGGTCGAATGGCAGGAAGGCGCGCGCACCGTCTGGACCCTGCGCGTGGCCGGCGTGGTGCAGGAGATGATGGGCATGAACGCCTACATCGCGCGCAGCCACCTCAACCAGCTGCTGCGCGAGGGCGATCTGGTCAACCAGCTCACGCTGGCCGTGGAGCCCGGGCGCGAGACCGAACTGCTGCGGGCGCTGCAGCAGCGCCCGCGCGTGGCCGGCGCCTTCAGCAAGGCGGTCATGCTGCGCAATGTGGAAGGCATCACCGCACGCAACCTGCTGATCTTCAGCGCCGTGCTCACGGCCTTTGCCAGCGTGATCGCGGTGGGGGTGGTCTACAACCAGACCCGCATCGCCCTGGCCGAACGCGCCTGGGAACTGGCCAGCCTGCGGGTGCTGGGCTTCACCCAGGGCGAGGTGTCGGGCTTGCTGCTGGGCGAGTGGCTGCTGGAGATGCTGATCGCCCTGCCGCTGGGCTGGTGGGCCGGCTGGCTGCTCTCCGACACCATCGTGCGGCTGATCCAGACCGATGAATTTTTCTTTGCGGTGCGCATCCGCCCCGCCACCTACGCCTTTGCCTCGGTGTGCGTGGTGGTGGCTGCGGTGTTCAGTGCCTGGATCGTCAAGCGCCGCATCCGTCACCTCGACCTGGTCGGGGTGCTCAAGGTCCGTGAATGAGGATGGTCATGAACAAAAAAAACATCGCCATGGTGGCCGCCAGTGTGCTGGCGCTGGGCCTGCTGGTGTGGGCCGCCTGGCCCGAACCGCAAGGCGTGGAAACCGCGCGGCTGACACGCGGCGACTTTGTGCGCGAACTCGTCGAAGACGCCCGCACCCGCGTGCGCGAGCGTTACACCGTGACGGCACCTCTGGCGGGCCAGCTGGTGCGCCCGGTGCTCAAGCCCGGCGATGCGGTGGGCGCCGATCAGGTGGTGGCCGAAATCTGGCCCGCTGCAGCGGGCCTGCTGGACGCGCGCAGCCAGGGCGAGCAGCGCGAGCGCGTGGGCGCGATGCAGGCCACGCTGGCCCGCGCCCAGGCCAACCTGGCGCGCGCGCGCGCGGCCGAGCAGCAGGCCCGTGCCGACCTGCAGCGTGCGCAATCGCTGGGTCAGCAGGGCTTTGTCTCCTCAACCCAGCAGGAAACGGCCCTGCTCACCCAGCAGCAGCGGCGCCAGGAATTGGCCATGGCCGAGCAGGAAGTCAGCGCCGCAACACATGATCTGCAGCGCCTGCGCATCGGGCTGTCGCAACCGGCGGCATCGGGCAGCGGGCCTCTGATGCGCGTGCGTGCACCGATCAGCGGCCGCGTGCTCAAGCTGCACCGCGACAGTGAAGGCCCGATCGCGGCGGGGGCCCCCATTCTGGACCTGGGCGATCCAGGCCAGCTGGAAATCGTGACCGAGCTGCTGACCGAAGACGCCGCGGCCTTGCCCGCTCAGGCGCGGGCCACGCTGGACCATTGGGGCGGTCAGGGGCAACTGCGTGCACACCTGTCGCGCGTGGAGCCGGGCGCCTTCACCAAGGTGTCGGCTCTGGGGGTCGAGGAGCAGCGCGTCAAGGCGGTGTTCGACTGGCAAGATGCGCCGCCAGGTGGGCTGGGCGATGGTTTCAAGATGGAAATCCGCATCACGGTGCAGCAGGCCTCTGGCGTACTGCTGGCCCCGGTCAGCACCGTGTTCCCGCAGGCGCAAGGCCATGCGGTGTTCGTGGTCGAGGGCGGGCGCGTGCGCAAGCAGGCGGTCGATTTGCTCGGCCGCAACGGCCAGCAGGCCTGGCTGCGCACCGAGCTGCCCGAAGGTGCGGTGCTGGTGACCTACCCGCCGGCCACCTTGCGCGAGGGCGACCGGGTCCAGCCCATCAAGCCTTGAACATGGCTTCCATCTCGCGCCGCACCTGGTAGGCATGGGTGCTGGTGTCCATGGCCACATCGTCCCAGCACAGTGACTGGCCCTTTTTGACCGGCCGCACCACCTTGACCTGGTGCGCCAGCCCCAGCGGCAGGCCACCCATCTTCTGCGAGGTGGCGGCGGGCAGCAGCTTGCCCCAGACGGTGTAACCCCCTTCACCGTCGAGCATCTCGCCCGGTTGCAGGTCACGCTTGGCCGTGGCCACCACGTCGGCATTCCAGCCGGTGGCCACGCCGGTGGGCTCGTTGCGCCCTGCGATGCTGGCCACCGACATGCCCACTTCCAGACCGATCAGGTGCCAGCGCTTGTAGAGGGTGAAGTAGCGCCCGCTTGGATCGGTGTGGGCGTTGTATTCCTCAAAGCAGTTCTTGATGTACTCGGTCTCGGCCTCGACCGTGACCCACACGCCCATGCGGATGTCATACGGGATCTTGCGGCCATCGGTCTCCAGCGAGGAAATCACCTCGACCATGCCCTTTTTCTCAAGCACCCCGCCTTCGCTGCGCGGGCGCGTGACATAAGGAATGTCTTCCACACTGGCCGGTGGGTACAGCAAGCCGTTGCTCGGCACCGCCAGGCCTGTCGCGTTGGACACCGCCGTGCTTTCGATGCTGGGCTTGGAGCCGTCGAGAAAGCTGTTGAACATCTTGGGGTTGAGGCCGCCGCGGGCCGCCTGCTCGGGCGTGAGGCCGTAGTAGCCCCAGACCGTTTCGGGCGTGGACTCTGCAAAATGCGGCAACCACTTGTGGCCACGACCGGCCGCCACCACAGGAAAGCCACAGGTGCGGGCCCAGTCCACCAGATCACAAATCATGGCCGGCTGGTCACCATAGGCCATCGAATAGACCACGGCTGCCTGCGCGGCCTTGCGTGCCAGCAGCGGGCCGCAGAAAGCGTCGGCCTCCACGGTCACATTGACCACATGCTTGCCGTGCGCAAACGCGTCAAGGATATGGTCCACAGCGGCGATGGGGTTGCCGGTGCACTCCACGATGATGTCGAGCTGTGGCAGGCTGGTCACGGCGCGCCAGTCGTCGGTGACCCAGGTGGTGCCGTTTTTCAGGGCCTGGGCTGCGGAGGCGGCCTGCGCCTGTTCGGCCTTCCAGCCCACACGGGCCAGGTTGGCGCGAGCCGCATCTGGCGACAGGTCGGCAATCGCTACCAGGTGAACACCTGGCATGCGCGGCGCCTGCGCGAGGTACATGGAGCCAAATTTGCCGGCACCGATCAGACCAACGCGAATCGGATGGTTGTCGGCGGCGCGCTGCTGGAGCTTGCTGTAGAGGTTCATGGCGGGTCGAGGGGTTGCGAGAACGTGGCGCAGGTTGTATCCGCTGCGCCCCCGCCGCGGTGTCACCTGCGGCATACCTGCATGGCACGGATAATGACCCGATGCCGCACTTCGTCACCTTCACACCCAACCCGGCACTGGACCTGTCCACTTCGGTGGACCAGCTGGTCGATGCCCACAAGATGCGCTGCGAAGCCCCGCAGACCCACCCCGGCGGCGGAGGCATCAATGTGGCACGGGTGCTGCATCGGTTGGGCGCCGATGTGCAGGCCATCTTTCCGGCGGGCGGTCCCACGGGAGACCGCTTGCACCGGCTTCTGCGCAACGAAGGGGTGCCTGACCTGATGCTGGCCATCGCCGGTGAGACCCGTGAGAGCTTCAACGTCCACGAACGCCAGAGTGGGCACGAATACCGCTTTGTGCTGCCGGGCCCCACGTTGAGCCAAACCGAGTGGGAAGCTGGCCTGGCCTGCCTGCAGCAGCTGTCTCCCGCCCCCGCCTGGGTCATCTCCAGCGGCAGTCTGCCTCCTGGTGTACCCACCGACGGCCATGCACGGATCGCCCGCGTGGCCCGGGGCATCGGCGCCCGCACGGTGGTGGACAGCTCCGGACCGGCTCTGGCTGCCGCGCTCCAAGCCGGAGTCTGGCTGGTCAAGCCCAGTCTGCGTGAACTGTCGGAACTGTCGGGCATGGCGCTGGACAGCCCTGCCATGCAGCAGGCTGCCGCCCGCCGTCTGATTGAAGGCGGCCAGGCCCAAGTGGTGGCCCTGTCACTGGGTGGCGCTGGCGCGATGCTGATCACCGCCAACCAAAGCCTGCAGGCCGACGCGCTGGACGTGCCAGTGGTCAGCAGCGTGGGAGCCGGCGACAGCTTTCTGGCCGCCCTGGTCTGGGCGCTGGACCGTCAGTCCGATCTGGCCGACGCCCTTGCCACTGCCATGGCCGCCGGGGCGGCAGCGGTAATGGCCAGCGGCACGGGGCTGTGCCAGCCGCAGGACATGGAGCGTTTGCGCGCGCTGGTCCGGGTCCAGCCGGCCACATGAACCTCGACCTTTCGGCCAATGACCCATGCCGTCTCTTTCTGGCCCTTTGGCCCGATGAAGAGGTCACGGTCCAGCTCTCCGGACACGCCAAAGCATGGGACTGGCCACAAGATTGCGTCCGATACGCCGCTTCCGACTGGCACCTGACCTTGCAGTTCATCGGCAGCGCACCCAGGTCATCCATCGAAGACATGCAGGCACGCTTGCAGATACCGTTCAGGCCCTTCTGCTTCGCGCTGTCCGTCCCACAGATCTGGCCATCGGGTCTGGCTGTGCTGGAAACCACAGAAGTGGCACCGGAACTTCAGGCTTTGCATGACCGGCTGAACCTGGCGTTACAGCACATGCAAGGGAGCGTTGATCTTCGCCCCTTTCGTCCGCATGTGACCCTGGCTCGCCATGCACAACAGGCCTCATCGCCCAAGAGCACCGCGCCTGTCATCTGGCGGGTGCGCGACTATGCACTGGTTGAATCCACGGTTCTGCGCACCAGCAGGTACCGGATTCTCTGCAGGTACCCTGCCGCCTGAATCGCCCGTCTTGCGTGTGGCTTGTGCGCTCTAACCGATGCGCGCCGAAATGCTGCGCGCACGTTGCAGCAGCGCGGGCAGATACCGCTGTTGCATGGCCTGCACATCGGTGCGGTTGACCTGGCCGCTGATGTTGATGGCCGCAATCACTTTTCCACTGCGATTGAGGATCGGTGCGGCCACCGAAATCAGGCCCTCTTCCAGCTCCTGGTTGACCAGGCTCCAGCCTTGCTGGCGCACCCGGCCAATGCGGTCCATCAGTTCGTCGATGTCGGTCACGGTGTGTTCGGTGTTGCGCTGCACCCCCGAGGCCAGCAAACGCTGACGCAAATCGGCTTCGTTCAGCCCGGCCAGCAAGACCCGGCCCAGCGCCGTGCAATAAGCCGGCAAACGTGAGCCCACCCCCAACGAAGTGCGCATGATCTTGTGGGTGTGCACCCGCAACACATAGACCACATCGGTGCCTTCGAGCACAGCGGCCGAGCACGATTCGCCGATCTCGTCGGCCAGCGACTCCATCTCGGGCTCGGCCAGGCTCCAAAACGGCATGGACGACAGGTAGGCAAAGCCCAGGTCCAGGATGCGCGGCGTCAGCCGGAATTGCCGGCCATCACTGTCCACATAGCCCAGTGCCTGCAGCGTCAGCAAGATGCGCCTTGCGCCCGCACGCGTCAGCCCGGTGCGCTGTGCCACTTCGCTCAAGGTCTGCGCTGGCGCCTGCTGGCTGAACGACCGGATCACCTCCAGCCCACGCGCAAACGAACGTACATAGCTGTCTCCGGGCTGCGGCGCCTGAGCGGCCGGGGATGAATCTGTGCCCATTTTTTGTCCCTATAATTTTGAAAAATTCATTATACGAACATTTGTTCGACATACGAACTTTAAATTCATCCAGCAACATGATCAACAAAATCGTCCCATCCGTGGCCGAGGCCCTGGCCGATGTGAAGGATGGCTCAACCGTCCTGATCGGCGGCTTTGGCACCGCCGGCATTCCAGCCGAACTCATTGACGGACTCATTGAGCAAGGCGCACGCGAGCTCACCGTCGTCAACAACAATGCCGGCAACGGGGAGACGGGCCTGGCCGCCCTGCTCAAGACCGGGCGCGTGCGCAAGATCATCTGCAGCTTTCCACGCCAGACCGATTCCTGGGTGTTTGATGGGCTCTACCGCAGCGGCAAGATCGAACTCGAACTGGTGCCCCAGGGCAATCTGGCCGAGCGCCTGCGCGCCGCAGGCGCCGGCATTGGCGCCTTCTTCACCCCCACGGGCTATGGCACCGAGCTGGCCAGGAATGCCGACGGCAGCCTCAAGGAAACGCGCCTCATCAACGGCCGCCACTACGTGCTGGAAATGCCCATCCATGGCGATGTGGCGCTGGTCAAGGCCGAAGTCGGCGACCGTTGGGGCAACCTGACCTACCGCAAGTCGGCCCGCAACTTCGGCCCTGTCATGGCCACCGCCGCCCGCTGCACGGTGGCCACGGTGCACCGCATCGCCGAACTGGGTGAACTCGATCCCGAAAGCATCGTCACGCCGGGCATCCATGTCTCGCGCATCGTCCGCATCGACCATGTGGCCACACAGGCCGGTGGCATCAAGAAAGCCGCCTGAAGGGAGAACACAGCATGAGCAACTACCAAAGACGCAGCAAGGACGCGCTGGCCCGACGTGTGGCGCAGGACATGTTCGACGGCGCCTATGTCAACCTGGGCATTGGCATGCCCACCCTGGTGGCCAACCACATCCCGGCAGGACGCGAAATCGTGCTGCACAGCGAAAACGGCATCCTGGGCATGGGCCCGGCGCCGGCCGCGGGCGAAGAAGACTACGACCTGACCAATGCCGGCAAGCAACCGGTGACCCTGCTGCCGGGCGGCAGCTACTTCCACCACGCCGACAGCTTCGCCATGATGCGCGGCGGTCATCTGGACATCAGCGTGCTGGGGGCTTTTCAGGTTTCAGCCACCGGTGACCTGGCCAACTGGAGCACCGGCGAGGCCGACGCCATCCCGGCCGTGGGCGGCGCCATGGACCTGGCCGTGGGTGCCAAGCAGACCTGGGTGATGATGGACCTGCTGACCAAGCAGGGGCAAAGCAAGGTGGTGCCCCAGTGCACCTACCCGCTCACCGGTCTGGCCTGCGTCAAGCGCATCTACACCGACCTGGCCACCCTCGCCTGCACCCCGAAGGGCCTGCAGCTCATCGACCTCGTCGAGGGCCTGAGCCATGCCGAACTCGAACAACTGATCGGCCTGCCGATCCAGCCTGCCATCTGATTACAAGGAGACCCCCATGACAGCCTCTGCCCAAGCCTTCATCTGCGACGCCATCCGCACCCCCTTTGGCCGCTACGGCGGCGCGCTCAGCTCGGTGCGCACCGACGACCTGGGGGCTGTGCCCCTGCGCGCCCTGATGGCCCGCAACCCGAACGTGGACTGGGCCGCTGTGACCGATGTGCTCTATGGCTGCGCCAACCAGGCTGGCGAGGACAACCGCAACGTGGCCCACATGAGCAGCCTGCTGGCCGGTTTGCCCATCGACGTGCCCGGCGCCACCATCAACCGCCTGTGTGGCTCCGGCCTGGACGCCGTGGGCACGGCCGCGCGCG
>JACCDN010794440.1_pt1 | contig 11792 bp, 9 predicted proteins | sample 7441691 | NCBI WGS metagenome assembly JACCDN01 (sample SAMN15323439, study PRJNA562643) | freshwater metagenome | isolation source: river surface water | place: USA:Blue River Watershed | collected 2017-08-16
CAGACGCCATCATCCTTTCCAATCACGGTGGACGTCAGCTTGATCGCGCACCAATCCCGTTCCACCTCTTGCCAGAAACCGTTAAGGCAGTTGGCAGGAACGCCGAAGTCCACGTGGACACCGGCATCATGCACGGAGCCGACATCATTGCCAGTATTGCCAAGGGAGCAAAGTTCACGCTCATTGGCCGCGCCTACCTATACGGGCTTATGGCAGGTGGACGCGAGGGTGTCGACAAGACGATTGAAATCCTCGAGGGGCAAATGATTCGCACCATGAAACTCCTCGGTGCACGTTCGCTCGACGAACTCGAACCGGGGCACGTAAAGATTCTTGAGCGCCTAGTTGAGAGACGCTAGTTCAATTTGAATTTTTGAATTCGAATTTTTGCGCATCCAATTTCATGAAGCGGCACAAAGTTGAGTCTTTCGTCACCGTTCAAATTGCGCATCGGAATCCATTTGTCGTTCTCGAATCGACCCTCTTCAACGTCGTCAATCTCGATTCTGTATCCAGGTTCACTGAAACTCAGGTTTATGCCTTTGCCGATCAAATAGTACTCAGATTCGTTCAGCTGCATCACTATTCCTGACGGTCTAGTATCAGCGGGTGATTCAATGGTCACTGGAAGATCTTCCAGTTCCGATGGCAGTTTTACATCTTTGATTAATAAATCGACCCCTGCAACCTCAACGAATCGCTTCAGTCCAGCCAAGGTGTCCTTTGGCTCAACAGTGAGAGAGCCAAATTTCACGATTGGTTCAGCTGTAGGTTCTTGCATCAACAACGCTCGAATGGTTCCAGATTTTTGTGCACTGGCGATAGTGTGTTTTGCCTCACGCAGAATCGCGTAAGCCGAAGACATTTGGTTACCGACTCGGCCATCTTCTGCCGCAAACATCGCGTAGCCGATGGCCTTGTGGTGGCCCAACGCCCAAAATAGATTGCCTACTATATGTCTGCTCTCCGGAATGAAGAGGGGGTTGTCGCTTCGGCTGTACTGAGCCATTACAGGAAGTGCATCTAATTCGTAGATATCCGGCGACAAAATGTCTACTTCGGGTGCAAATTTCTTCCAGGTATCTAGCACCAGAGAGCTGGGGCCGCCACTAGGCCACTGACCAGCTTCAGTTTGACCATGTTGCGGCCCAAGCCAGGCGTTCACGTACATTGGCAGGTTCTTAATTTTCTTACCTGCAGTTGCTAGGGCGTTGGCGTACTTCGCGAATGCTTCCGCCATAAATTTTTCATTTTCTTGCCAAGTATCGGCAATTCCACGCTGGTTCCAGGCTGCCACTGCGGCTTCACTGTAGTCACGGCTTGAACCGAGCAGCCCCATCTCGTTTTCAATCTGCACTAGCAGTACTGTGTGATTTTTATCTTTGGCCTTCAAATACTTCATAAGTTCACTAAATGCGGCTAAATCAGCATCCAAGAGATTCTTACTGAACACAGACAAAGTTGGTGCATCAGAAGGTTCTCCACCAGGTTTATTCAACGCTCTCGGGAATCGTTGTACATCGGCGCGAACCCAGTCTGGCGCATACATCGACTTCGCGTTTTTGAAAGCACCGAACCAGATCAAAACCAATCGGAGCCCATGTTTCTGCGCGGAGCGGATTTGGTACTCGAGCAACGAGTGGTCAAACTTACCCTCACTTGGCTCAAATTGTTTCCAAGAAATTGGGGATATAACAAAGTCATAGTTGAGTGATGCAACCTTAGCGAACGAAGAATCAATCGATTCTTTGCATGAGCTCGACGAATTATGGATTTGCCCACCAAGAAGGATGGTTTCTTTACCATCAATTTCAAAGGAAAATCCGGTGGAATGGCGCGCTATGAGAGGAAGGGTCGGCATGTTCCTTAGTATGGCAGTAGAACTCCACCAAACTTTGGGTGAATCTTAGATTTCGAGTTTTGGACCAATCAGAATTTATGATGGTGGGAATTGTCTAAAGCATGGACATGTGCGTTGCTAGAATCCAACTAGTCAAACACTTGATTCCCGTTTTGGTAGGGCACCGTATTCACTAGGAGCAACTACCATGGCTACATTCTCGGCAAACATTGAACTTTTATACACCGAGCACGAAAAATTTGAAGACCGCATTGCGGCCGCGGCCGCGGATGGCTTCAAATACGTAGAAATGTGGATGACCAGTCTGCAGGATGTAAATTCACTTGCTGCCGCTGCAAAGTCAAATGGCGTTGAATTCTCATCATGCTTGGCCGAGCCTCGCTTTAGTTTCAACATGCCAGGTGTTGATATGAATGTATTCTTCGATGGCTTGAAGGAATCAATCAAGGCAGCACAAACCATCGGCTCACCAAGAATCGTTTTAGGTTCTGGCATGGGTTTCCCTGGCAAGAAGCGTCCAATGCAGCTCGACGCATTGGCTGAGGCTTTCATCGAAGCTGACAAGATTGCAAAACCAGAAGGCATTGAATTGGTTCTTGAACCAATCAATACTCGTCATGATCACCCAGGTGCACTTCTAGACCGAACTTCAGAAGCGGTCTACATTGCAGACAAAGTAGCTTCAGACAATTTCAAAATTCTTTACGACATCTATCACTCAGCCATGGAGCAAGAAGATGTGCTTTGGATTTTGAAGAATTACAAGAATCAAATTGGCTACGTTCAGCTGGCCGACACCAATGGTCGCCACGAGCCAGGCACCGGCGACATCGACTGGAAGACCATCATTCCGGCAGTCGACGCAATGGGCTACACCGGTCCAATCGGACTCGAGTTTTACCCTTCAAAAAACACCACCGAGGCTATCCAGTACATCTTGTCGCTCGGATAGTTAGTAAAGGAAAAGTAGTAAATGTCTAAAGCCCCACACATTGTCGTAGTTGGAAGTGGCCCAATCGGGGCAACTTACGCCCGCGAAATTCTCGAGGCTCACCCAAACGCAACCGTGACCATGTTGGAACTTGGCCCTCAGTTGACCGAGATTCCAGGTCAATCGGTAAAAAACATTACAAACGATGAGGCGCGCGCTAAGGCGCGCGCAATGTCACAGGGACCTCAGGCCGACGAGGCTACGCGTGCCAAGCTTGGCCTTCCATATCTTCAGGAAGGAACGCTAACTGCGCGTCAGGGTACCCACTTGGTTGACTTCGGTGGGCCTGGTAGCGGACATGCAAAAAGTTTCCCCATGGCGTCAATTGCCACCAACGTTGGTGGTCAGGGAGCTCACTGGACTTGTGCCGTTCCGCGTCCGGAGTTCAGCGAAAAGATCGACTTTATTTCAGAGTCAGATTGGGAGCAGTCAATCTCTCGCGCAGAAGTTTTGCTTCGTGCAAACAAGACGCCTTTCAAGAAATCTCCAATTGGTGCAGCAATTCGAGCTGCTCTAACTGAAGAGTTCAAAGATATTTCGACTGACACTGTGCACCCATACTTCTTACCGGTTTCTGCAGAAGAGCAATCTAACGGAACGATGATCTGGGGCGGAACAGATTTCGTTTTCGGTCCACTAATTGAAAAAGGCAATCCACTTGCTGCGCGATTCACATTGAAGTCACTGACTATGGCTCGCAAGATTTTGTTCAATGGAAACAAAGCAATCGGTGTGCTCATGGAAGATGCAGTTACCGGTGAGCAAAAAGAGTTACATGCAGACAAAGTAGTAATCGCTGCAGACGCAGTTCGTACTCCTCAGCTTCTTTGGGCATCTGGAGTGCGACCAAAAGCTCTTGGCCACTACCTAACTGAACACCCGGTTTGTTTCAGTGCAATTGCGCTCGATGGCGAGAAGCTTGCAAAGTATGCAAGTGAAGAAGACTACGTAGCCGAAAAGGAATTAGCAAAATTGAGCCCGGGCGACCCGGTCTCTGGCGTTACCCGCGTGCCTTTCATTGAGCCAGGGCATCCTTATTCGGCTCAGATTATGTATGTGACCAAGCCACCTTTCCCTATGCCAGACGACAGTCCGCTAAAAGATCACAAGTATGGTTTTGCCATGGCCGGTTGGGGTGGCCGCAAATTCCCTCGTTTCGAAGATGCGGTTACCTTCGATGACAACGAACTCGACTATCGCGGCTTCCCAAACATGACCATCGAATATGAACTCACCGAGCGTGAGATCAAAGAGATGGAAGACGTCAAAGAATTCATGCACAGAGCAGCCGATGCTCTGGGTGCCTTCGTGCCAGGGATGGGAATGCCTCGACTAATGCCTCCGGGCACCAGCCTCCACTACATGGGCACATTCCGCATTGGTCCGAAGAACGACGGCACCAGTGTTTGCGACGACACTTCAAAGGTTTGGGAATACGACAATCTTTTCCTGGGCGGAAACGGAACCATTCCAACTGCAAACTGTGTGAATCCAACTTTGACCAGCGTTGCAATCGCGGTGCGCGGAGCACACAAGTTGCTATCGGAGCTGAACGATTAGCAAGCTAGCTGAGCGAGGACTGCCCGCTAATTTCGTTCGGCTTTACTCGGGGCTATTTCTTGTTGTTTTACTTTCGGCGCTCGATGTTTCAATCGTTGCTACGTCACTTCCCAAAATAGTTGCAGAATTTAACGCAATCGAAAACATTGCATGGGTGCTTGCGGCTTATTCCCTTGCAACTGGAATTTCAATGCCAGTTTTTGGTCGCTTGGTCGATAAATTTGGCTCGGCAAAGATGTTTGTTTTCTCAATCGCGGTATTTCTAATTGCCTCCATTTTTTGTGGGCTTGCCACCGACATAACTACGTTGTCATTTTCTCGAGTATTCCAAGGCATCGGTGGTGCAGGTTTGAGTCTCTTGCCAATCACCATCCTTTCGCAGATGATCCCGGAGCGTTCCCGTCCAAAGTACTTAGCTCCTTTGGCAGCGGTATGGTCTGTGGCGGCGGTTGCCGGTCCGGTTGTCGGTGGCTTGCTAACTGAGACTGTAGGTTGGCGCTGGATCTTTTGGATTAACTTGCCGCTTGGGCTAGTGGCTGCGCTCTTGGCAATTCCCGCAATACCAAAGCTCGAGAAGTTGCGCGAAGGCAAACTTTTTGATGTTTCCACTTTGATTCTGTTTATTTTTGCAAGCGTAAGCCTGGTGTTTGCACTGCACGCAATTTCAGAAGGATTCACTGGCGACATCACTATGACGTTGCTTTTGAGCGCATTTTCATTGGTGGCAATTATCGCTTTCATTTGGCGCACCTTGAAATCTGAACGCCCCATTATTCCTTTTAGAGCTTTCAATAATCGGGGAGCTATTACCGTGCTAGTAATTGGCACCCTGGGTGGAGCAAGCCTGTTTCCCCTTACAGGATATATTCCAACTCTGCTTCAAATGGCCTATGAAGTGCCCGCTTGGCTCGCAGGCATATCTTTAGTTCCCCTAGTAGCGGGCGTTCTTTTCGCAAATATTTTTAGTAGCCGAAGATTGAGCAAGCATGGGCACTACCGTCACTTTTATGTTCTCGGAATTTCCATTGCGTTTTTTGCAATGATCGGAATTTACTTTCTGATCAAGCCATACGGAGTTTGGGTTGAGGTGATTGGCTTAGCTTTGGCAGGGCTCGGAGTTGGCTTCTATGGTCAGTTCACCGTCACACTTTCCCAGGCCTTCAGCGAATCGAAGTTCCTTGGCTCGGTGACTTCTACCGTTATCGTCTCAAGGGATATGGCCAGTAGCGTGGTGGCAACTTTCGCTGGTGGGTTATTTGGATTCGGGGTGAGTAGCGCGTTGATCAAGCTGCCGCTGCCTGAAAACTTAGTTGGAATCTCCCTACAACCCAGTGATGTCGTTACACTTTCCGAGCCACTAAAGTACGAGGTGCAACAGGCATACGTCGAGGCATTTCAGCCGATATTTCTAAACTCTGCCGTCGCCTATCTGGTAATTTTGCTGCTCGCCGTATCCATGCCCAAGATTGACTTGAAAGCCAAATAAAGCAAATAGTCAGTATTAGTCAACCACTGGTAACGAAAAGGTTACGGAGGGCGCAACCTGGAGACCATCAAAGTAAAGTCTGAGTAGACCTACACCCGTAGCTCGACAAAGAAGTCATGAAAGGTATTTCGATGCGAAATGCAAGCAAGCGTTTGATCGCTACCGCAGCAGTTTCAGCGCTATCGCTGGCCAGTTTGGTCGGAATTAGCAGCTCAGCTAATGCTGCTTCAGAAGCAAACACCTTCACTGTTACTGCACCTGCAGAATCTGGTGGAGCTGCTGACCGTTGGAAGGCACTAGTTGATGCTTTCAACAAGGCAAACCCAACTTACGAGGCAAAGTATGTGCCTGACACCTCAGACAACTACGGTGCAAACCTAATCACCAAGCTTCGCGCCGGTGGTGCAGCTGACGTCCTTCGTGTGCAGCCAGGTAATGGTGCAGTCGACTCAGTTATCCAGCTAGCCAAGGCTAAGTACATCGTGTCCCTAAACGACACCGGCGCCTTTAAGGCCGCAAACTCCAAAAGCGCAACCATAAACATTGGTGGCAAGGTTTACGCAGCTTCAGTTGGTCAGAACGCAGGAAACTTGGTTTTGAACAAGACACTACTGGATGCTGACGGCGTCACCTGGCCAAAGACATTCACTGAGTTGCTTGCCAGCTGTAAGGTAGCCCGCGACAAGGGGCACATTTTCTTCACACTTGCTGGTTCAGCTTGGCCTAACAATGAGCTCTTGTACTCAAACATCTCGGGTGGCACTGTTTACGCCCAGAACGAGGCATGGAACGGTCTTCGCAACAACAACAAGACCACTTTTGCTAACACAGCTGCCTGGAGAACTACCCTTGACCGCGTAGTACTAATGAAGAACGCAGGCTGCTTCCAGGACGGTGCTGCTGCAGCAACCTTCGATGACATTGACAAACTATTCATCGGTGGAAAGTCGTACGCGGCTTTCATCCCTGGTGCATTGTCAGTTGCATTCTCAAAGGGCCCAATGCGCGGCAAGACCTTGAAGACCATGGCATTCCCTGGTAACAACAAGGTAACCGCAGAGAGCAACTACGCATTAGCTGTGAACACCGCCTCAAAGAAGCAGGCAGCAGCGAAGAAGTTCATCACCTTTGTTGCTTCTTCAGCAGCTCAGAAAATCTATTGCGACCTAACTGGTGCGATTCCTCTTACCTTTACCAAGGACACAGTTCTACCTGAGCAGTACTCAGAGATCGCTGGGTTCTTGAAGGCAGGAAAGACGTTCAGCCACCCTAAGACCACTTGGACCGGCAGCTCAGCTGTTACCATCAAGATCGGTACCGGTGTACAGGGGTTGCTAACCGGACAGACCACAACAGGTAAGGTCCTAAAGACCGCTGACGCGGCCTGGTAACAACAAACTAAAGCAACAGGAGTAACAAGTAATGCTGGAACAAACAGCAACAGGTAATCCAGCATTATCTGCAAAGGGCAAGGGGTCCAAGCGCAAGCTTGGACCCCGAGCCTCGCAAAAATCTAAACCGCTTTTCAAATATGGATACTGGTGGTGGGCACTGCCGGGCCTATTAGCTGTTTTAGGTGTTCACTATATAGCTACTTTCACCGGCGCAGTATATGCATTTACTGACTTCTCAGGCATCGGTGATTTCAACTGGGTTGGCTTCGCAAACTTTGAGCGGATCTTCATCGATGAAGAAGTCAGTGGCTCAATTGGCAACACCCTTTTTCTTGCCTTCGGCTTTCTGATTCTCACCAACATAATCGGCTTGCTTTTTGCCCTCGGCCTAAACCGGGTATTAAAGACGCGGTACATCTTGCGCACCATCTTGTTCCTTCCGGTCGTACTGGCGTCGATTTCTGTTTCCTATATCTGGCGCTACATCTTTGCTCCAGATGGAGCACTCAATTCGCTGCTCTTGGCGCTTGGCATCTCGGACGGCACATACGTTTGGCTAGCAGATCCAACTTTTGCTAGGGTGTCAATTTTGATTGTTGCAGTTTGGCAGAACATTGGTATGGCGATGGTTATTTACCTTGCTGGGTTAGCTCTGGTGCCTGCAGAAATGGAAGAAGCAGCCATGCTCGATGGAGCAGGTTTTATGCGCAGATTCTGGTCAATCACAGTGCCTATGATTCAGCCAGCAATCGCAATCAACACCACATTGGCGTTAACCAGTGGTCTAAAGATTTTCGACCAGGTAATAGCGCTTACTAATGGAGGCCCTTTTGGGGCATCAGATACTTTGAGCACTGTGATTTACCGAAACACCTTCCAGTATCAGGAGTATGGCTACGGAGCATCAATCGCGTTGCTTTTCTCAGTAATCATCTTCTTTGCAGCCGGACTCCAACTGTTTTTGACACGTGATCGAGGAGTGAATGACTAATGCATCGTTATAACTACAAGTCAGCGCTGCGAGAAGGCTTCATTTGGTTTATTGCGTTGTTACTTCTTTCTCCTTTTTACGTTCTCTTCAACATCGCCTTAAAGTCACGTGAAGAATTTCACAGGAATGGCGCTTTCGCGCTGCCTGAAAAACCGTCGCTTGATAATTTCGCGCACGTTCTGAGTTCGGAGAATTCAGCCACAATTTACGGCGGAATTTTCAATAGCTTCTTGATTACTGCAATTGCAGTTTTCGGATTAATAATTTTTGGATCTGTAACCGCATACATCCTTATGCGTCGAGCAAACAAGATAAGCAAAGTTGCTTACTACATGGTTCTTGTTGGAATCATCGTGCCAGCTCAGCTAGGGCTCGTGCCGATTTATATCGGAGCTCAGGCACTTGGTTTGCTTGGTAGCGTTTGGGGAATGGGCATAATCTACATCGCAATGCTGATGCCACTTGCAGTGTTCCTATACGGCGGCTTTGTGCGTGCCCTGCCAACTGAGTATGAAGAAGCAGCCAACCTAGATGGTGCTGGTCGGTTCCGATCATTCGTTCAGGTTGTATTCCCGCTTCTGGCTCCTGCCACAGGAACAGTTGCAACTATGGTTGGCATCATCGTCTGGAACGACTTCAACACTCCATTGATTTTCTTGGGCGGAACTTCATCGCCAACCTTACCGGTAGCAATTTACACATTTGTTGGTGAGTTCAATGTCGAATGGAACAATATCTTCGCATTGTTGATTTTGGCCATGATTCCAATCACAATTCTTTACTTGATTTTCCAAAAGAAGTTCATTCAGGGCTTCTCAGGTGGAATCAAGAGTTAGACGCAGAGAAAGAATTTCGAGTTGAAAGCTGCAATTGTTGGTACCGGCTTCATGGGGCATGTGCATGCCAATGCGTCAGTGCTAACCGGGGCAGATTTGATTGGCTTTGCCGGTAGTTTGCAGGCTAAGGCCGACGAGATCGCCGCTGGCTATCGCGGAGCCAAGGGCTTTGCAAGCTTTGAAGCACTGCTTGATGCAGAGCCAGACATCATCCACATCTGCACCCCAAACAACCTGCACCTACCTCAGGCTAAGGCTGCTATTGAGCGCGGGATCAACGTGATTGTTGAGAAGCCTTTGGCCATGAATCTTGGCGAGGCAGATCAGCTATTGGCATTGAAGAACGATGTGACAGTTACTGCAATGCCATTTGTTTACCGCTACCACGCAATGGTCTTGGAGTTGCGCGAGCGTCTTCGTAATCACCCAACTAACAAACTTTGGTTGCTACACGGAACCTACCTTCAAGACTGGCTTGCCGAAAGTATGACCACCAACTGGCGAAGCAATGCAGCTGCGGGTGGCGCCACTCGTGCGTTTGGCGACATCGGTGTGCACTGGTTCGACTTGATGGAATTCGTCACTGGTCACCGGGTTACTCGCTTGAACGCGAATATGTCTTACGTGCACAAGATGGATACCGAAGACGGCGTTGTGGTTTCGTTTGAAACCGATCAGGGTGCAATGGGTTCAGCTGTAATCAGTCAGTGCAGTGCCGGTTACTCAAACCGTTTGTGGTTCTCTTTCGATGGAACCGAAGAGTCTTACTCATTCGATCAGCAGGCACCAGAGACTGGTTGGATCGGTGGACTTGGCGACAACAAGATTGTTAAGCGAGACCCAAGCAAAAACTCTGCAATTGCAGTTCGTCCAACTGCGGTTCCGGCTGGTCACCCACAGGGTTACCAAACTTGTTTCAACGATTTCGTCGTGGATGCATATCGCGGCGTACAGGGCGGTGCGAAATCTGAAGTCATGGCGACTTTCGACGACGGGCACCGAGCTGCACAAATTATCGACGCAGTAATGCAGTCAGTGAAAACTGAAGCCTGGGTCGATGTTGCAAAAATCCGCAAGGAATAAATATGTCTAAAGTAATCGTGGTCGGATCCGGCCCGATTGGATCATCATTTGCTAAGAAACTTCACGAACTAAATTCTGAAGTTGACATCACCATGTTTGAGGTTGGCCCTGCGGCCACGCAGCCTCTTGGCACTCACGTTCGAAGCTTAAATAGCGAAACTGAGATGCTTGCTGCTCAGCAGGCGAGCCAGGGGCCAAAGTCTCACACCGCTCATGATGCCAGGCAGATGCACACCGGCGTGGTTACTGCGCGTCCGGGCACCTACCTGGTTGAGGATGGGGTCGAGGGCTCGCAGATGCCGGCAGCGGCCATGTCTACCAACGTTGGTGGTATGGGTGCTCACTGGACCTGCGCCTGTCCTCGTTTTGGCGAGGGAGAGATTCCGGAATTTGTTGATCGCGCGGAATACCAGCGCGATCTTGACGATGCCTGGCGTTTGCTACGCGTCACTCAATCCGCTTTTGAGCACTATCCGCTCGGTAAGCAACTGCGCGACATTCTTGGCGCCAAGTACAACGTCGGTCGCAAGGCAGATCGCTTTGTTCAGCCAATGCCACTCGCGGTTGAGATTCGCGACAAAAAAGTTTGGTGGACTGGCACCGATGTAATCATCGAAGACATTATCGATTCACCTCGCTTTCACTTGATTTCGGAAACCATGGTTATCGAGTTGATTCACGATGGTCACAAAGTTTCCGGCGTTGTCATCAAAGACATGAAGACTGGTGAAACTTCGGAAGTCTTCGCGGATGCAGTTTTTGTTGCAGCCGATTCAATTCGTACTCCGCAACTTTTGTTCAAGTCAGGAATTCGTCCGCAGGCTCTAGGTCGTTATCTAAACGATCACGGTCAAGTATTGGGTCTAGCCGAGTTGCCAGAGGATGTTCACGCTGATTCGCAGGTTGTCGAGAAGTACGGAAGTTTGACCAGTTACAGTGGCGTGAGTTGGATTCCTTATGACAGAGAAACTTTCCCCGTGCACGCTCAGGTGATGCAGATGGATTCTTCTCCGGTACCGCTATCGCACATCAAGGAACCTCGTCCGGGAGCATATGTTGGGGTCGGCTTGTTTGTACCAAAGCAAATCACAGCTGATGACCGCGTTGAGTTCTCTGAAACCGAGACCGACTGGTGCGGAATGCCAAAGCCAAAGTTGTTCTACAAGTGGAACGACGAAGACAACCGTCGCTTTGCAGAAGCTAAGGAACTACTCACTGGAGTTCTAGAAACAATCGGTACTCCACTAGGCAATGGCGCAATCACCATGCCGCCAGGTAGTTCATTGCACTACTTGGGCACCGTGCGAATGGGAACCAGCAACGACGGCACTTCGGTATGCGACCAAGATTCACGAGTTTGGGGTTTCGAAAACCTCTACGTCGGTGGCAACGGAGTCATTCCGTCTGAAACCGCCGGTAACCCAACACCAACCTCGGTGGCCTTTGCAGTAAAGGCCGCTAGGGCAGTAAACGAAGGAGTATCAAAATGATGCGAGACCTAATTATCGAGAAGGATTCACTCCGTCTCGATGGAAACACCCTGTCAGTGGGTGTGCGAATGCCTTGGTATCGCGCTTTGCCACTGTCTTC
>JACCDN010285409.1_pt1 | contig 11791 bp, 16 predicted proteins | sample 7441691 | NCBI WGS metagenome assembly JACCDN01 (sample SAMN15323439, study PRJNA562643) | freshwater metagenome | isolation source: river surface water | place: USA:Blue River Watershed | collected 2017-08-16
ATGCAATTTTATTTATTCCGATTATGCAATTTTATTTATTCCGATTATGCAATTTTATTTATTCCGATTATGCAATTTTATTTGATTTAGTTGAATTTATTTAAATTTTCCATAATTTTATGTTTGGTTTGCCAAAATGATATACCAAAGTTAAATGTATTATATTTAGTTTGCCAAAATGACACACCAAAATTAAATGTGCGTAATTCATGCATGATTTCTTGTTTTGGCGTATCATACGTATTTTTTTGTGAATTCGCATTTGGTTTGCTAGAATGATATACAACGACTGAATTTGTAGTAATCTCCTTTTGATTTTGTTGATTGATGATATCAACAGACATTAAATCAACTTGTTCTTGTTTATCTTTATAAATCATACGCAATGTGTGTAAAATCATAGATGATACAAAGAAATATGTACTAAAATCGTAATTTGTCATTTGTTTAAATTTATTTATAATAGATTATAAAGATATGATTTGGTATTTATTATTTTATTTGAATATGTAATCATTTCAACCAGTTATTTTTTCAATTTTTTTATAATATATTAAGAAAAGAACATATATATAAATAGTGTAAAAAATATTATAGTCCTAAATTTTTTATGATATATTTTTAATGTGATTTTATTTTTTCAATAATATCTGTTGTTGATAATTCTTCAAATCTTGATATATATTTGTGTATATTTAATTCCATTGGTCCATGATACCATATGGCATCTTTAGTTCCTTTATATTCTTCTCCAATAATCACACAATCTAAATTGTTTTTAATACAAAAATCCTTTGAAACAAATAAATCAGCATTTGACCAAACTTCATCAACATATTTACATAATTGAACTGTTTGAATACGAAAATTTTCTGAAATAATTGGTTTACGTTTATATGTAATAACAGTTGAATCAGAATGTACACCTACAATTAAATGTATTGGTTGATCAAATGATTTAGCAATTTTTTCGAATAATTTCATATGACCTAAATGACACATATCAAATACACCACAACAATACACACGCAAAATTTTTTTGGATTTAATTTCGTTATTCATTTATATATTTATTTTGAAAATATTTTCATATGAAAATATAATTATTATTATTATTATGACATTAAAAAAAATACATTTAGAAAGTTTTGATGGATATGATACACCAATTGAAGAATTAAAAGAATTTGAAAATAAATATTATTTTTGGATTGATGGTTATTCATTATCAAAAAATACAGCATTTATTATATTTGAAATTGGCATTGGCAATGATGAAATTGATACTATACATAATGCTTATGATAAAGTTTTTAATAGATTAAATATAAGGTATCATATGCATATTGATGAAATGAAAATAAAAGAAAGCAAACTTTTATCACATAATGAAACGATGAAAAGATCTGGCCATATATTTTATCCATTAACAATGGAGTTGATAATGGAATTCAAAGAAGATGAAGAAAGATATTTAATGTCAATTGAAGATAAAAACTAATTTATATAGCATCGTATAAAAAAGTTTATTAAGAATTAAAAAAATTGAATATTATACATAATATATATTAAATACATTATATAATGAATATCAATAATAAAAAAAGAAAAATCATTGAAATACACAATCATCTTACTAAAAATGAATTAAAAAGAATTAATGTTTCTAAATTGACAAATGATAATTTTGAAGAAGTTGAAACAGTAGAATCTGAGAGTGATAAAAATCAACTAATATATTTAAATGAAAATCACTTATATTTTCAGGATGATATAACAACTGAATCCGTTGAAAAAGTTAAAAAATTAATGAGAATTTATTGGGAAAAATATGATAAAATTATTAAAACACATTGTTGTGTTGAATTTAAACCAAAACCATTATACATTCATATTTTTTCTTTTGGTGGATGTGTTTTATCAGGTTTTAATTTACATGATTTTATCATCGAATATAAAAAAAAAATTCCAATTTATACAATTGTTGAAGGTATTGTTGCTAGTGCAGCAACTTTTATTTCAATAGCAGGAACTAAAAGATTTATAACTCCAAATTCATATATGTTAGTTCATCAATTGTCTACATCAATTGATGGGAATTATCAACAAATTGAAGATGGATTCGATAATTCTAAAAATCATATGAGTAAAATTATAGAAATATACAAAAAATATACTAAAATAAATATAAAAAAAATAACAGAAATTTTAAAACATGATATCAATTGGGATGCACATAAATGCATAAAAAATGGATTGGTAGATGAAATTAAATTGATTGATGTGTTTAATGATGAATAAAAATTTATATAATTATTTTTTTGATAAATTATTTTATTATAAATAATGTTAAGAATATCAATAAAATTCATTTTAATTGTATTTAATTAAACATGTGTTGTAATAACATAAAAATATTTTTTTAATTTTATCATAGAAATATTTTTTTTATTTTTATGATGTTGTAATCATATAATGTTGTATATATATACATTACTTAATAAATATTAAAAAAATTGAAATTATAAATATATATTAAAACAAATATATACTATATAAATTAATATAATGTTTAACAAAACTAAAACCGTGCATAATTTTCCATTAAATTTGTCTCATGATTTTGATAAGGTAATTAATAAAAATAATATTATTAAACCTGATTTTGATACAGTAAAAAATATTGAAAATGATGCTATCATTTTGGCATTAAATATTTTGCAGATGTCTTATGCTGAATATAATTACATGAGTGTTCAAGATTTGAAAAATGAAAGAAAAAAAAATAATTATGGTTTAAATAATAATGCATTGAATATTTTAATTTATTATAAATCAAACTCATTAAAATCAAATTTTAAACAAACAAATTTGCTTCCTAAAAACATTTGGGATAATTTTGATTCTACTACACAAATTTTTCCAGATTCACAAAATGATGTTGATCCAAAGTCTTTAACAAAAAATAATCAAGAAAACAAATTTGATGATATTGTATGAATTTTATTTTTTTATATTTAATTTTTTTATATTTAAATATAAAAAAATTATTATATCATTAAAATTATATAATGATCATGATAACAAATTTTATTATATGTATGATAGTTTTGCTAGTAGTTATTTATTTACATGGATTCACAGATAAAAAAGAAAGATTCATAAATTCAAACACAAAAACAAATTTATATGAAACAGTTGGATTAGTGCCTACTAAAATTTTACATCTTAATCCTCCAAATCCTACCGAATTAGATGTAGATTATCAAGATGATCTGAATGAAATTTCAGGTTATGATTCAGCAACAAGAGGTTATAACAATCCATTGTATGCATTAAATGTAGCAGCAAATTTAGATACAAATTAATTGAACATTGTTTAATAAACACCCCTGATTAATCATTTATATGAGATTTTATAAACAATTTTTTTTAGTCCTTTTGGAATATTTGAAATTTTTTTATTATAAGATATATTTAATTTTAAATATTCATATGAATTCAATTTTATTATTTTTATAAAAGTTGGTAAATTATTCATTGATGAATTAAAAAACATATCTAATTCCAATTTTTATAATTTGAAAATATTAAATGTACATATTTATTAAATAAATTAGCATATTTATCCAAAGAATCATTAAATTCAGGTTTAAATATTAAATGATCACCAATAACCCAATAATCTTTTGTTTTTATTATTTTATTCATGATTAAAATTATAATATTCAAAATTACATGTATAATATAAAAATCAATTTTTGATACAAACTGCGATTAATAAATGCAAATTTTATATTAATTTATTATAATATGTTTTATATAAAACCCAAAAAAGACAATAATAATAATCAATATATAAATATATCAAATACTACGGATGAAAAGGATGAAATATTAAATATTGATTTAAAAACAATAAATTTAGAAAATATTTCAGTAGAATTGGCGCTGAATGTTTTACAATTAAAACACTCAACATACAATGATATGAAACAAAATGATATTATTCAATATTATAATAATAAAATTAAAATGACAAATAATATAAATACAATTTTAGCATTAAAAATAATTTTAAAATCAAAATTATCGGTATCTGATGTTAAAATCAATAAGATAAATGGGATATCTGTTTCTAACCAAAATACTTCAATTGAAGCAAACAGAATATCAAATTTGGTTGATTCGAAAATAAAAACGTCTATTTTAAAATCAAATAATAATTTTAAAATCCAACAAGATTTACCACAAAATAATTTTAAAATTATACAAAATAACATCACATCATCTATAAATAAATATTCAACCACAAATAATGATTTAGAAAATCATTTAAAAATATTCAATCATGAAATAAAACCCATTGATAATAATGTTATTTCAAATGAAAAAATTAAGAATTTAAATGTGATTAATTCTTCAGAATTTGATATTGATTCCATAATTAAATCATATTCACATAAAAAAAATCAAGGATTCATGTAATATTAAAATAATTTAAAAAAGTATCATTTTAATTTAAATTATGAATAAAGAACACACGGCATTTGATTTAGAAATTTTGAATAAATTAGGTAATTATCATAAAAAAATTATGAGAGAACTAGCAATACAAATTGATTTATTTCAAACAAATGAAGACATATATAATTACATAAATAATTTTTTAAATATAAATTCTTTAAATAAAGCATTTCCTATTGGCATATCAATCAATCATATTATAGCTCATGACAGTTATCATGATTCAAATTTAATTAAATTGAAATCAGGTGATTTTATTAAAATAGATATTGGATTGATTGAACAAGGAAACATTATTGATTCTGCTAGAACTTTTACATATAAATCTTATCATAAAAGTATTGATGATTGTAAAAGTATCGCAAAAAGTATTGAAGAAACACTGCGTAATGAAATTATTGAAGGAAAACCTATTTTGATACAAAAAATTTCTACATTAACCAATGATTTAATAATGGCAAAAGGTTATAATGCATTAGATTATTTAGGTGGTCATACGATTGAATATGGCAAAGTTCATGGAAAACATATTATTTTAAATAAACCTCTTACTGCATTACCTAAAGAAGTAGAACAATTTATTGATTCAAAAGCACAAATTAATCAAGGTGAAATGTTTGCTATAGAAATTTATATTGGAGAAGGAAATGATCAAGGGTATATGTTCAAAAGCAGAACAATACCAACAACACATTTTCAATTAAATGAAAATTTGACAATAGATAAAATAAATGAATTAAATTTAGATGAATATGAAATTTTTAATAAAATAAAAATAATGACAAATGGTCTGGTTTATGAACATTTTATTCATAAAAATTTAAATGTGAAAATTATACAAAAATTAATTGAACAAAATTACATCATCAAACACGAACCTCTTGTGTTTGAATCCAAAACAGGAAAAAAAATAAAATATGTTCAATATGAAGATTGTTTTATAATTTTAAATAATCAATTAATCAATTTAAGTGGATAAATGATAAATTATATTTTTTAATTTTAAAATTGAAAATTAAATATATATTATTAAATATATAAAATAATTATGGAATTAAATTTATCTATTGGCAAAGTTTTATTATTAACATTTATAATTATATCTTCTTCATATTGTTCAAATTTATTTTCAAATGGATTAAAAAATGCTTTAGAAACAAATAAATATGTTCAACATATCATTTTAATTATTTTAATTATGAGTATGTTAATATTATTTGGTAATCCATTTGGTGCTAATATCTCATCAATACACACATTTAATTTAGTTATAATTACATTGTTGATATATGTTTGGTTTATTTTGATGACAAAATTAGATTTAAGTTGGTTTATTGGAATAATTATTTTATTAGCCATATATTTTTTATATGAAACAAAAACAAATATTGATATAAATCAACAATTAAATGACAATTCAATAAATAATGAAACAAAAAATGATATAATCAACACTTTCATTCAAACAAATAATTATGTATTAACCGCCTTATTTGCTACAACTGTTGTAGGTTCTTTATTTTATACTAATGAAAAACAAATACAATATGGAGGCGGTTTTAGTATAAATAAATTTTGGTTTGGATAAATGTATTCATGTAGATATAGAATATTGATTTTTTATATTTTATTTATTGTGTTTTGTACGAATATTTTTTATTATGTTAAAAACTTAAAAACTAAAATATAGGAACCATATACAATAATTCATTTTTTGATAATTGTGTATTACCAATGACATTTTTAATAAAATCAATAGTTTCCTGTTTAATTAATGAATTATAAATTATTTTTAAATTTTCAAGTTTTCCGGTTATTACATTTATATGATTTTCAAAAAAATATTTATCAGTAGAATTTTCAATTAAAACTGGTTTTAATGATATATCATTGATACCAATTATTCTATTTATAATAATAAATGGCCCTTTTATAGGTTCTTTATCAATTTTTATATATTGTTTTTTAGCACCTCCTTCATTATATTCAATTGTTCCATTAACCAAATTTCTAGGATAAATTAATGGTACATGATTTTTATTTATATCTTCCAATTTATCCCTATGTTGATTCCAAACAATATTTCCTGTTTTTACACAACATCCATAATCAAAAATATATTTTTTATTTTTAATCAATTCATTAATGGTTTTGTATTTTGGTGTAAATACAATTGTATTTGAGAATTTAATTACATAATCAACACTTGGTTTCACATCATTATCTAATTTTTTAATTTTAAATATCATTGTTGATTGCAAAGCATCCTTGAAATCTTTACTTCCTAATATAACAATATCTTCAATATTACAAGTTTGATGGATATAATATCTTAATTTTTCAAAATATTTAGATGATAATAAACTTGTAGGAATAACAAATATTAAACGTCCATTTGGTTTTAACATACTTATACATTTATAAATAAAAAGTGAATAAATATTTACCCTTCCTGTAATAATTTCTTTAAATGTTTTCTTTTCTTGTTTACTTAAATTTTTTTCAAAATAAGGTGGATTGCCAATAATTAAATCAAATTTATTTTCTGTATTCCAAGTTAAAAAGTCTTTATTTAATAATTTAATATTTTCATTTGAAGAATATTTTTTTTTTACTTCATCATACAATTCTTTAAATAATTCTACACCTACAATGTTAGTTGATTTTTTTTCTAATAATTTAATACAAACATCGATAAATTGACCTGTTCCAAATGAAGGTTCTAATATATCTAATCCATCTATTTTTTCACCTTCGAAACATTTTTCTATTATGGAAAATGGAGTTATGTATATACCATTTTCTTTTCTAATATCTAAATTATCTTTTTTATAAAACTTTTCTGTAATATCATTGTACATATTTGTTATATGTCATGTTGGTATGTATTTATATTTTTTTCAATATTTTTAAAAAAGTTGTAAATACATAAAAATATTAAAAATTTACATGTGTTGTGTTGTTATATGACTAAAATATATACATAAAAAAGTATAAGATAATAATGTAAATACTTGATAAAATATATAATTTATCATATGAAAAAATAAAAAATTAATTTGATATATAATTAGAAAATTTTTCTGTTTTAATATTTTGATTTGGCATAATTTTTTGCATTTTTAATGTGTCATTTAATTCAAATTCATCCGAATTTTTTATTATTTCATTTGTTTTTTCATTAATAATATTATTATTTGTTTCTAAAATATTTAAATAATCATTATCAAATTTACCAATTAAAAATAATATTAAATGTGAATATTTTGTATTAAATGGTAATTCATTGATTTCAGAACTTGTTTTAATGTTTTTATAAAATTTTTCAATATTTGGTGATTTTTCATAAATTGATGCAAAATATTCAACAATTTGTTTGATTTGTGATTGTGTATAATTTGTTGGTACATATGATAATGTTTTTATAACACTGTCAATCACTTTTATTTTATGTTCATTTGTTAATGATGAAATTGTAAATAATGAAAAAGTTTTTGGTACTAAATCTAAATCATTTGAATTAATTCCATCTGAATTTTCAAAATATTCAATTTTAGATAAATTTTGAAAAGTTTCTTTTAATGTTTCTGATTCTGTTTTATTTAATTTTGCTCTCAATTCAGGACTTAATTCTCTTTTAAATACATATATAGGCTTACATAAAGGTTCATTTTTTGGTATTAGATAAATATCATAATTATAAATAAATACTCCAATTATTATTATTAATAACATTAATACTATATGTTTATTATTTATTTCAATCATAATTTATAAGTTGTATATATTTTATTATGAAAAAAATTGAAAATTATATTAAATATATAATGTTTTATTAAACTAATTATATTTATATATTAAATATAATTTTTAATTTAAATATGGTGTCTCAATCAAATAGCATTATTGAACATAGTGAAATTAATCTTAAAAAAATCAAATATAAATTAAAAAATGTTTCATATGATGAATATATTAAAAATTATACAAATGGTTGTTATAAAACAACCATTAATTGTTCTTACGATTTTTTACTTAGTCAGTTTGGCAAACCATATATAACTGAACAATCTATAAACAATAAAATACGTGCAAGTTGGTATTTAAAAGTTAAAACTTCAATTAATAATGAATATTATATTGATATTTATGATTGGGAAAATGATGATGTTGAATTAAATAATGTTAATAAATGGAATATAGCAGGTAAAATTGAACATGATGAATATTTGAATTATGACAAATTAACGAAATTGTTAATTTATCAATTTTATAATTTTAATAAAAAACAAGAAAAAGAAAGATTGAAACATGAACAACAATTCACACGTAATGATATTAAATGCATTCTTGATGACAAACATCAATATATTGATATTGATAAATATAAACAAATTAATGATAATAAATTAAAAGAATTTTCTGATGATGATTTGGCTTGTGTATTATTTACCAGATTTAAAGAATCATCTAATCCATTATTTAAAAATGCTTTAGTCATACATAGAGAATTATCTACTAATACCAATATAATGTCTTTGAATTCAAATGAATTCATAAATATACCAACAACAACCGAAACTACACCAACATTTATTGAATTTAAAAAACCAATCAATAAATCAATAAATTCAATCATTAAAAAAAACAAAACAAAATATAATAATAAAAAAGATAAAACAAAATATAACAATAAAAAAGACAAAACAAAATATAATAATAAAAAAGACAAAATATAATAATAAAATATAATATTTTTTTTATAATCTATAATTTATTATATATATTCAAAATGTATTTATTTATTATTTTTATGGTTGTGATTCTTGTTTTATTTTATATGTATGATATGAATAAAGAAAAATTTATATCAGGATATGATCCTAATTTTTTATTTCAAGAACCTGTTGATTATGAAATTAAAAAACAAAATTGTAATGAATTAACATTTAATCCATCTGAATGTGTTGTTAACACTGTTGTTCCATTTAATAAAACAGTTTGTAATGAATCATTATCACCTATCACAAATAATGACAAATATAACGCAAAAACTTTTAATAATCAAAAAGAAAATCCAACGTTAAGTTTAATTTATGATTTTGATTTGTTACATAGTTTTAATGAAGCACAAATAGGCGAACTTGAAAGTTTATCTTCATCTAAATCAGATGTAAAAAGTCTAAATAGTATAGAAAATGATATTTTGACAAATTATTAAATTTATTTTAATTTTTATCGTCATTTGATTTAGTTTCAATTCTTAACAATGTTTTGATAATAAAGTTAAAGAGTTTTATAGAAACAAAACGACTATTGAAATTTTAAATTTTTAAATTTAACAAATTTAACAAATCATACTGTTGAAAATACCAATAAACAATAGTATATTCTTAATGCATTTATATAAATACATTATGAAAAAATATATAAGTAGATTGATATGATTTATTATAAATTGTTATCTTAATGATTTATTATTTTATGTTAATTAAACTTTTATTTAGTTTATATATAGGCATTTCTTAACGCATATATATTGTTAAAAAAATTGATTTTTATATAATATGCATATGATTGAGATATTATAAATTTAATCATGAATGAACTAACGATTGAAACAAATGATTATTGGATTAAGAATGAATATTTGATATTTAAACCTAAATTTAATGATTCTTTAGATAAATATGCAAATTTATTAAATAAATATACACATTTGATATTTTCAAATTATAATGATTATAAAATTTGTATTGAAACTAATAATAAATACATATCAAAGCATGATAAACAATATGTTTATTCAAAATTTAATCAACCAATTCAATTAAATCAAAATCTCACACATTTGACTATGTGTCATGATTTTAATCAACCCATTGAATTAAACCAAAATCTTACACATTTGACTATGGGTTATGATTTTAATCAACCAATTAAATTAAATCACAATCTTACACATTTGACTATGGGAAAACATTTTAATCAACCCATTGAATTAAATCAAAATCTTACACATTTGACTATGCCTGCTTGTTCACAATTTAATCACCCAATTGAATTAAATCAAAATCTTACACATTTTGCTATGGGAAAACATTTTAACAAACCAATTCAATTAAATCAAAATCTTACACATTTGATTATGGGTTTTTATTTTAATCACCCAATTCAATTAAATCAAAATCTTACACATTTGATTATGGAATGTAAATTTAATCAACCAATTGAATTAAATCAAAATCTTACACATTTGACTTTAGGTACACATTTTAATCAATCAATTCAATTAACTGACAAAATAAAAAAAATAAGTATAAATTCAATTAATTCACATAATTTGATTAATAATTTACCGGATAGTGTTGAAAAATTATCAATAGGACGTGATTTTAATGACCCAATTCAATTAACTGACAAAATAAAATATTTATATTTGGATTCAAATCCTCATAATTTGATTGATAATTTACCAAATAACATTGAAAAATTAGTTCTGGGATACTTTTTTAATTCACCAATGAATAATTTACCAACTTCAATTAAAATAATAAAATTTGATTATGATGATTGTGATTATGGTGAACATTCTTATGATTATGAACTAAATTGTTTACCAAAATCTGTTGAATATTTAAAATTAAATAAATTGTATGACAAAAAAATTTCAAATATTCCAAAAGGACTAAAACAAATAGTTTGTTCTAAAAATTATCCATTTATTAATGATTTTGCGGATTTAATTGTTGAAACTTTTTAAAAAATTGATTTTTATATAAAATGTATATGATTTTGAGATATTATATGTTCAATCATAAATGAATCAATCGAAAAAATTGATTTTTATATAATATGTATATGATTGAGATATTATAAATTTAATCATGAATGAACTAACGATTGAAACAAATGATTATTGGATTAGGGGTGAATATTTGATGTTTAAGCCTGAATTTAGTGATTTTTTAGATAAATATGCAAATTTATTAAATAAATATGCACATTTGATATTTTCAGATTATGATGGATATGAAATTTGTATTCTAGCTGATGATGAATTTGAGTATAAATATAAAAGTCAATATATTTGTCCAAAATTTAATCAACCAATTGAATTAGATCAAAATCTTACACATTTGACATTGGGTTTTTGTTTTAATCACCCAATTGAATTAAATCAAAATCTTACACATTTGACTATGGGTCATGATTTTAATCAACCAATTGAACTAAATCAAAATCTTACACATTTGACAACTGG
>JACCDN010515246.1_pt1 | contig 11791 bp, 11 predicted proteins | sample 7441691 | NCBI WGS metagenome assembly JACCDN01 (sample SAMN15323439, study PRJNA562643) | freshwater metagenome | isolation source: river surface water | place: USA:Blue River Watershed | collected 2017-08-16
CTCGACTTTGGACATTTCCATAAAAAGTTAGTTTGCCGCTTTCTGTACAACCACATTCCCAAAAGTTATCCTTCTTTTTAAGCAAAGGGGCTGCTCTCACATAGCCCCTCTGCACACCCCTTAAGCCAATTCTGGCTTCGATAAATCAAGCATCGCATCGGGCTCGCGTCTGAAAGACAGCCTCGCCTTTTGAAAAAAACCCGTTGGGCTCGCGATACTCGATTTCTCATTGCCATAATTGGCCTTGGGTTGTCCCTTCCACTTCGTTGCAGGGACAAAACTAACTCTAAGGGCAATGCTTCGCTTGAAACTCTATTGGATATAGCATCCGCGGCGCTTTAAGTGCCGCGGATGAAGCGGAGAGGGCACCTTCGGTTCCCTCTCCACACCTCACCCTCCTTCCAAAAATGCGAATGCATTTTTGGAAAAATCCCCTCAAACGCTATTTATGTAAGAGATCTTGAAATGTCCAAAGTCGAGAAAGCGTCTAATTTCAACGATCGTAAATAGCATTGTATTGGTTTAATACTATGCTGTTTACGATCGTTGAAATTCGACAGCTTTCACGCAGCTGAAATATGAAGTTATTTCTGAGAATTGGTATTACGTTATTTAGAGTAGAGTAACCCAGGAAATGAGACCAAAAGCTATGATGATAGACCCGGCAACTCGATTAATCCAAAACATGACATTTTCTGTGATTTTGCGTCGAAAACAAGAGACCCCTTCGATAAGGATCACCCACCATATAATTGAACCTACTACCGTACCTAAGGTGACTAAAGTTTTAATGGATGTGGTGTGCATACTTTCTGCAAAGCCAAATCCTGCAAATACAGCAAGATAAGGGAGAATGGTCATAGGGTTTGTGAGATTAAGGAGAAAAGTGGTCATGCAGTCACTTACTAAAGTCTTACACCAGACCCCATTTCTTTCACCCACAGGATGAGAAAAAAAGGTTCTAAATCCCAAATAAACCAAAATGGCTCCCCCAATCAAACGGAGCCAAAAACTTTTACCAATTAAGAAGTTAGAGGCGAAGCTTATCCCGAAAATTGCAATGATTGCAAATAAAGCAGCCCCAACGGTTGCACCAAACGCAGCTGCATAACCGCTTAACCGTCCAAACTGCAGGGTTTTTCGAATGATACAAATCCCAACGGGACCAATTGGTGCAGCGATTGAGAAGCCAACAAGGGCTCCTTCCACAAAGAAACGATATTCCATATCTCTACGGCTTACTCAATCACTGAAAAAATGTCTATTCCCAACAATGAAGTTCTTTTTCGATTGCCGATTCTAAATCAGGATTAGTCCCTTGGAGAGGAATAAAAATTCTTTTCTCATACAAGACTTCAGCTCGGATTTTCTGGTGCAACATCTCAGACGGCTTTAACTTAAACTCCATGTGGTTGAGTTCTTTGAGATCGTATAAAACGGTTGCCAGAGTAATAGTTGCAGCATCTAAGGAGAGCTCTGAGATTTTATCTAAACGTTTTTCTTTGTTTTCTGCATCGCTTAAGTTGGGTAAAGGACTGATTTCTTTAATAGTATGGACAACGTTTTCTCCAAAATGAGCCTCTATCACCTTTTCTAAACCCTCTCCCCTGTCTAAGGTGTCTTGAAGAAGAGCACTGACAAGCAAGTTTACTTGACGCTCGTTACCGATGAACCAGAGGTTTTCTGCAGTTTTAAAAGATTTTATTACAAATGGAGCTTCGGTGTGTAAAATATATTTTTCCCCTTTATGCTTCTCTGTTGCAAAAAGACTGGCGTAAAGAAGAGATTCAAAATCAAAATTTCTATTGTCATTGAAGTAGATCTCCCAGGCAGAAGATAGCCTATCAAAACTGGCTAAAACCTCTTCATTTCCATCGACTAAAGCAGAAATTTGACCTCTTACTTCTAAAATTCTCTCGTGAACAATTTTCTGGGCTTCATCCATTCCAAGCACTGTTAAGGCAAGAGCCCTCTCTACTTTTTTTACAGGATCAACGCTTAAAGAAGTTCCACCTACGGCAAACAAAGCTGCCATTGCTAATAATAAAGCTTTCATAATTTCCTCCACTCGCCCCATTATGCTAACACCTATCCATCAACAAGTCAATTAAAATTAAATACTTACAAGGAGGTTGATGAACATTTACAATATTTAATATTTTGCATAATCTTGTAGCAACTTCCCTACGGATTTTAGTATGGCTTTCTCTAAATTTCATGAATTCATTCCAAAATCCTATCTTTACCTTAGAAACGGCTATAACTTTCCAACTTTTAAAAAAGATTTAGTGGCAGGGCTAACAGTTGGGATTATTGCTCTTCCTCTTGCCATGGCTTTTGCTATTGCATCCAATGTAAGTCCAGAACGCGGTCTTTACACTGCGATCATTGCAGGTTTTCTGATTTCGCTGCTTGGAGGAAGTCGTGTCCAAATTGGGGGTCCTACGGGCGCTTTTGTCGTGATCATCTATGGAATCATGCAAAGAACTGGCTATGAAGGTCTTTGCGTGTCAATGGTGATTGCAGCTGTTATTCTGCTTCTCCTAGGCATTTTCCGCATTGGCTCGTGGATCAAATATGTTCCCAGTCCTTTGGTGACAGGTTTTACAACGGGGATTGCGGTTATCATTTTTTCAACACAGATCAAAGATTTTTTCGGTTTGCATATGGGGACGCCCCCTGCCGACTTCATTGAAAAATGGGCATCTTACATCAAAGCTTTCCCGACTTTAGATCCTATAACCCTCTCTCTTGCTGCTGGCACCTTAGGCGTAATTCAATTAATTCGACGGTTCACTCCTTGGCTTCCATGGGGGATTTGCGCGATTGTCCTTGCAACAGCGGTGTGCATGCTATTTCAATTGCCGGTGGAGACAATCCAATCACGCTTTGGTGAAATCCCAAGAAGTTTGCCTCTCCCCTCTCTCCCATGCCTTTCTATCTCAGCAGATAAGTTTAAGGAAATCTTCATCGACGGGATCACAATCGCGTTCTTGGGGGCTATAGAATCTCTGCTTTCAGCTGTTATTGGAGATGGGATGATCGGAGGTAGACATCGTTCCAACTGCGAATTGATTGCTCAAGGAATCGCCAATTTCGGCTCGGTTATTTTCGGAGGGATTCCCGCAACAGGGGCTATTGCGAGAACAGCTGCGAATGTTAAAACAGGAGCTCAAACTCCTGTAGCAGGAATGATCCATGCGCTAGTTTTATTTCTTATCCTGTACTGTTTAGCCCCTATTGTTAGCAAAATCCCTCTAGCTGCTTTAGCCTCAGTCCTTGTCATGGTTTCATGGAATATGAGCGAAATGGGTCATTTCGTGCGCTTACTTAAAGCGCCAAAAGGAGACGTTTTGATTCTCTTAACGGCCTTTTTTCTCACTGTGTTTATTGATATTACAGTTGCGATCTCTGCAGGAATGATTCTGGCCAGCTTCATGTTTATGAAGCGTATGAGCCAAATGTCAAAAGCCGTTCCTTTCTCACAAATTTTTCAAGAAAGACAGGTTGATTTCCCAGAGAAGATGGACTCAAATGATATCTCAAAGAAAAATGTGCCTAAAGGGGTTGAAGTTTATGAAATCCAGGGACCATTTTTCTTTGGAGCCGCCAATATGCTGAGAGACCTTTTAAACACGATCTCTTATGCGCCTCAAGTCTTTATCCTTCGTATGCGATTTGTCCCAATGATTGACGCTTCTGGTATGTGTGGGATCGAAGAATTTTATGACCAATGTAAAAAGAGAGGCATTGTCCTTTTCCTTTCAGGAGTGCATGGTCAAACGAAACAAGATCTTAAAAACTTCGGCCTTCTTGGCGCTATTGGCGAACAAAGAGTCTTTTCAAATATCGACGCTGCATTAGCGAAAGCAGAAGAAATTATTGGTTTACCCAATAGTTAGATTAGAGGTCTTTTATAAAACTCTTGATTGAATCTGTTTTTCTCGCTATATGCAGATATTATGACGATCTTTGCGCGCATCTTTACTCCTTTATGTTTTCTACCTCTCACAATTTCTGCATCTGAAGGAAACTATTCTAAATCTACTGAACTCGTTTCTCTACACACCGATCCGTCTAAAGATGCCGATGCTGTAGCAGATATTTTCCTGATTCAAGATGAGCACAAGAAAACAAATGTGCGACTCTCCCGTATAGACCAAATCCCTCCTGAGCGCTTAAAAGCAGAAAGTTCCTCGTACCTCGAAGGATACATTCAAGCATTGATCGATGCAAACTACTATGAACTCAATGTCCTTGTCTACGTCGATAGTAATTTTACAGTTTTTCTCTATAACCTTCCGATGGATGAGAGGGTCAAGAAAAGTATCCTCGCTTTCGTATCAGATCTTCCCGATGTAGAAGAAGTAAGAGAAGGGGTACTTGATCCAGAAATAAAAAGTCGTATTGAAGAGAGACAACCTATTCGCCAAGTAAAGGGTGTATGGTTTCCAGAGTCTACGGTTTTATTCCCTCCTATTATTGCAAATCCTCACGAACCCGTCTATTCTATCGCCTATCGCTGGGGTGACCATCCTATTGCCAATCAAGAAATTGCTGTTTCTTTAGGGGACACCTTTCCCATTTTTCGTTGGTTCGATATTTTGCCTTGGCATGGAGACATGCAGATCGATATCGCAGCTTGTATGTGGGCCAATTTCGATATGCATCCAGCCTACCACCCTCGAGGTGAATGGGCAGAACTTGTAACAACCGATTATCTCTTAGCTTTACCTCTCAGTTACGCAATCAAAAAATGGGCATTTCGTTTACGTGCTTATCATATCTCTAGTCACCTGGGCGATGAATTTATCGTCAACGGCGGCCCCAAGATCGTACGGAAAAACCCAAGCTTTGAAGCTGTAGATCTTTTTGCCTCTTATCAAGCAACCGATGTGCTAAGACTCTATTTTGGACCTGGAGTGATTGTCCATAGCGACAGTACCTATCCCATGAAATGGTGCTACGTTGAGTATGGACTTGAGTGCCGCTTTAAAGGATTTCGCTACCATTATCACCGCCTCTATGGATCTCCTTTCTTTGCTGCCGACTTCCAACAGTGGCAAGCAAGTAATTTCCGCCTTTCTACTACCCTTCAGCTAGGGTATGAGTGGTCTAAGCTCCAGGGAGCTGGCCGTAAAGTCCGTCTCTTTGCAGAATACCACAATGGAAACAGTGAAGGTCAGTTCTTTAAAGAGCATACCCAATATGTTGCTGCCCGCGCCTCCTGGGGCTTCTAAAATATTTTGTTGAAATATAATCAACCTTATAGCATAATTACTCTAAATTATTATCTTTTAATTAATTATGTAAACAATGACAACCTCTATTATACAACATCCAAAATCCCTAGAAAGCTTTCCCGCTGAGATCTTACGAAGAAGCCAAAGACCATCTTTTAGAGCTCTCCCTTCAGAGATCATACTCTCCATCTTCTCTTTTTTATCTCCCTCCGAACGAATAGATATCGGGGCTGTCAATACAAGATGGCGTTATTTAACAACTCAACCCTCAAACAGTACAGATCGAGTAAATGCCTTTGCTATCTCCATTGTCATTCATATGCAGGACAATCGTAGATTACAGGTTAGAGGAATCATTGATAGACTCCCTCCCCCTGTTCGAATCTCAACTCTTACCCGCAGCTCAGAAGAACTGATAAGAAGAAATCCTAGAACAGCTATAGGCCTTGCATGTATGTTCCGAGCTGAATATGCCGAGGCACTTCTCGCCTATTTAGTAGGCAAGCTACTACCGGTTGGTCAAGGGCTTACACATCGTAGACGTATCTCTTGTGCCATTGCAATTGCGATGAGATTAAGAGAGCAAGGAGATGTTTCTACCATTATAGCTCTTGCCCTTTTGGAGACTTTTCCACGCACTCGAGCTATAGAGGTCGCCTGTTGCATTCGTTCCCCTTCCCTACAAACTCTCGTTCTAGAAATAATAGACCACTACGAATAACGTTAATTCCGATATTCCAAGCGAAGCTTGGCCCTTAGAGTTAATTTTGTCCCTGCAACGAAGTGGAAGGGGCAACCCGAGGCGAGATATCGGAAAGAGAAATCAAATATCACGAGTCTGCAAGAGCTTTTCTAGCGGCGAGGCTGTGTTTTACACGCGAACGACTGCCAAGCTGTAATTCTGTCCCACTAGGGGCAGATACAGCGGCTAATTCATCCAATAATCCTTACGGAGTCAGAAGAATTCCTCCTTCTAAAGAAGGAGGTTCTTTTAGCCCGAAGTGATATTTGATTTATCGAACCGAGATTTCGCCCCATAGGAGGGTGTGGGAGGGCTATGCGAGCAGCAGCTCTCCCACTTAGTTTTTTGAACGACTGCCAAGCTGCAATCCCATCCCTTTAGGGGTGGGTTAAGCGGCCAATTCATCTAATAATCCTTATGGAGTCAGAAGAATTCCTCCTTCTTCAGAAGGAGGTTCTTTTAATAGTTACTCATGTTATGCGGCCGCGACTAGCGGCTCGGAGTAACATGAGTGAGTAATATGACTAGCTCTTAAAGCTTTTAAGCGATGTGCATTAGGTCGACATATGGGGTGATAATGTCGATATGCTCATTGATAAAGTTTACAAGCGATAGATAATCTTCTGGGAAGAATTTGGGAATACCTACGCCCAGGTAATAACAGACACCTGTCCCTACGAGGATGTTCTTTTTACCCGCTAGAATTGTGCGGACGTTGAGCTCAAAATCCTCCAAACTATAGAGATAGTTTGGTTGAAAACCTCCCAGTTCTAAGAAAAGCTTTTTCGGGATCATGAGAAAATCTTTGCAGGAGCCCAAAGTGTTTTTGATCACTGCATTTTTATATTTATAAGCAGATTGATAGCCCTGGTATCCAAGACCTAGCTCAAATCCATCCTCTGTTTCTGTTGAAAAGAGCATAAGGCCAGCATGACGGACCATGTTGTTTTTCATATGCATCCGTACACCCAAAGTACCGCAAGTTTCTTCTGATTCGAGGTAGGCTTTAACCATACGAGAAATCGCATCATTGAGAAGGATCACTTCGGCATCGCAAAAGAGGATAAGCTCGCTATCTTTAGAGACGTACTCTTCGATCACAGATTCGTAGAGAGTTGGAAGATGTTCATTATTAATGCTAATCAATTTAGTGTTACCGTGATTCCGAATAAACTCTTTAACAGCCTTTACATCTCCTGTTTTTGAACCAATATCCACGACAAAAATCTCAAGATTAGGATAGCTCGATTTTTCGTAGATAGATTCTAGGCAAGAAGCCAGTTCCACCGGTTTATTGCGGCAAGCAATAATAATGCTCACTTTAGGGGTTCTACTAAGTTTAATAGTAGCTTTACTTAAAAGAACTTCAGGCTTAAGCCTTAGCGGTAAATCGGTATGCTTACTCACAAAAAGCTTACGATTAGCAACCCAACTATCATCGTTGTCATTAAAATTTATCTTAAGGAGTTTGATATCAAAGATGACACCAATTTCTACCCCTTTGCTGTAATTCCCAATACAAAAATCGATGTCATAGAAAGAGTCTTTTTCATAAGTTTCATCAAAAGAGACTTTTATTTTTCTTCGATCGACTAAGAAAAAGGCATCATCTACCGTAAGAACTGGAATAATTTGACTGCGAAACACTTCCGAAAATTTATTTTCTGTCTTAGGCTCAAATGTCTGATACCAAATTCTTCCGACTAAAGGTTCTTCTTTTTCCCAAACAAGACCTGACATAGGGACAATTGTAGATCCTACAATTCCTAAAATTCCGTAGTTAGAGCGGGAAAAATAATCGAGGACTTTCTTACCCCAATTAAGAGAGCAAATTTTTATATCATTGCGGACAAATGCGATAACATCTGATTTCGAATCTTTTAACGCCTGATTGTATACTTTGCCAAAATGGTCTTCCTTATAATGGAGCACTTCTAAAGCGCCGAGGCCTGCGCTTGCAACTAGGTTGTTTTCAAAAGCATGATCTTGTTGTTCTGCAACATAGACAAATGTAATCACAGAAGTTCTCCTTATTAAACCTGATAAAACATATAATCGATATTATTATCAATTAAATGAAATCTATAATCAAACTATCATATAATTATAAATTAGGGAAGGTCTGCGAGAACAAGTAGAGGGTGTTGAAAAGAAGGACCTTCTTCATAGGTCCGAAAAATTCTGCCATCAGGCCCAATCAAACAAGAGATAAATTTTTTTCCTAAAAGTCCTTTGGCCCCATACTTATTGCTGATGATTTCGTCTCGATCCGAGAGAAGATCATAAGTCAGATGAAACGTTTCGTGGAAACGCAAATGGCGCTCTGGCAAATCACTACTTACTCCGTAAATCACTACGTTTTTTGCTTTGAGTTGTTTATACGATCGCTCAAAAGCTTTCGCCATACGTTTACTAAAAGGAATGAAATCCTTGGGATAAAAAAACAAAAGGACATATTGCCCCCTGTGATGCAAAAGCGAATGGTAAAAACCTTCCTGGTCAGGTAGATAAAACTCAGGAGCATCATCTCCTAGCTTAAAGAGAGGCTCTTTCGCAAAGAGATAAAGGGGGAAAAACAAAACCAAAAAAAATTGCCACATCCTTTAAAGAATGTCGAAAATTCGATTTTTTTTCTAGGGGCTTGGTTTTTGTCTTTGTAAAAGCTCTCTTCTCTGCTCTTTGAGAATTGCTATTTCATTGTCGATTCTATCAACGATTTTCTGATAGTTATCGATTCTATTGAGAAAGGCTTGTGAGTCGAGAGGATATTGTCCTCTTTGAAATTGATAATAATCGGCTTTATCTCGAAGACGGGCTATTTTTGCATCGTAGTAGTTGCGCAAGTTTGTAAGATTCTGGATCTGCAGATTGAGATAGTTATAAGCTTTTTGATCGCGAGGATTTTTAAAATGCCAATCCTGAGAACAATATTCATCATCGAAAGATTCATTATTTACAGGTTTTATAGAACCTAGAGGCTGAAATTTAAAGGGTTGCTCTGCCACAAAAGTATGAGGCATAGCAAAGAAGGGGAAAATCCACATAATGCACGCCATGGATAGGCTAGCTATTCGTTGCATCTCTTGTTCCTTCAATGTTTTTTAAAGCTAATTGATGTTCTTTTACTTTTCTCATGTAAAGCTGTTGGCGGTTATAGGCAACCCTAACTTCTCGCATTTTATGTTCTTTAAGAAGACTGAGGATACGACCTTTTTCTTGCATTAAGGCCTCTTGGTATTTTTGCACTTCTCTGTTGTGGTACTCTACAAGAACAGATTTAGCCTCCATTACCGTAGGTCTGATAGAAGTAAGAGGAAAGGTCTGTTTTTTTTCACTGCACCCAAAACTAAACAACAAACTAATTACAAGTAGTTTACAAAAAATTTTCATGTGTTACCCAACAGTATCATAGATCTCTTTCTTCTACTCATACAAATCTCTTTGAAAACAGCAAGAAAACTTTTTATTTAATTGAATACAAAGAAGTTATAAAACATTGTATTTTCTTTATACCCTTGTGTTATAGTGGGCACGGTTTTATGAAAAAAGTAGCCCTCTTTTTCTTGTATCTCTCTTCCCTCTCAGCTTTTTCTATGAAAGAGCAAATAGAGAGAGGTCAAAGTGGTGATTTTATTGTCTCTGAAAGAGATAAGAGAGGCGAGCTCTTACGCATTCACACGTTAGAAAATGACACACTGATTCTTGAAGAGATCGCTTTCCCTTCAACGTTAAAGCTTTTGGGAACAAAAGCTTGGCAAGAATGGATCGGACAAGGAGCTCCTGGTCACACATCTTGGACACTTATAGAAATTAACCTCACTCATGGCACCCTTCTTGAATGCTTTTCCTTCACCAGAAATGCCTTTTTAGAAATCCAGGAAACCGACCTTCTTTTCTTAAAAATTCTCCCCCTCTCTCTAAAATCTCTCCCCCCTCATGAAAGAAAAAAAATCGGCCCCCCTCCTGTCGAAGGAGCTGATAACCGCAAGCTTTGGAATCCCGAGCTTATTTTTGATGGAAAGAAAAAAAAGGGGGTGCCATGCAATGTCTTCTCTTTTCTTTATCCCAAAGAGACATCTCCCCTAAGTGAGAAGCAGTTTGAGCTTTATTACGATGCAGAAAATAAAGACTTCCCCTTTCCTTATCTGATAAAAATTACAGACGACTCTAGCGCTTCTTATAACATACGTGTGATTGACTCTGGAAGAGGGCTTGCAACCACATTAGCCGAACTACCTCGACGTGCGATTACTTTTACCAAGGCAAAAGAGATCACCAAAGAAGGTGTGGTGCTTCATCTTGATATCCCCTCTTATTACAAAGGGTTAGAAGTTTTTGCAGTGAATCAAGAAGATGCTATTACAACCCCCCTTTCTTACAAAAAAGAGAGTGAAAAAAGTGCAACCACCCTTGTAATTTCAAAAGAGGAGCTCAAAAAAAAGCTTTCTCCCGATGCTTCCTATACTTTTAGAGTATCAGCCTCCACCCCCCTTTGGACATCTGCAGAGGCAAAAGAGCCTTTCGTCCTCCTTGAAAAAATAGAGGATATAACCCGATAATAGATAGCATGATGAAACCCTATACTCTTAAGAAAGCCAAATCTATTTTTAAAACAGTTTACAAACTGTATCATAGAAAGAAGAAAAAACTTTCTTTAGAAGTCGCCGAAAAAATAAGACTGGGCTTGATTGAACTTCAAGAAGCTCTGCTAAATCGCGACCAAGAAAAAAGTGACAGTTTTGCTAAAGAGCTAGAGGTCCTTGTCAAAAAAAATGTTTCTTATCCACCGTGGGAGCGTTGGCTAGAAATGACCCTCTCTTTGGGAGTTGCCCTTTTTGTAGCTATTCTGATCAGACAAACTGCGTTTGAGCTATTTGAAATTCCTTCCGGCTCAATGCGTCCCACCTTCAAAGAGCAGGATCGTTTGGTTGTCTCTAAGACCCAATTCGGTCTCAATATCCCCCTCACAACTCTTCATCTTTTTTTCAAACCTGAAGAGGTAAAGCGGATGGGGGTTGTGATCTTTACGGGAGAGGGAATGGATATTCCCCACGTTAAAACCCGCTATTTCTATCTTTTCCCGGGCTACAAACAATTTATTAAGCGAATGGTCGGGCTCCCAGGTGATACTATCTACTTCTACGGCGGGAAAATTTACGGAATCGATAAGAATGGTCAGGATATTTCAGCTGACCTGCAGAAAGAGTCCCTCTCTTCTTTAGAGCATATCCCTTATATCCATATAGAAGGGAAAACGATTCCAACAAAGACAGGCTCGGAGGACACATACTCCTCGGTTCTTTTAAAACAGATGAATCTTCCGATTGCCAAACTCTCCCTTTCTCCCACTAAAGAAGTAGGCCACACTTTTCTCTCTAAACCAAACCCCCATTCTTCTGCCGCAGAAACCTTCGATTTTTATAACTATTGGGGAATAGACAACTTCGCAACTGTCCGTATTCTTCCAAAAGCTCTTGTAGAAACCAAAAAGGATCTCCCCTACCCTCTAAAATCTGCAGAATTTTATCTTGAGCTCTCTCACCACCCTTCCGCTCTTAAAGCAAGCTTTACAAGAGATCATTACTTACGCAAACGCCCTAAATTGCACGTAGAAAAATCGTATATCCCTCTCTCTGAAGAGCACATGAAAACTCTCTGGCAGCATATGGTAACTGGGCGTTTTATCGTGGAAGAGGGGTATCTCCGTCGCTATGGAGTATCTTTTCAAGAAGCAAAAACTAGCACAGCTTTTTGCTCTAAAAAGAGCTTATAAAAAGACATGTTTTGTAAAGCAGGGAAGTTTGTC
>JACCDN010903317.1_pt1 | contig 11791 bp, 11 predicted proteins | sample 7441691 | NCBI WGS metagenome assembly JACCDN01 (sample SAMN15323439, study PRJNA562643) | freshwater metagenome | isolation source: river surface water | place: USA:Blue River Watershed | collected 2017-08-16
CCCATATTTGAGAATACAGGAGATGCCAAGCATAACCAGTTCTTCACCATCGCTTCATAAAAGATCGGCTGTAACTCTTTCTTTTTTATACGTCTTGCTGCATGTTTTGATACTCGCTTAAAAGCATCAAATACATTTTCTTCAGGAAGTAAGTATCCTTTTGAAACAGTACTAATTCCAATCTCATCCATCCATTCAGGATAGTCTTTGTTAATCACCCATTTACGAGTATCCACGTTTATGCTCATATTTAATTTATTTTAAAAATCCGACCAATCTGCTGTTGACTTTGAATATGCACTTGGACGCATTGCAAAGAAATCTTGGTGTTCAACACCTGAGGTTATTTGTCCAAACCATGCCATTTCATCAAGCAACTTTGCGTCTACATTGTACACTGCTTTATATCCTAACTCTATCATCTTCTCATTTGCGCGTGCCATAATAAAGTTTTGTAGTTGATCCTTAGTTAAATTTTCTAAGTTACCCATTTCAAATACCTTATCAATAAATGCAAACTCTAACCGAACTGATAAAAGACAAGCTTCAGTTACTTTCTCACGTAAGTCAATAGTGTTTAACTCTGGACGTTCTTCTAATAACTGTCTAAATAACCAACAACCTGCTTTAGAGTGAAGTGATTCATCTCGTACAGACCAAGCTACAATCTGCCCCATACCTTTCATTAAATTTCTCATTTGAAAGGACATTAGAATAGCAAACGAACTAAATAGATTTACTCCTTCTGTAAATGCTGAGAAGATGGCTAATGATTGAGCGATTTCTTCTGGTGTACCTGCGCTAACTTCTTGTAGACGTTCAATCTTATTACGAGCTTCTTCATCTTCCATGAATGCTGCAAAATCATCTAAACCTAATGATTCATTTAGTAATGAATATGCTTCAGCATGGATCGATTCAAAAGAACCAAACGTAACAGCCATTGATTGAATTTCTGGTTTTGGGAACCATTTAGACACATAAGATGACCAGTAATCTTCTACGTGTGTTTCAGTCTGAGCAAATGATTTTAAGATTTGTCCGATTAGATTTTTCTCTGATTCGGTCATCTTTAATTTAAAATCATTAACATCTCCTGCTAACGCAACTTCTTCTGGCAACCAATGAACTCGTTGCTGCTGTTTTAGAAATTCATGAGCTTGGCCATACTCAAATGGTTTATAGAATAAACGCTTGTCTGTAATCATTTTATTTATAAGAATTGATAAGTGATTTTAATGCTGATGAGTTTGATGTACCATTTGTACGATGTACAATCTGACCATCTTTTTCAAAAACAAGTGTCGGAACACTTCTAATGTTATACTCAATCGCTAAAGCTGAATTCTGATCAACATCAACATCCACAAAAACTACATCGGGTGTATCAGCTTTAACCTCATTGAATATGGGGGCTAATACTTTGCAAGGGCCACACCAGGCAGCAGAAAATTTCAATACTTTTAACATAAATTTTATTTTTAAAAATTGAGGATAGGAATACAGGACTATCTAGTTAGATAGCCTGTGAATTACTAAAAAATTGGGTATTTACTTTTGGGGTTCCTTTTTGTAAGGAGTAAGGTCTATATTCGACTCCATAGCTGCTAAATCAGGCATACGAGTTGCTCTCAAATTATATCTTGCCTGTGCTAGTCTAGTCTTATACTTAGTTATTCTACTTGGCGCAGAATAAGTTTGTTTTGCAGTAGGACTGTTCTTTTCGTAGATTGATAATATGGTCGACATAGATTCCTTATTTGTTTTAATAAATAGTTTGCATCCGATTAATTTTCTCCAAGCTCAAAGAATTTTTTTCCAAGAGCTAATCGTTCTTGCGGAGAAAATGTTGAAAAGGACTGACTTCCTGTAACCGGCTTACCACTATTGTTAAAATCAGCAATAAACATGTTAGTATCATCTAATTCTGATGGATCGATTACGATTTTACCAATGTTAGTATCAATCTTAGCAGCATAAGTCATACCATCCATTCCATAGCGATTCTTCATAATATGAACACGGCCTGTTCCATTTACTTTATCTTCTCTCTTTCTTGATAAAGATGCTGCAAAGTCTGCGACCATAATCTTACCATAAGAGCCTGCTGCCTTATCAGCTTCGATGATATCATCCTTAGCTCCCATACGGTTTACTTGCGATACTGTCCACACTGGTAGATTTTGCTCTCTTGCTAATCCTTTTGCTGCTGTGTATACATCATCGATCTCTTCTTTACGATCTGCCGACTTTCTATTTGAACGAAGTAAGTCTACGTAATCAATAATAATCAAATCTGGCTCAAATCCTAAATCTTTACACTTCTGTATATGACCTTCAATCGTAGACATGGAAGCTTTACCTGGTGAATATTCTTTTACAATTAATTGACCTGGTAGTTCTTTAATTTTAGCTTCTACTTTCTCTCTATTGAAAGAAACTGTCTCAATGTTAGATTCTACAAAACTTGCATCATATCGACGACCTACATATACCTCAGATAACTCTAAAGTGTAGTGTAATACATTGTAACCTAATTTAACTGCTTGAACTCCTAACGCAATTAACATCCAAGATTTACCACCACCTGGGTTACCGAAAATTAAGCCTAAGTCTCCTTTACCTAATCCTCCTGCAAGTAGCTCGTCAATAACAGGCCATCCTGTTGGAACACAACCTCTTTCCTCTATACGATACCGAGATTCAACATCCTTTACATATTCGTGACCAATATTCTTATCAGTTCCTGCTTTTGTAGCTCGTTGAACTTCAGATAGGATACTATCAAAGTCTCCTTTCTCTAACAACTCAACTGATTTGAAAATTGCACTTTTTAGTTGTTGGTTGCGACAGAAGTTAGAAAACTCCTGCTCTACATACGCTTGATCATCATTTAGTATTTTAAAAGCTTCCTTTAACTGCTCAACTACTGAAACTCGTAGTACTTCGTTAGGAATCTTCTTAACCTCAGCCGATAAGTAGTCTAATGATGCAGTAGTGTGGTACTGAGCATAGAAGCGTAGGATTTCTTCAATTAACCATTTATGTGCTGGGTTATCGAAATGCTCCACATCTATTACATCGTAAATGTTAGTTAGGAACTCTTTATGTTTTAAAAGAGAGTTAATAATTTTAATTTGAAAACTTACTCCGTATTGGGAAAGGTTACTTAATGTGCTCATATACTTTATTTACTTTAATATGCTTTATCTTTTATCAACTTACAACTATCTGACTGGGTAATGTCTAAGCCTCTCAAACTTATCAAATAGCCAGATCTCTACATTGCTGATTGAGTTTTCTAATTGGTCTTCCTCATATAGTTGTAGAAATCTTTTTCTATCTAGGGTTTCTTTTGGATTTACAAGAGTTTCTTTGATAGCTTGGAGAGAATTATCAGGAATGTTAGGATCGTGCAAATCCATCAATTTCTCATTGATTAATAGCTGGTTCTTGTAATTAAGGACTTTGCCATAGGATACACTCTTTTTTTGATTCTCCTCACTGTATTTGAAAATTTCTTCTAAAGGTACTTTTCGATCTTCTTGTAAGAATGGAAATAGTTTAACTACTGTCTTATTTCCAAATCCTTTAATACCTGGTACGTTATCTCCATTATCACCTGTTAACACTTTCATGTTAAGATAATTTACCGGTGGTAAATCTAACTCCTCTTTTGTAGTTTTTGGATTGTAGAATTTTTTCTTACTTGGGGAATATACTGTAGTCTTATCATTTACAAGTTGGATATAGTCTTTATCTGTTGACATGATAAATACCTCACCCCGTAAAACTTTAGTAATATACCCAATTACATCGTCGGCTTCAATTTTATCTTCTACAATAATATCTACTGGAAGACATTTCAAGTATGCGATTAATCTTACAATCTGATTTGTGATTGCATCGGATTCTTCCTCTTGGTTATCAAAAGCATCCCAATTAGAAATTTTCTTTAAATGTCGGTTAGCTTTATACTCAGGATATAGGTATCTCTTATTAGTAGATCCACCCTCCCCATCAAATACCAAAATAACCCTTGTAGGGTTTATAACTTCAATAGCATGTCCTAGGGATCTTAAAAATCCAGTCAGGCCTCCTACGTGGTTACCTGCTGGATTTAAATGATGCACTACAACAAAACTTCTTAAAAATGTATTTAGGGAATCGATTAATAAAACTCTATCATTTCTTTTTAAAGGCTCTTGTTTAGAGTTTTCTAACTTTTCAAAAATATTCTTAAAGGCTTTGTCCACTTAGTTCTTTTTTTTGTTTAGCGATAGGATTGGCTAATCTATCATTGATTCGTTCTGTCACAATAGCAATATCTCTTTCAGTAGGAATATAATCATTCATTAACTCTCGAGGAACTCCATCCCAGGAACTTCCGTAATACTGAACATTCATTCCTCTTGCTCTACACTCTGCATATAATTCTTCGTATCGCTTAAATAGGTACCCTAATTTATCGTAGAAAAAAGATACGTGACCTTTCCCTAAAGTAAATTCAGGTGGAGCAGTTTTTAAATTATACCGTCCTCTTGATACAACATTCGGAATTCTTTTTAATTCACGATGTTCAGCCATTAAATGTTTGTTGGTTAGAGTCGTAGGAGGGACTCCGATATTGATACGTGTCATAACTTTTATTTTTTGATTTAAAATAGTATGGGGGATTTCTCCCCCATTTACAACTATTCATCTTCTGAAGCATCGTAGATGTCACGAGTGTCTTCATCTTTTTCTTCTACTACATCAAAGTCTGCAGAACCGAGAACTTTTAACCATTCGTCGGCATGCTCTTTTTTGTACTTATTTAGCTCATGTGGAGTATCTAGGATAAATCCGTGAACTGTCATAATTACTTTATTTGTAGTAGTAATACCTGTTACGTGATTCTTATCACAACTAATCTTGGTGCGCTTTGCAAATTCTACGTCACGGCCATTCTTAGTTGCCTTAATCTTATTCGTTCCAGAGTTTGTTACATTACCAAAAGTGATTACCATTGATGCATCAAAAAACATTGTGTCTCCACCCTTGTTTTTCATCTTAGGTTGTGCCATAATATTCTCGGCTTTAGCTACCCACACCTTATTGATCGCTACAAACGTATTGGTGTACTGCTGACTTTCTTTCCGAGATAATACGATCTTTTGGTTAATAAAGTTACCAAATTGCTGAGACATTGCTCCAGCATTCCATTCGTTATTATTCTTATTAGATTCTACCGATAGCTTTGATGGAATTGAACCTACTGAATCCCAGAAGAAACATAAGTCGTAAGGTAATGCTCCTTTTTTCTGTTCATCTAAAAGATCAGCCATAAAAGCAGCTACATCTTCAATTGTGTTTAACTTCTCTCTATCTACAAAGATAAAAAATCCTCGGTAGTCAATAATCTCTCCTGTCTCCTCATCCACAACTTCTTCAAACTGCAATCCCATCGTTTTTGCGTGATCCCAGTTCCACTTCATCTCTGTAATAATGAATACAGGTAAGATGTTCATCTTCTGAGCATTTACAGCTGCTTCTAACAATGCTGTAGTCTTACCTGTATCACTATGTCCTCTTAATAAAGTAATGTGGCCAATCGGAATACCTGGAATAGATAAGGTCTCCTGGAATGCATCTGATAGTGGAATCCACTTCTGATCTTTAAATTTTACTGAAGTCGTTGATAAGTTCTTTGCCTTCTTAAAATTATCCAGTCCTTTAAAGTCTGCTTTGACTGCTTCTGAAATTGCTCCAGTTAGTGATTTTTTTGCCATAACTTTATTTTAGTTTATTAAAATGGTAGATCATCATTTGAACCAAATAATGCATCGAATTCTGCATCAACATCCTTCTTAGGCTTTGCCTCTAAAGTGTATTGTTGAGTTGGTGTAAACGATTGTGCAGGAGTTGTTACAGCTTCTACAACTTCTTCTACTGGAGCTGGAGCTGGTACCGGACTTGTTGGAAGCTCTTCACCTGGGCTTAAGAATTCTAACAATGCATTCTTCATAGTCTCGTAGTCGTGACGTGTGAATTGTGCAGCTGGCTCAGGTTGCTCGTTCAACCATTGCTGTACTTGGTTAGCGTCTTCAGATAATCGAGTAATTTTTGTACGAACTCGAAAGTTAGTTTTGCCGTAAGTATTACCTACTGTAGCTGCATCTAACTTCTCAATAGTCAAATCACGTCCATTAACTGGATCTGTGTAGTCCTGTACATCTTCGTCTTCAGCAATTGCTAATAACTCCATGTAAACTTCCTTACCAAATTCAAATAAACGAACTCCTCTATCTTCTTCTCCACGTACAACTACTGGAGCGAATACACGCATCTTAGGTTGTAGTTTCTTAGATAATGCCCAATTATCCTTATCAAATGAACCTTTCTTAAGCTCGTTTGCGAACTCAACGATTGGGTCTTTTTCTCCAAAGTTAACTGGTGAAATCATTACCTTCTTGCTACCAATACCATAGTGAATGTAAAGTTCCTTAAATGGATTTGATTTGTCAAACATCGAAGGTACGATGCGAATAGTGTGCTTCCCTGGTCCGGGCTTCCAAAAGATAGTGGTCATATCCTTACGTTGAGTATTACCACCTTGTTTCTGTTGCAAAGCATTTAGCTTTGACTTAATTGCGCTAAGATCCATAGCCATAATTTATAACTGTTTAAATATTTACTTGAATGTGGGAGTATTTCTGATTGGTTGCAACTTAGGCTGCAACAATCTTGTATATCTTAGTTGAAAGTTTTCTAAGATCTGTATCCTGTGTAAGTAGCACTGTATTTTTATATTCTGGCCACTCTATCTTAAAAGAGGAATCTATAACTCCGTTATTTAATTGCTTTACTAATAAATTCAAAGCATTAATTGTGTAAAGAGTGTTAGTTTCCTTTTTCCGATGTAAAAGAATTGTATTTGGTAAAATTCTAGATGAAGAATTTACAGGATCGATATTGTAGGTGCAAAGAACTTCTTCCGTATCCGGGGACTCTAAAATAAAGATCTTTCCATATAGTATGCTATAGGTATCTTTTATTGTTGCTAGGGTTTCGTCTAACTTCTCTTTTGAGGAAAAAGTTGCAAATAACTTGTTCAAAATCTGCTCTAATGTATAATGTTCTTGGAACTCTGTTTCTATTCTCATAAATAGTTTAAATTTGTGCTTTCTTTAAAGAATTATAGCTAGAACCATACTTAAATTGAGCAGTTAATCCTTGTTTACTGATTATTTCTTTTACTTTTTGTATAAAAATCTTACCATCTTCTGGATGTAGGTCTATTAAAAAGGCATCATATACTACTAATACAACCTTACTTTTATACGATTCCAACTCTTTTTGGATATCTGTTAGCAGCTCTACATTAGAACATGTTTCTAAATTTTGAATATAGTAGTTAAATATTTTTTGTTTATATAAATTTTCACTCTTTTTTAAAAATCTACCCGTAGGAAGATATAATCCATTTTGATGATTGTATTGTTCCCAGAGATTATCCTGCATCTTAGCAATCTTTTTATAAAATGGAATGTGTAGATACTCCTCAGAAATACCTCCATACATTTGCTTAAAACTTATCTCCTTTGCTTGCTTATATTCCTCTTCTGAGATATCCTCTTTTTTAAAGTATTCTCTTGCTAATAGTTTGTGGATAGACTCAGTGGTATCTGTATATTCCTGAACTAAGTTTGCAATTAGCTTTAAGTGGTAAGCTTCAAAGTCTAATTCAATTAACATACTATCTGTAGGAATAAAACTTTCTCTCGATCCATCTTCCTTATTTAATGCTAGAAAATTAACTCCGTTAAAAGCATTAGTAGGTCTTGATGTTAGATTGTATAGATTGTAATAGGAGTATATCCTACTGTCTCTTGAGATAGAATACTTTGGATTTAAAAGCTGGAAGAAGTCTTCGAATTTTGCTGGATCTATTTTTAGACCTACTTCTTCAACTTTTTTATAGACTTCAACCATACGGTGATTAAAATCTTCCCATCCACTTACTTTTCCTATATAAGATTCAAACTTTTTGTAAATATTCTCACTCCTTTCGTAAATTTTTACAATAGGGATTAATCTATTTAATAATAATCCATTTGAATACTTTCTATAAAAATCTCTATAAATTTGAGGCTCTTGGTCAAACTCGGGCAGTTTATTCTCCTCATTCATGCAGATAAATCCTACATCAATCATATTGTCCGTAGGTACAAAATAACTTGCCAACTTTTTATCAAAGCAATATAATCTCTTGTGAGAAGTTAAAAAACTATCCACTAACTGCTTATCTAACGAAAATGTCTCTGAATGTGAGATTGGCAGAATATAACCTTTCTCCTTTGTTCTATAATAAACTCCAATTATACGATTTAGTTCAGGGTGAAAATTATTATTCCCTAAAATAATCTCTACGAAGGAATCTTCCTGTGGCTGCAACTCTTCAAGCTGCTCCTTTGTCTCAATAATGAAATACGCCATATAACCTTAATTTGGTATAATGTGGCGATTTAATGCTTATTGTGCAACTGGCTTTGCAAACTTGCTGTAATTCTCTCCAATAAAAGTTTTAAGACCTTTAAAGTCTTTGTCTTTCATTTCAACTAAGCGCTTATTTGTATTTTCAATACCTGAAGTTCTTATTCCAGTTTTAGGATCTACTGTGTCGTGTAGTGGTCCGGTTAACTGCCAATATATCTGGATGCAGTGATAAAGTTCATAGTTGTAAGGGCTTCCGAGTAACTGTAATGAATTAAAAACTGCCTTTGAGATTTCTTTAAGATTCCCAACTTCATTTCTCTTCTTTGCAAAATACCTAAAGAAAAACCCTCTACTATAATCCATAGAAGTTGGTTGCGGGTAATGAGGGTTAATTACAGTATATCTAGTCAGCCCACTTACACTAAAATCTAAATATTCAGTATCAGATTCGCTTGTATAAGCAGATTCTGCTGGTAAACCTGTGGGGATGAGAGGTTCCGATTCGCCTGTAACAGGATCATTACCAGTATAGAACTTTCCATCAAATGTCTTATAATATGGACCTGTATACGGAGTGCTTCCATCTCCTAAAGTAAAGGAGTCACCGACTGTATTAGATCCTGTAATAACTCTGGATAGTGGATAATATCTCATTACTTTAGTTTTTGTACATCAAACGAATCAATTGCTTTTGCACCTTCTGGGGTTAGTTTACCTTCCTGTCTCTTTATACTTTTACACAGACTCTTGAACATTAAGATATTACTAGCATTTGTTTCACTAGCTCCCCCAAATTTAATAACGCTGTCTGCTGTTATCTTTTTGTATGTTGGATCATTTTTCATATAATCCTTCATCCAATTAGTTACATTCTTGATGTAACTAGCAGTAGCTGCTGCAGTCTGTCCTGCTGTGTTTGGGGGAGCATATACCAATATAATTGCTCTGATGCTCTTTTTTGCCTTTTTTGTGAAGTAGTTTGATAAATTTAAAATTCCTGCTCTTGTTCCATTTTCGTAAGTATCAAAAACTAAGAAGTCCAAACCACTGCTGCTTACATTTTTATATCCTAAAACTCCTCTAAAGTTTTGAGAACTAGCACTAGCTACCAAGTTAAATGGATTATTATCAGTAAATGTTGAGAAGCTTCCTCCTAAATTGTTTATTGTTAACTTTGTGCCCTTTTTACGTCGTGGCTTGCCTCCACCGTTATTAATTATAATAGCTCCTGGTGGAGTTGTTTTTTGGCTTGGTATATTTACCATCTGCCCTCTAATAGTAGTCAGCCAAGTTTGTCCTTGAATACTTTGATTCAATCCTGCAATAACAAAGCCTACTCTTGTCATAGAATTATTATCTCTATATTGGGCAGGAAGTCTTTCGACTGGGACTGTGAATCCTTCTCTCATTTTAACGGTACTTATACCGTTCATTGTAATGTTTATCGATAGCGGTAAGATTCCTCTAGCAGTGTAACTATCCGGCTCGATGGTGTCTTGGTTATACAAGGACTTTCCTGTATGAGACTTAAATGCGTTCATACATTCTGAGTAGAAATTCATATTATTATCAATTCCCTCAGTATCCAAAGTTGCATCTAAATATAGATTTTTTCTAAAAGCTGTAAATAGATTCGCTTTTTGTTCGAGTCCAGCAGGCGCAGGTGTAGTAGTTGGAGTTGCTTCCCTTTCTCGAATCTCCATTAATCGATCTTTTAACCTTGAATTTAATACACTAAAGGCAGAGCCATCAGATCCTGCAGTGGAAGGAGTTCTATCTGCCGCCATTGCTTCAATAGCTAACATTGACCCCATTTTGGTGCTAGCTTCTGTTTTAAAGCTTAAGCTTCGAACTGCAGAAGCTAATCCAAAAATTTGTATGGTTGGATATGCAGATTGCTCGTTATATACCAATTGCTGGTCTATTATTCGAACTACGTTAGACTCATCATCATAAACTACTTCAAAATTATTAATGTTTCCTGTAACTTTAGCAATATCTTTCATCAAATTACTAAGTAATGTTGATAAGAAGATACCATTTTTATCATCTGATTTGGAAACTGTGCCTATAATTCCTAATACATGATCAATGTTCACTAGAATTCTCATCATATGACCACGTGTGCTATGTTTAGGATCTTGGTAGCTTTTTACTACATTTGACTTGATTCTACCAAAAAGATTTGCCATAATACCTGTAGACTGAGTTTCTCCTGCTGGAGGATTTAGACTACCTACATTTGGTACTTTTCTATGGTTTAGCCAATTAACGTAATCTGTTCCATTTGGATCGCTTGAGTCTATCAAACATATTCTAGGATCTAACGATATTTGATCGGGAAGTCTAAAACAAAAGTTTGTGTCTGGATGAAAGTCTATATAAACTAATGGGGATGGTTTACCATTGTTTGTTTTATCGTAAGCAATACAGCTGTTATTAATAAGGGCTAACAATAAGCTTAGTGGAATATAAGCTTGCTCTGTTGAAGTAGCGGGAGTAGACCCATTTGCAGGACCCAATAAGGATAAAGAATGGCAGGTGTATACTTCATTAAAGTCAACTTCGTTAACTTGTTTTGTTGATGTATACAATCCTGACATATAGCCTGCATTAAATCCTCTACTATAGCCATCTACAAGAGTTGCATCGTTTCCTAGATTTAATCCATACGACATTACCTCTTTCACCTTTTGCTGAAAAACAGCCCCGGTATAACCTGCTTGTACACTTTCTTTTAACTGTACAAGTATATTAGATAGAGTAGATTCGTAGAAAGATGCGTTTCGCTGCGCAAGAGTAACAAGATTGAAATTTCCAGCCCAATACTGATCATTAAAGTTATAGGGATCTTTGGGTTTGTTCCTTGCCAACGGACCTGAATAGGTTGGTGCACCTGCCCAGTTTGCATTGGTATTAATCTTTAAGGATTCTATAACTCCTCCTATACCTGATAGCTTTAAAGTGCATTCATAACTTCCATCCATGGTTGCTGACCATTCGTAGTTTGTCACAAGTCCCAGCATTCCATCATAGTTTCCAAGAGTTTCTTTTCTCTTTATCGCAAGTTTTTGATGAATGCTTTCTTTTGTTAAATTTGCTTCAAAAGGATTTATCAAATTCCCTATTGATCTTACCTGTGGTACTTTATCGTTGGTAACATATATACTATGTCCCCATTCTAGTAACATTGAAAATCCAAATCTGAAATAAAGCACATCCATAATGTCCAACTGATTTATGTTATGACATTTGAATTTAACTGTAGCTTGTCTGATAGATCCAGCCGTACCTGCAGGTGCAATATCAACAC
>JACCDN010913390.1_pt1 | contig 11791 bp, 11 predicted proteins | sample 7441691 | NCBI WGS metagenome assembly JACCDN01 (sample SAMN15323439, study PRJNA562643) | freshwater metagenome | isolation source: river surface water | place: USA:Blue River Watershed | collected 2017-08-16
CAAATAGCGATGGTTCTTTGATTAAACGGTTGCGCGGAATATCGCGCACGCGCGATTCCACTTCACGCCATATACAAAGGTCACGGAGTATCGCCAACTCTAGCGGGCGTAATTTCCACGCGAAGCCCACTTTGTAATAAGCCTCGGTGTAATCATCTGGCTTGCGCGCATTAGTCACCAAGTCGGCGCAATCACTTTTTACCCACTGCAAACGCTCGCTCGATTTTAATGTTTGCAGCAATTTGCCATAGACAATCAACATATGCGCCACATCTAAAGCCGCATATTCTATTTGCGATGTGCTGAGTGGGCGCTGCAACCAATCGGAACGAGTTTCGTCCTTAGGTATTTCAATCGCCAATACTGCTTTTACTAAACCCGCATAACCGAGTGAAAAACCAAAGCCTGCAAACGCGGCTGCAATTTGCGTATCAAAAATAGGCGACGGGACTTCACCAAGCAGGCATTCGAAGACTTCGATATCTTCCGAGCAGGAATGCAGAACTTTAACAACTTTTTCATCCAGCATTAATTCGCGCAGCGAAGAGAAATCTGTAATCGCAAGCGGGTCAATTAAATAACTGGTTTTGCCATCGCCAATCTGAATCAAGCCTGCAATCGGATAAAACGTATCCGTACGCATAAATTCAGTATCTACCGCAATGGCCGCTTGCTGCCGCAAACGCTCGCATAAGTCGGCAAGCTCAGCGTCTTGCGCAATCCAAACAGGTTCGGTTGAAATTATCATAAATTAAAAACTTCTACGGCTAGCAAACGCGTGGGCTAAAGTTCCGCCGTCAATAAATTCAAGCTCACCACCGAGCGGCACACCGTGCGCAATGCGCGACACAATCACCTGATGATGTTTGGCACGTTCGCTAATGTAATAAGCCGTGGCCTCACCTTCTACGGTAGGATTGGTGGCAAGAATAATTTCTTTGATTGGATCTTCAGTCGAAGCGGATTGTTGCAACAACTGAATTAATTGGTCGATACCAATATCTTCTGGGCCAATACCATCGATAGGAGACAGGTGACCTAGTAATACAAAATATTTACCTTGGTAGGTACCAGACTGCTCAATCGCCAATACATCTGCCGGTGTTTCTACCACGCAAATAATACTGTTGTCGCGACGTTTATTACTGCAAATACCACACAAGTCTTGTTCAGTCAGCGTGCGGCAGCGTTGACAACGACCAACTCCTTCTACGGCTTTATGTAAACTTTGCGCTAAACGTTCAGCGCCTTCGCGGTCACGCTCCAATAAATGCAAAGCCATACGTTGCGCCGATTTAGGACCAACACCGGGCAAGCAGCGAAGCGAAGACATTAACTCGTCAATTAGGGGGCTGAACATTAATTAGTAAACTCTTAAAATGGCATTTTAAAATCGGCGGGTAAACCCATACCTGATGTCATCTTGGCCATTTGATCGCGATTTTGGGTTTCAACTTTTCGCACTGCATCGTTTACCGCCGCAGCCAATAAATCTTCGAGCATTTCTTTATCTTCGCTCATCAAACTAGCGTCGATGTGCACGCGTTTTATATCGTGGCGACCAGTCATTACTACTGAAACCAAACCTGCACCCGCCTCGCCTTTTACTTCAGCCTGCGCAAGGTCTTCTTGCATTTTTTGCATATTGGATTGCATTTGTTGCGCTTGTTTCATTAAGTCGCCGATATTCATAGCTACCTCTTTTTCTCACTAAATTTAAATGGCCTGAATAGTTTCTTCGCGCAGCGTTGCGCCAAAATGTTCAATTAGCTGCTGCACTATGGGATCAGTTTTTATCGCAACCACCGCCTTGTCATAACGCTCTTGCTGATGGCGTTTTGCCAATAAGGCTGGCGTTTCTGCAGTAATTTTCCCAACTTGAATTTTGGCGTGTACGCGCTCAATAAAATAATTGCTCAGCAAATCTGACAAGCGCTGTTGATGGCTTGGATCATAAAGCGTGCTGTTATTGTCATCCACAATAAAGTGAAACTCATTGCCACTGCGTGCAACTAACTGACAGTTAGCAATCGTACTTTGCAAAATACCAGTCACCCCCAAGCCCAAATAAATCTCAGGCCAATCTTGTGGGGTGGCTTGCTCATAGGAAATTTTGCGCACCGCATGAGGAACATAGGGCGCGTCATCAATAACCGCAGCAGGTGGAATTTCAGGCTTGGTTTCAACAATCACACTCGCCTGAGTTTCAGGCGCTTCAGACTTTTTTGGTTCGGGTACCTCGGGTGCTGGGCTGTAATCGCCCGCATCCAAATATGCGGGAGCGGCGGCGTACTCATCGTATTCGTCTCCCGTCATTTCCGGCGCATTATCGTAAGCACCGTCAAAGGGTGGAGGCGTTTGTGCGGCCGGCACAGCCGCTTGCGCAGCTGGAGAAACTGGAGCAGCTGTTTGCGAAACTACAGGCGCGGCAGGTGAAGCTGGTACTTGGGCAACCGGTGTAATAACAGGTTCAGCTTGTGGGGCAGCTTGAACCTGAGGTGTAGCCACAGGCTGAGGCGCACTCACCACAGGCGTCACAACTGGAGGAGCAATCTGCGCTTGTGGCGCAGGCACCTGCGCGGGACGTGATTGAGGTAAAGATTGCGTCGGCACATCCATTACACCTCGCGGCTTGAAGGCCAACATGCGCAAAAGCACCATTTCAAAACCTGCTCGTGCATCGGGCGCGAGGGGTAAATCGCGGCGGCCTAGCAAGGCGGTTTGGTAGAACAACTGTACATCTTCAGCAGGTAATTGTTGCGCGAGTTGCATAATGCGCTCTTTATCGCCGTGACTATTATCCACCGCTTCCGGCAAGGCTTGCGCGATGGCGATACGGTGCAAAACCGAGAGCATCTCAGCCAAAGCATTTACATAATCAGGCGCTTGCTCAGCCATATTTTGTACAGCGCCGAGCACTGCTTTACCGTCCAATGACGCCAGTGCATTGACGATTTCATAAACCGCTGCCTGATCCAAGGTGCCGAGCATTGCAGCCACTTCGGCTTGGGTGATTTTGCCAGAGCCGTAGGAAATTGATTGATCGGTAAGACTTAGCGCATCGCGCATACTGCCATCGGCAGCGCGGCCTAACAGCCAAAGCGCGCTCTCTTCAAAGGGAATCACCTCTTGCTCAAGTACAAACTTAAGATGATTAACAATGCGCTCAGGCGTCATATTTTTAAGATTGAACTGCAAGCAGCGCGACAAAATCGTCATGGGCAGCTTTTGCGGATCAGTCGTTGCAAGCAAGAATTTTACGTGTGGTGGCGGCTCTTCCAAGGTCTTCAGCAGCGCGTTAAAGCTGCTGTTGGAGAGCATGTGAACTTCGTCGATTAAGTAGACTTTGTAGCGGCCACGACTGGGAGCGTATTGAACGTTTTCAAGCAATTCGCGGGTATCTTCTACTTTGGTGCGCGATGCCGCATCCACTTCAATTAAATCGACAAAGCGGCCTTCAGCAATCTCACGACAGGCGGAACAAGTACCGCAAGGCTCTGAACTAACACCCGTTTCGCAGTTAAGGCACTTAGCGAGAATACGGGCAATCGTAGTTTTACCCACACCGCGAGTACCAGTAAACAAATAGGCATGATGCAAACGGTTGTGGTCGAGCGCATTAATCAGCGCCTGCAAGACATGCTCTTGCCCAACCATTTCACGGAAAATACGCGGACGCCATTTACGCGCGAGAACTTGATAACTCATGCCAATTGCTAACCCTGAATAGAACGAACGGATATCGTCAAAATGGGGGCGATTATAGCGGGTAAAGCCTATGACTTGCGAGGATTGAGTGGCAGCGGTAAAAGATTGATAGCCGGAATGAAGGCATCGTAAATACCCTCACGAACTATGAAGAACCAACACGTGCAAAGTAAGCTCTTGACGACCAAATCCCGGCTTGAATAGCCAAGGCTGTAATTATCGAAAAAACAAACGCGACATGAAAACTGATATAATTCGCTAAGAACGCAAGCGAAAAGAAAAATACCGGCATACTCAGGAGCCCAAACTTTAGGGATTTGAGTGAATCCATCGCATGGAAAGCTGAGTGATTTTTATGAGAAAAAACTGCAATAACGGAGGAGGCTAAAGGGAATGCTGCTAAAACACCGCTATAACCTGTACCCAGAGCTTCAGCAAAATACGTGACCACAACTACCAAGCAGGCAGCGGCAAGCATACGAACTGATATCTCGATATTGGAAGCTGGAGTATTACCGACAATTTGGGAGTGTCTGGGTGAAAGTAAAATCTGAGCAATAACAACAATTAAAGCCAGTACGAAATTGGTGTAGACATCAAACCCTAAGCGCACAACAAAAATACAGAGCAATGCATATACCAAAAGGGAAACCAGCTCGCAGGCAACCCACGAATAGCGCTTTGCCATCCACGCATAGGTAAAACAAAAGGAGGAAAGCGGAACGACACCTGCAACCGCTGCACTAGCAGCAGCTTGGGCAAATTCAAGACCTTGATCGATATACAGAAAATAAATAATTGGACCAGCAATCACGGGGAAGCCTGACAATAAACCCGCGAGCTTTGCACCCCATTTACGACCAACAATTGCAATGAGCGCAACGAACAGAGGAACCAACATCAGCTTCAGAACAAGCATGGAGAAGGATTCATTGAGGGAGTTTGCGATACAAGTAACGATAAGTCTTTACTTATCATCTAAATTTGGAGGCAATCTAACCAGCCACACCCCGGCACATAACTAACTGCTACCGTTGCTCCCTTCCGGGCCTGGCGGGGTTCACAGGTCATCATTGCGAGGGGACCGGCTAGATCACCATAGCGACTTTAAAAAAAAGCGACTTGCTAGTATGTGCGACAAAATACTGCGCACCTTGCAAGAGGCGCGCATTATCAACAGTTTCAATTCGCATTGCAAGGCGCAATTGCGACTAGATTAGGCACTACTGTGCGATAGGAATCAATTTAATTTCTACACGACGGTTGGCCTGACGACCTGCTTCACTGGCATTACTGGCGATTGGGTTCGCTGGACCGTAACCAGCGGAGTCGATACGTTCAGACGCTACGCCTTGAGCCAGCAAATACGTGCGCACACTGTTGGCTCGTTCTTCACTCAAGCGTTGATTGAGTGACAAGGGGCCCGTAGAGTCAGTATAACCACTGATGCGTACCGTGGTTTGATCGTATTCTTTAAGCGCTTGAGATACAGAATTTAGTACTGAATAGAAATCTGAACGAATGTCCGCTTTGTTCACAGCAAAAGTAATATTGCCGGGCATAATTAAATTCAGGTTGTCGCCCTGGCGGCTTACTTGCACGCCACTGTCTTTTAACTTATCGCGCAATTCTTTTTCTTGCTTATCCATATAGTGACCAACACCACCGCCCACTGCAGCGCCCAGTAACGCACCCGTAAGCGCACCACGGCCGCGATCACTTTTACTTGATGCTGCCGCGCCTAAAACGGCGCCTGCGATAGCACCGATGCCAGCACCCTTCCCCGTTTTGTTAGGCTTTTTTTCGCCGCTTTGCGAATCTACAGTCGCACAGCCAGTAAGTGCAATAATGGATAAAAACACAATTAATTTTTTCATAGGATTCTCTCTTATATCTAATGAACTACAACAATTATTACCTGAACCAAAACTTCTATTTCCATTCTAAATAGAGTAACAAAGAACTCCCTTCTAACTGAAAAGCAGTTGGCATTCAGGGGCGAGACTGCCAGAATGCTCACATTACTTTCACTGCCCGAATTGATTGGGCGCCAAAGGCATATTTACCATGTACAGAAAATCACTTTATACAATCAGCGGATTATTGCTGGTTGTAATGATCGCCGGCTGCAAAAGCTATTCAGTCAGCCTTAACAACAAACTCGTTTATACACCACCTTCGCTGTTTAAAGATTTTGCGATTGCCGACACAAAGTTACGCGCCTGCGTAGAACAAACCATTATCGACAATCACATCACTAAGGCAGAAGATTTAAAACAATTAAATTGCAGTCATGCAGGTATTGAATCACTTGCAGGGCTGGAAAAATTCTATTCCATTGAACAACTCAACTTGTCTGAAAATGCGCTGCAATCCATCGCGCAGCTCAGCAACTTTAGCCAATTGAGAGTCTTAATTTTGCGCAAAAACAACTTAACAAGCGCTGAACCAGTCTTGCATATGTTGGCACTGCAAGAATTAGATATTTCAGAAAACGCGAAACTCGCTTGCGGCGACCTCAAGCAGTTCGCAAAGAATACACATCAAGGGAATTTAAAGCTGACGCTGCCTGAGCAGTGTAAGTAGCAAGTTTTAGCTGGGAAGGATATTAAGCTGGAGAATGAATGTTTGCTCTGCGAAAAAAACGCAGAGCAAAATGCACTTATCGCACAAACATTAAACCGATGGTATTTCTGAATTGGTGCATCACTTTCATACGCACCGGCTCTGCATTAATAGGCCCAACGGACTTTTTAAACATTACCATAACCTCTGTGCCTAATGGCGGGCAAGGTTGGTTTTCAATTTGCACTTGGGCACCACCATCAGAGACATCTTTAGCGAAGCCTACGATAGTTCCGAAGCTGGGATTGCTCATTTCCACCCGCACTGATGTGGTAGTCCGATCAAACAAACGTCTTTCTATCACGGCAGATCTCCTTTAATTTTTATTACAGTTTTTGGCAGAGATCTAAGAGCAGAGATCTCTGCTCTTAGTACTTACATTTTTAATTGGAGAGGAAAACCCATTAAAACGTCAAGCCCAGACGGTTGCCTACAAGCTCATAGGACTCCACAACATTTCCGAGATTTTGGCGGAAACGGTCTTTATCTAATTTTTCGCGAGTGTCTTTATCCCACAAACGGCAACCATCGGGAGAGAATTCGTCACCCAAAATCACTTCGCCTTTAAACAAACCAAATTCCACTTTGAAATCCACCAATAACATATTGCCACTCGCGAATAACTCTTTGAGCACAGCATTAATCTTGAAGGTTAATTCTTTCATGCGCGCCAGCTGTTCAGGAGTCGCCCATCCGAAAGACTGCACGTGTGATTCGTTGACCATAGGATCACCCAAAGCATCGTTCTTCAAAAACAATTCAAAGGTCGGTGGATTTAATTCTAAACCTTCTTGCACACCTAAGCGGCGAACCAATGAACCCGCAGCCAAGTTGCGAACTACGCACTCAACCGGAATCATGTCCATTTTTTTCACAAGCACTTCATTGTCAGACAACAAAGCTTCAAAGTGCGTAGGAATACCTGCGGCTTGCAGCTTACCCATGATGAAGGCATTGAACTTGTTGTTTACCATGCCTTTGCGATCCAGCTGTTCAATGCGCTTGCCATCGAATGCAGAGGTATCGTTACGGAAAACCATGATCACGCGATCAGGATCATCGGTTCTATAAACAGATTTGGCTTTGCCCGCATAGAGCTCTTCGCGCTTTTCCATCGTTGTACTCACTTAAGTTGAAAATTAATTCTAGTCGACTAATTGAACCTTAGTTTAGAAATTGCGCTCAGCGGTAACCGCGGAACCTTCCTAAACCACACTTAGCCAGTCAAAACCTTGATCTTGGCAAGCATAGGTAACTTGTTTAACCGCTTGGGTTACGGGTTCTAATGCGGCTCGCGCAACATCCACTGAATTGTTCTGCTGGCTAATATGCGCCACCACCAAATGCTGTAGGCGCTCAGTATCCAATCGTTGCAAAAATCCGGCGGCCTGCTGATTGCTCAAATGCCCCCATTGACCACCGACCCGTTGTTTAAGCGAGGGGGGGTAAGAACCCGATGCCAACATAAAAGGATCGTGATTGGCTTCTAACAACATTGCATCGCAAGCCTGATAGGCCGTTTCCACGTGGGGCGTAATACTACCTAAATCCGTCAGTATTCCCAAGCGCAAGCCGGCGTATTCGAAAACAAATTGTGCTGGCTCCCGAGCATCATGGGGCACAGCAACAGGATTAACCTGCAAACCATTCAACTCAAAGGAGGCATAAGCTTGGATGAGATTAAGTTTGGGTAACTCGCCCAGATCCTTACTGTGATAGGTTCCAGGCGTCATATAGACTGGGAGATCGTAGCGGCGCGATAAGGCCGCCACACCCTTGATGTGATCTGAATGCTCATGGGTAACCAAGATAGCTGTCAGATCCTGCGCGGTTTTACCGAGCCGCGCTAGGCGCAACTCAGCCTCTTTAACACTAAAACCACAATCAATGAGGAGTGAGCCGTTACACCATTCCACCATGGTGGAGTTACCGCGACTGCCACTACCCAATGAAGCAAAACGGAATATCACTTCAGCAGGTGTCGGCACTTATATCAAATTCTTACGCAGTCTGGTAATTAACTCGCGTGCTTCTCGCGGCTTTAAACGCTTGCCGTAAGGGTCGCGTACACGCACCATGTAATCGCCCGACTTACCGGTAACTACGACCATATAGCCCGGAGCATCTTTGAGCTTCTTCTCTTCATCGCGATCAGAATAGGGAGCCGCCTCAAATGCTTCGCCTTGCAGCATATTGGCTGTTATTTTTTCCAAACTGTAGGGCGTAGTTACAGGCTTTGGATTTAAACCAATACGGAAAAAGCGCTTAAACCAACCAGGTTTAGCATCCTCAAGATTTTTGTAATGCACATAAAACATGCCAGTGCTTGCATCCGACTCAAACAACTGAAAACCATCGCGCTTGGCCGCGTAGGCAATGGTGGCCATGGTGCGGGTTTTGTCCAGCTTCAGCGTCATCACAGGTTCATTTCTATACATCCCCAAAGCAGCTTTAGCAGCAACATTTCCACCAATAGACTGCGCCATCATGGAGGTGCCGCCTTCCGTACTGTCACTTGCCAAATTTGCCGCCAAATCATCCATCATCCATTTTTCACGTTCGGCATTCATAGATTTTGTCGGCCACTCTGGATCTTGAGTTGGCTTGGCAGCCCCCTGAACATTCACATGCGTAATATGAATTTCACTGGTTTCAGGCTGAATACCTTGATCGATCTGTAAACGGTATTTGTCTTGGCTATTCAAATCTGTCTTGAATTGCAACCAACCCGTTTCGATAATGCCCTGCTTTAGATCCGCACGAGCAACACTCAAATTATTGGCATTTAAGAAATTACGAACTCGCGGCCACAACTCACCGGGCGCGGCGTTCACTAAAATCCATGATTTTTCACCCACACGCTGAATCTTAACGTTGTCCTGTAGCATATTGGCCGAGAGTGGCATAGGGCGCGGCACATCATATTCCGATGCCGTAGCGTCATATCCGAAATCCGATGCACTAATGGGCGGAATGGGATAGAGCTCGCCCATCGCCTCTTTGTTTGTACCCGCAGGCAGAACTAGGGGAGGCAAATTATCCGCTTTGAGATAGTCATTTTCGCGATTGCGGAAAACTCCATCGTCCCCAAAAAACACTCCGCAACCAGAAAGCGAAGCACTTAGACAAACCAAATATCCATAACGCGCCATTTTTGATGAAGCTAATTTTTTGGCTTTTGCAGTCAATAAATTCATGTAGATTCTCGAAGAGGATAAAACCGAATGCACCCTTGCCACAGGCTTTGCAATATTAAGCTAGAAGGCTTGCTCTAGACACGGACAAGCCAATAAAGTTCGTCAATCATAGTTCTCGCCATCTTATCAGTTGGCAGCGCTGCAAGCCCGCCAACTGATCATATTCTTTACTTATAAATCTGTAATAGGCTTGTATCTTGGCACTAACGCAACCATTACGCCCAAGGCTACTAAATAGGCTACCGCACAAATACCAAACATAATGGCATAGCCAGTATAGATTTGACCTAGTGCACCAAAATAGTCAAACAGCCAACCACCCAATTTGGACATTGCAACACCTCCCAAACCGCCAGCCATACCGCCAATACCAACAACAGAAGCGACCGATTTTTTAGGGAACATATCCGATACGGTCGTGAAGATATTGCACGACCAAGCTTGGTGAGCCGACGCACCTATACCAATTAATAACACTGGAATCCAGTAACTGTAATGACCAAAAGGCTGCGCCAAAAGAACTACAAGCGGAAAGAGCGCAATCACAAACATCGCACGAAGACGTCCATCGTAGGGGTTATGCCCCTTATTGATGAAATAGGTTGGGAACCAACCGCCGCCAATACTCCCCACCATGGTCATACTGTAAAGCACAGCCAACGGCAGCATGATTTCGGTTTTAAGTAGACCAAACTGCGCCTCTAGGTATTTGGGTAACCAAAACAAATAGAACCACCACACGCCATCAGTCATAAACTTACCGAAGGCGAACGCCCAAGTTTGGCGATAGCCCAATAACTTGAACCAAGAGGTCTTTACTTCAGTATCTGCATCCGCCTTAACAACAGGCTCATCGCTATCGCTATTAATGTAATCCAACTCTGCTTTTGATAAGCGCTTCTGTTTATGCGGCACATCATAGAAAACAAACCAGAAAAACATCCATACAAAACCAACCGCACCCACCAAAATGAACGCGGTTTGCCAACCCCAATGAGCGGCAATCCAAGGCACCAGTAATGGTGCCAAAATCGCACCTACATTCGCACCGGAATTAAAAATACCCGTTGCAAATGAGCGCTCTTTTTTAGGGAAATATTCAGCAGTTGCTTTGATGGCCGCAGGGAAGTTACCCGCTTCACCGAAGGCGAGAACGGCGCGGGAAATCATAAAACCAGCAATGGAAACAGGAACGGCGGCTAAACCTGCTAGCGCGAGGGCATTATTAGTCCATTCCCCCAAAGGAATGGCATAGGCATGCATGATGGCGCCAATTGACCAAATAATAATAGCCGCGATATAGCCTGCTCTTGTGCCCATGATGTCGATAATGCGACCCGCAAACAGCATTGAAATCGCATAGACAAACTGAAATACGGCAGTGATATTGGCGTAGTCGCTATTGGTCCAACCAAACTCCTTAGAGAGATCTGGGGCTAGCAAACTCAGAACTTGTCGGTCGAGATAGTTAACAGTGGTGGCAAAAAAGATCAGCGCACAAATTGTCCACCGATACCTACCCACATTGGCATTGATTGAATTTAGACTACTCATGTTTTCTCTCTGTATGGTTAAGTTTTTATATACCCATTACGATTCGTACAAATCGCTTTTGATTTTTGTGTTTGGTACTAAACCGATGCCGATCGGAAAACTTTATTGTTATAAATATACTTTCTAATCTGTGGCGCCCTTGGCTGAAAACCCAGAGCCCACAGGATACCGCTTATTATTTTGCAGCCTTCAACGCTGAAGCAACTTGATCTTGGTAAGCCAAAGACAAACGCGTCAACGGCAAACGAATACCCGATTGAATCAAGCCCAATTGCTCAACTGCCCATTTAACCGGAATGGGATTAGATTCAACAAACATTGCATCGTGCAGTGCCATCAAGCGCTGATTAATCGCACGCGCCTCATCCGCTTTGCCAGCCAATGCCAATTCACACATACGTGCAATTTGGTTGGGCACAACGTTGGCTGTTACTGAAATATCGCCCTTACCGCCCAAGAGAATCAACTCAACGGCAGTAGCATCATCGCCAGAGATAATGGCAAAACTTGCAGGCGCTTGGTCGATCAGCGCTTTGGCGCGAGTTAAATCGCCAGTTGCTTCTTTAATACCGATAATGTTTTGTACTGCAGCGATACGTAGCGCAGTTTCGGTTTTCATATCCACACCCGTACGCCCTGGTACGTTGTAGAGAATCTGGGGAATAGCTACCGATTTGGCGATGTGTTGATGATGTAAAAACAAACCC
>JACCDN011004951.1_pt1 | contig 11789 bp, 6 predicted proteins | sample 7441691 | NCBI WGS metagenome assembly JACCDN01 (sample SAMN15323439, study PRJNA562643) | freshwater metagenome | isolation source: river surface water | place: USA:Blue River Watershed | collected 2017-08-16
GGCAAGAGCTGTTGAACACGGAAATCGCTGAGGGCGTTGCCGCCTTCGAAAATGCTGATGTGCAGAGACACGGAGGGCCTTGAGAAAAAGACGGAAATCGAATCGAGCCGGGCCGCTGACTGGGGCTGGTCGGCAATGATTAGATTTTACGTGGCGCAGCTTCCGCGTTTGTACACAATCTTTTCATAGTAGATCTTTATGAATATAAAATTTAGTGCTTTATTGTTAATTAAGGATTGCTATGTTTTCACGAATCATTTGGTTATCTGCAATCGCATTGGGTGGCTGTGCGTCTGCTATTCACGACAAAAATTCCGACAACTACACATTAATCGGTTACCAAGCACAGCAACGTGGAGACTGGGATGCTGCGCGTAGAGCCTATGCAAAAGCCGTCGTAAATGCAGAGATGGGAAGTATTCCAATTAAGAGTCGCTCGATAAGAACTTATGAGTATGGTCGTGCACTTGGGGTTACATGCTTTTTTGATTTAGCAGAGGCAGAGTTGAAAACGGCATATAAATTAGACAAGCAATCAAGTCAACCACTTTTCCTGAGTCTCGTGGAGTTAGCCCGCTTAAATTTCAGTCAAGAAAAATTCGCGGCTTCTCTTCCTTACTACGAAGAAGGGATTGCAGAGCTAGACAAGGCGAGTGCAGCAGAAAAAGCTCCAGGAGGTTATGCAGAAATATTGGAGGAATATGCGATTGCCTTAGCAAAAACAGGAAATGTTGGAGATTCAAAGAAAATCATGGTTAAGGTTTCAGAAATCAAAACAAAAAATCCTAAGGCGTCATCCATCACGGATAAAACGCCCTACGGAAAGTTTTGCACCACAAAATAAACCGAGTTGATTGATGACTGGTCATGAATGGGATAATCCCTCCCATGACCATCTCTATCAAAGACGCCCAAGGCGCACAAGGCATGCGCATCGCGGGCAAACTGGCCTCCGAAGTACTCGATTTTCTGACCCCACACGTGGTGGCAGGCGTCACAACGAACCAACTCGACAAGCTGTGCCACGATTACATCGTGGATGTGCAAAAAGCCATTCCTGCACCGCTGAATTACGACCCGTCGGGCAACAACCCTTATCCCAAGTCCATCTGCACCTCTATCAACCATCAGGTGTGCCACGGAATTCCCAATGACAAGCCTCTGAAAAAAGGCGACATCGTCAACATCGACATCACCGTCATCAAAGACGGTTGGCACGGCGACACCAGCCGCATGTTCATCGTGGGCGAAGGCTCAATTGCGGCCAAGCGTTTGTGCAAGCTCACCTACGAAGCCATGTGGCACGGCATCGTCAAGGTCAAACCCGGTGCGCGTTTGGGTGACATTGGTTTTGCCATTCAACGCTTTGCCGAGAGCAACGGTTTTTCTGTGGTGCGCGAGTTTTGCGGCCACGGCATTGGTCAGGTGTTCCACGAAGAACCGCAAGTGCTGCACTACGGCAAGCCTGGCACGGGCGAGACGCTGCAAGAAGGTATGACCTTCACCATCGAGCCCATGATCAACGCGGGCAAGAAAGACATCAAAGAGTTGGGCGATGGCTGGACCATCGTCACGCGCGACCATTCGCTCTCGGCGCAATGGGAACACACGATCCTCGTCACGCCCACGGGCTACGAGGTATTGACGCTCTCTGAAGGCAGCCCCGCCCTGCCCGACTTTGTGACCACCACCAGCTGCTAAGCACACCGCGATGAACGCCTTGGCAAACCTTTACCGAAAGGACAAGGCGGCTTTGCTGCTGTCCGCGTCGAATTCAACCACCCCACGTAGCGTGAAGAACTTGCTGCACAAGCTGTGCAGCATGACCGATGACACCTTGCGTACCCTATGGGATGCTGCGGGCTTTGACCACAACCTGTGCTTGGTTGCCGTGGGCGGCTATGGCCGTGGCGAGTTGTACCCTTACTCGGACGTGGATGTGCTGCTGCTCATGCCCGATGGCACATCACCTGAAAAAGACGAAGCGCTTAAAGCGCAGATTGAAAAATTCATTGGTAGTTGCTGGGACACAGGTCTCGAAATTGGTTCCAGCGTACGCACTGTGACCGAGTGCGTGCAAGAAGCCACAGCCGACATCACGGTGCAAACCTCGCTGTTGGAAGCGCGCTTTTTGGTAGGCAGCGTCAAGCTGTTCAAGACCTTTCAAAAGCACTATGCGGCTGCGCTTGACCCCAAGGCGTTCTTTGTGGCCAAAACCGCCGAGATGCGACAACGCCATGCCAAGTTTGAGAACACGCCCTACTCTTTGGAGCCAAACTGCAAAGAATCGCCGGGTGGTCTGCGCGATTTACAAGTGGTGCTGTGGGTCGCCAAAGCGGCGGGATTGGGCACGAGCTGGGAAAACTTAGGGCGTAAAGGCTTGGCCACTGAGTTTGAGGTCAAGCAACTCAAACGTAACGAAGACGCCTTGGCGCTCATTCGCACGCGTTTGCACTTGGCCGCGAAGCGTCGCGAAGATCGCTTGGTGTTTGACATGCAACATGCCGTGGCGCAAAGCTTGGGGCTGGGTACAGACGATCAAGGCCACTTCAACGCCCGCACCGCCAGTGAAGCGCTGATGAAGCGTTACTACTGGGCCGCCAAGGCGGTCACGCAACTGAACCAAATCTTGTTGCTCAACATTGAAGAGCGTTTGAACGGCAACACCCAAGTGCTCCACCCCATCAACGAGCGCTTTGCAGACAAAGCAGGCATGTTGGAGGTCACGAGCGACGATGTGTACCAAAACAACCCGCACGCGATTTTGGAAACCTTCTGGTTGTACGAAAACACGGTCGGCATCAGTGGCTTGTCGGCGCGCACCCTGCGTGCGCTTTACAACGCACGCACCTTGATGGATGGCAAGTTCCGTTCTGACCCCGCCAACCGTGAGATGTTCATGCGCATCTTGCAAGCGCCCAGCGGCATGACGCACGCCATTCGCTTGATGAACCAAACCTCGGTGTTGGGCCGCTACCTCTGGCCATTCCGACGCATCGTGGGTCAGATGCAGCACGACCTGTTTCACGTGTACACCGTGGACCAACACATCTTGATGGTGCTGCGCAATGTGCGCCGCTTCTTCATGGCCGAGCATGCGCACGAATACCCGTTTTGCTCACAACTCGCCGCTGGCTGGGACAAGCCTTGGATTTTGTTTGCTGCTGCGCTCTTTCACGACATTGCCAAAGGCCGCGGGGGTGACCACTCGCAACTCGGTCGCGGTGAAGTGCGTAAATTTGCGCGTGACCACGGCTTAAGCAAGGAAGACGGCAAGCTCATCGAGTTCTTGGTGGGTGAACACCTGACCATGAGCCACGTTGCACAAAAACAAGACCTGAGCGACCCCGATGTCATTCAAGCCTTTGCCAAACGCGTGGGCAACGAGCGCAACCTCACGGCTTTGTATTTGCTCACGGTGGCCGACATCCGTGGCACCAGCCCCAAAGTTTGGAATGCATGGAAGGGCAAATTGCTCGAAGACCTGTACCGCTACACGGCCCGCGTTTTGGGCGGTCGCGCACCGGATGCCGATGCGGCTGTCGAGCAACGCAAGGCCGAGGCCCTCACCATGCTGGCGTTGTACGCCTTGCCTTTTGAAGCCCACAAAGACTTGTGGGCCACCTTGGACGTGGGCTACTTCATGCGCCACGACGCAGCCGATATTGCGTGGCACACCCGTCAGCTTTCACGCAGTTTGTCGATCGCCAAAGCCCAAGACAAGGCGGTGGATGTGACTGTGCGCGCGCGTTTGTCCCCAGTGGGCGAAGGCTTGCAAGTGATGGTGTATTCGCCCGATCAACCCGATTTGTTTGCCCGCATCTGCGGCTACTTTGACCAAGCGGGTTTCAACATTTGGGATGCCAAGGTGCATACAGCCACCAACGGCTACGCGCTAGACACGTTCCAAGTGGTGAGCAGCCATTTTGAAGAGCACTACCGCAACCTCATCAACATGGTGGAAACCGGCTTGACCGAAGCCATCGTCAACGCCAAGCCCTTGCCGACCGTGGCTAAGGGCCGTGTGTCGCGCCGTGTCAAGAGCTTTCCCATCGCGCCACGTGTCACCTTGCAGCCTGACGAACGTGCCCAAAAGTGGCTGCTCAGCATCAGTGCCAGCGACCGCGTGGGCTTGCTCTACAGCGTGGCCCGCGTGTTAGCCAAACACAAGGTCAACCTGTTGTTGGCCAAAATCAGCACCTTGGGCGAACGCGTGGAAGACACCTTCTTGATCGATGGCGCGGCTTTGCAGCAAAACAAAGCGCAGCTGGAAATTGAGACAGAGTTGTTAGCTGCGTTGCAGGCTTAAATTTTTTCAATCGTCTGCGTCATCCAAACCCGAAAACAGCACCTCGGTGTAGCCAAAACGCGAGAAGTCGCGCACACGCATGGGGTACAGCACGCCCATCAAATGGTCGCACTCGTGTTGCACCACGCGTGCATGAAAGCCTTCCACGGTGCGGTCAATCGGTTGGCCGTGTGGGTCAAAGCCTTGGTAACGCAAACGCTTGAAGCGCGGCACCACACCGCGTAAGCCTGGCACAGACAAACAGCCTTCCCAGCCCTCTTCTTGCTCATCGTCGATGGGGGTGAGCACGGGGTTGATGAGCACGGTGTAGGGCACCACAGGCGCATCTGGGTAACGCGGGTTGACTTCGCCAGAGCCAAACACCACCACTTGTAAGTCCACACCGATTTGCGGCGCAGCCAAGCCAGCGCCATTGGCCGCTTGCATGGTGTCGTCTAGGTCTTTGAGCAAGGCGTGTAGTTCGGGTGTGTTGAATGCGCTCACGGGTTGCGCCACGCGCAGCAAGCGTGCATCACCCATTTTCAAAATCTCGCGAACAGCCATGGCGTGTGTCCTTTATTCGGGCGCTTGCACGGCAGCGTCAACGTCAGCGCTGTTTGTATGAGAGGCCACCAAAGCCAACAAACCCGCCTCATCCAACACCTGGATGCCGAGCTCTTGCGCCTTGTCGAGCTTGCTGCCCGCCTCCGCACCCGCCACCACGCAATGCGTTTTTTTGCTCACGCTGCCAGCCACTTTGGCACCGAGGGCTTCGAGCATGTCTTTGGCTTGATCGCGGCTCAAGGTGGGCAAGGTGCCAGTCAGCACAAAGGTTTGACCAGCCAGCGGCAGGCTTGCGCCTGCCGTGGGTTCGCCCTCGGTCCATGTGACGCCGCAGGCGCGGAGTTGCTCCACCACCTCGCGGTTGTGAGCTTGGTCAAAGAAGGTGCGAATGCTTTGCGCCACGATGGGGCCCACATCGGCCACTTGCAGCAGTTGCTCCAGCGTGGCGTCCATGATGGCGTCCATCTTGCCAAAGTGACGGGCCAGCTCTTTGGCCGTGGCCTCGCCCACATGGCGAATGCCGAGGCCAAACAAGAAGCGCGGCAGCGTGGTTTGCTTGGACTTTTCAATACTGGCCAGCACGTTGTTGGCTGATTTTTCGGCCATGCGCTCTAAGTTGACCAAGGCGGTAAAGCCCATGCGGTAGAGGTCGGGCAAGGTTTTGATGACGCCCGCATCCACCAGTTGGTCCACCAGCTTGTCGCCCAAGTCTTCAATCTCCACCGCGCGGCGGTGGGCAAAGTGCAGGATGGCTTGCTTGCGCTGCGCGCTGCAAAACAGCCCACCGGTGCAACGGTAATCGGCTTCGCCCTCTTCACGCACAGCCACGCTGCCGCACACAGGGCAGCTGTGTGGCATGGTGAAGATTTGCGCGTCTTGCAACCGCTTTTCGGGCAGCACCGACACCACTTCTGGAATCACATCGCCCGCACGGCGCACCACCACGGTGTCACCCACACGCACGTCTTTGCGGCGAGCTTCGTCTTCGTTGTGCAAGGTTGCGTTGGTCACGGTCACGCCGCCCACAAACACGGGCGCGAGCTTGGCCACGGGCGTGAGCTTGCCAGTGCGCCCCACCTGCACCTCAATGGCTTGCACGGTGGTGAGTTGTTCTTGTGCGGGGTATTTGTGCGCCACGGCCCAGCGAGGTTCACGGGTCACAAAGCCCAACTGGCGCTGTGCGGCCAAGCTGTTGACTTTGTAGACCACGCCATCAATGTCAAACGGCAGTGCGTCACGCGCTTGGCCCATGCGTTGGTGAAAGTCGACCAAGCCCGCCGCGCCTTGTACACAAGCCGTTTGCTCGGCCACGGGGAAGCCCCATGCTTTGAGCTGCATGAGCAAGTCGAAATGCGTCTCGAACGAGGGGCCACCGTCTTCGGCGGGTGTGATATCGCCCAAGCCGTAGGCAAAGAAGCTCAAAGGACGTTGCGCTGCAATGGTGGGGTCAAGCTGACGCACAGCACCTGCGGCGGCGTTGCGTGGATTCACAAAGGTCTTTTCGCCCTTCTCGCCTGCGGCAATGCGCTGACGTTGGCGCTCGTTGAGGGCTTCAAAGTCGGCGCGGGTCATGTAGACCTCGCCGCGCACTTCCAACACGGCGGGTGCCGAGGCGGGCAAACGCAACGGAATTTGGCCAATGGTGCGAATGTTTTGCGTCACATCCTCGCCCGTTTCGCCGTCGCCACGTGTGGCGGCTTGCACCAGCACACCACCTTCGTAGCGCAGGCTCATGGCGAGGCCGTCAAACTTCAATTCGGCCACGTAATTCACGGCGGGGTCGGACTCGCTCAAGGCGAGTTCTTTGCGAATGCGTGTGTCAAAGGCTTCGGCGCCGCTGGCTTCGGTGTCGGTCTCGGTGCGGATGCTGAGCATGGGCACGCGGTGGGGCACTTTCTCAAACGCATCCAAAGCTTTGCCGCTCACACGTTGGGTGGGCGAATCGGGCGTGAGGAGTTCGGGATGTGCGGCTTCAAGCGCTTGTAGTTCTTTGAACAAGCGGTCGTATTCAGCATCGGGGATGGTGGGCGCGTCCAGCACGTAGTACTGGTGACCGTGGTGGTGCAGCTGTTCACGCAGCTCGGCAGCGCGGGTGGCTGCCTTGCCAAGGTTGTCGTGGTTGGCATCTCCGCCAAATAAGTCAGCGGTGCTCATGCGGCCTGACCTTGAAATTAGCTGAACAAACGACGCGCTTGCGGCGAACCAGCCGACAAGTCACGCGCATCGAGCGTGTCGTACAAAGCGAGCAAGTCGCGGGCAATGGCGCCAATGGCCGTTTCGGACAAGGGCTGGCCGTTGTCGTCTGAAATGGCCCCGTCCATCACTCGCGCCAGTTCGTAGGCGGTTTGAATCATGCGCGCGTAAGGCTCTTCCTTGCGATCCACTTGAGGCACGTCGAGCGACAAGGTGAGCTCGTAAATTGCCGATTGCGTGGGGTCTTCTGACATCGCGGCTTGCGAGTCAAAGGTCAAACCTAAGATGGGCGGCAAGCCTGTCGTCGGTGCAGGCACCACCATGCGACCGGGCAGTACCCCCGCGATGAAGCCCAAACGGGCTGCGTTTTGCTGCACATAGCCAGGGCTCCATGCGGCCTTGGTGGCTTTGAGGGTGAAGCTCAGCTGCGCGTCGTGCGCACTGGCAAAGCTGTCGAGTTCACGCGCACGGGCCACTTGTTCCAGCATGTCTGGGAACTCAGGTGCACCGTTGATGGCATCGGCAAAGGCCTGTGTTTTGGTGACGAATTCAGAAAATTCGATTTCGTTCAAAGGACCTGTTCGGTTGGCCAACTGCACACCCGATTGGAAGGCGCTGTAGCGTTGACCATGGCGAGGTTGTTCCCACAAACCGCTCTCGGTGTTCAGGCCTTCGACGCTGAAGAGCTTGCTACCCACACGGCGTGTGGCTGGCAATGCTGACAAAGCCGCATCACCAAAAATCGGCGTATCAATTTCCACGGCAGCGATGACGTCAATCAAGGCGTCCAAGGCTGGGCGCTTTTCGGGTTGCGGCAACTCAGAGGTGGCCGACTCCATGACTTTGGCAACGGTGGGTGCCATCACAGGGGCTTGTGCTGCTTGTTGTGCCGCACGTTCAGCGGCAACTTTGGCGGCAGCGGCTTTGGCCTCTGCAATGCGTGCGAGTTCGGCCTCGTCGGGCACGCGTTGGGCGTGAGCTGTCGCCTCTTCCATCATGCTGCGAGCCATGTCGCTCACGGGGTCTAAGCCCCCGCTGGTTTCATAAGTGGGGGCAATGCTGGGCGTGTTCAGCACCTCGGGTTCGTGATGCGGCTCCAAGCTGGGTGAGACCTCAAATGAGGGTTCTTGTGGTTGTCCGTAGTCAGGTGCGTAGGCTGCGGGTTCGATGTTTTTTTCTTGCGGCAGCGGCTCGGCTTGACGAGGTTTATTTCTGCGCGAGGTCCACGTGCTGTGGGCCACCACACCTGCCAAGACCACACCACCTGCGATGGCTAAACCAATTTGAAGAGTGCTCATGTTCTTATTTTGCTATCAAGCGACATCGGCCATGGACACAGCAGACTCCATGTCCACCGCCACGATGCGTGACACGCCTTGCTCTTGCATGGTCACGCCAATGAGTTGTTCGGCCATTTCCATCGCAATCTTGTTGTGCGAGATGAAAAGGAATTGGGTTTCTTTGGACATGCTCGACACCAACTTGGCGTAACGCTCTGTGTTGGCATCGTCCAGCGGCGCGTCCACCTCGTCCAGCAAACAAAATGGCGCTGGGTTGAGTTGGAAGATGGCGAACACCAGCGCAATCGCGGTGAGCGCTTTTTCGCCGCCCGAGAGCAAGTGAATGGTTTGGTTCTTCTTGCCGGGTGGTTGGGCCATCACCTGCACGCCAGAGTCCAAGATTTCTTCACCCGTCATGACCAGCTTGGCATTGCCACCACCGAACAGCTCGGGGAACATGCGGCCAAAGTGCTCGTTGACGATCTTGAAAGTGCCGCCCAGCAACTCGCGGGTTTCGCCATCAATCTTGCGGATGGCGTCTTCCAGCGTGTTCATGGCTTCAGTCAAGTCGGCGGATTGCGAATCAAGGAAGATCTTGCGCTCGCTGGCACTGGCCAGCTCTTCCAAGGCGGCCAAGTTGACAGCACCCAAGGCAGTGATGTCGCGGTGCAAGCGATCAATCTCGCCTTGCAAACCACCCAAGCGCACGTTGTTGGCGAGGATGGAAGCAGACACGGCTTCGAGGTCGGCTTGGGCATCGGTGAGCAATTGCGTGTATTGCTCTAGGCCCAAACGAGCGGCTTGCTCTTTGAGTTGGAAATCGGTGATGCGTTGGCGCAAAGGTTCCAACTCACGCTCGAGTTGCAAACGGCGTTCATCGCTGGCACGCAGCTTGGTGGTGAGGTCGTCGTACTCGCTGCGCTTGGCAGCCAGTGCAGCTTCGCGCTCCATCTTGATGTTGAGGGCGTTTTGCAAACCGGCTTGGGCTGCGGCATCGGTGAGACGTGTGAGGTCTTCTTGCACGCGGGCCTCTTCGGCAGACACCGAGGCGGCTTGTTGCGTAGCGGTGTCGATGATGCGTTTGAGTTCGGCTTCGCGTGTGGCCAAGCTGCGTTGGGCAAACTGGGCTTCTTGGGCTTGACGCTCCAAGCTGCGTTGTTGCTCGCGGCTGTCGTTCAAGCGGCGTTCGGCGTTGATGACGGCTTCGTCTAACTGGGCGTGGCGCTCTTGGCTGTCGGCCAGTTGCATGTCCAGCTCTTCGAAGCGGGCTTCGGCAGTGGCGCGGCGCTCTTGCAAGTCGGCCAATTGGGCTTCGACCTCAGACAAATCACCGCTGATTTGTTCGCTGCGAGCGCGAGTTTGTTCCGCCAGTTGGCTCAGGCGCAACGTTTCCACTTGCAGCTCGTGCGCGGTGGCTTGGGCTGCGGTGGCTTCTGCACGGATGCTGACCAAACGTTGTGACGACTCGCTGTACGCGCTTTCAGCCCGCACCAAAGCATGGCGTGCTTCATCGGCGATGAAGGCTTGCGCCTTGCTGCTCTTGTCGAGGTTTTCAATTTCTTGGGCACGCGCCAACAAGCCAGACTGCTCGTTGTCTTGCGCGTAAAAGCTCACGCTGTGTGCGCTGATGGCGTGGCCGCTGGGCACATAAATGACTTGGCCTGGCTGCAAACTGCTGCGCTTGGCCAAGGCTTCGTCCAAGTTCGGTGCGGTGAAGCAGCCATTGAGCCAGTCGGTCAACAAGGCTTTTTGGCCAGCATCGTTCAAACGCAACAAATCTGAAAGACGAGGCAAGCTGCCCTGAGATTCAGGTGCCGACGCGCTGGGTGGTGTGTAGAACGCCAACTTAGCAGGTGGTGCATCGGTTTGGAAAGCGCGCACGATGTCCAAACGAGACACTTCAAGCGAAGCCATGCGTTCACGCAAAGCAGCTTCGAGTGCATTTTCCCAACCCGCTTCAATGTGGATGCGGCTCCACAACGCCTGCAAACCATCCAAGCCATGCTTGGCCAGCCAAGGCTTGAGCTTGTCGTCGGTTTGCACTTTTTCTTGCAAAGCCTTCAACGCTTCCAAACGGGCCGACAAATCGGCTTGCTTGGCTTGCTCGTCGTTCACGGTTTGTTGCGCCACACGGCGTGCTTCGTCGAGCACCGGCACATTGGCTTGCAACTCTTCGAGTTGCGCAGCCGTCGTTGAAGCCTGGGCTTGCGCCTCTTGCAGCTGTTCTTTGAGGTTGTTCAGGCGCACCTCATCGGGTGCGGCCAACGCATTTTTGTCAGCGCTCAAACGCTCTTGGCGAGCGTGCAGGTTGCGGCTTTGTTCTTCGATGTTGCGCTGGTCAGCGGCCAACACCTGAATTTGCTGCTGCACTTGCGCCACGCTGCCGCGTTGCTCGTTGCTGCGTTGTTGGGCGACGCGCAAGGCTTCTTCCAACTCGGGCAGTTGCATAGCTTGCTCTTCTACTTGCGCGGCGAGCATGACGGCTTTTTCTTCGCCGTCCATGGCCATGGAGGCCAAGTTTTCAATTTCTTGTTGCGCTTGTTCGCTCTGAGCTGCCCAATGGGCGGTTTGTTCTTTGATTTGAATCAGGCGGGCTTCGGCACGCTGGCGGCCTTCCACCACAAAGCGAATTTCGGCTTCTAAGCGGCCCACTTCGGCACTGGCTTCGTACAAAGCGCCTTGCGCTTGGTTCACTTGGTCGCCTGCACCGTAATGCGCTTGGCGCACGGTCTCCAAGTCGGCTTCGATGTGGCGTAAATCGGCAATGCGGCTCTCGAGGTCGTTGACCGCTTTGTCTGCTTGGGTTTTGATGCCCACTTGATCGGCTTCTGCTTCGGCGCGACGCAAGAACCACAGCTGGTGCTGCTTCAGGGTCACATCGGCATTGAGCGCGTGGTAGTGCTGGGCCACCTCGGCTTGTTTTTCCAACTTTTCAAGGTTGGCATTCAACTCGCGCAAGATGTCTTCCACGCGGGTCAAGTTTTCGCGGGTGTCGCTCAAGCGGTTTTCGGTTTCGCGACGGCGCTCTTTGTATTTGGAAACACCCGCCGCTTCTTCGAGAAACAAACGCAGTTCTTCGGGCTTGGATTCGATGATGCGGCTGATGGTGCCCTGGCCAATGATGGCGTAGGCGCGTGGGCCGAGGCCCGTGCCCAAGAACACGTCTTGCACGTCACGGCGACGCACGGGTTGGTTGTTGATGTAGTAGCTAGAACCGCCATCACGCGTGAGCACACGCTTGACCGCGATTTCTGGGAACTGGCTCCACTGGCCGCCCGCACGGTGGTCGGCGTTGTCAAACACCAGCTCGACGCTAGAGCGGCTGGCCGCTTTTCGGGTGGTCGTGCCATTGAAAATCACGTCTTGCATGGACTCGCCACGCAGCTCGGACGCTTTGGACTCGCCCAGCACCCAGCGCACGGCATCCATGATGTTGGATTTGCCGCAACCGTTGGGGCCTACCA
>JACCDN010591035.1_pt1 | contig 11788 bp, 10 predicted proteins | sample 7441691 | NCBI WGS metagenome assembly JACCDN01 (sample SAMN15323439, study PRJNA562643) | freshwater metagenome | isolation source: river surface water | place: USA:Blue River Watershed | collected 2017-08-16
AAAACGGTTGGTGTGCAAGAACACTTGGATGACGGCAGCTTGGCCGTTTTGTGCGCGCAGCTTGGCGCAGGCATTGGCCACAAATGTAGACAGTGCGTCTTTTAAAACGGGCAATTCTGTGACCATGCTGCCGAATGAACGACTGGAAATAATTTGCTGTTTATCGGGCGTGACCTCTTGCAAATCAACGCACGGAATTTCTTGCAACTCGCGTTGTGTTTTTTCAATCACCACACCAAAGTCTGCGCGCAAAGTGGGCGTGTGTGCCGTTTTTAAATCTTGCACGGTGTGAATGTTGTACTCGGCCAAACGCTTCGTGAGTTTGCGCCCCACACCCCACACTTCTTCCACAGGCAATTGCGTGAGTAGCTTTTCTTTTTGTATGTCAGTGAGCGCATTGAAATTGAAAACACCTTGCGAGCGTGGATGCTTCTTGGCCACGTGGTTGGCCAGCTTGGCAAGGGTTTTGGTGGGGCCAATGCCCACACATACCGGAATGCCCGTCCACTGCACCACACGCTGGCGCATGGCATAACTGACCTCACGCAAATTGGGCGTGCCGGTGAGATCGACAAAGCATTCGTCAATGGAATACACCTCGGAGCGCGGGGAATACTCACTCAGAATTTGCATTACCCGATTGGACAAGTCGGCATACAAAGCGTAGTTACTGCTGAGCGCAAAGACGCCGTGTTCTTTCACCAAATCTTTGCACTCAAACCAAGGCTGCCCCATGCGCACACCCAAGGCCTTGGCCTCGTTGGAGCGTGATACTACACAACCGTCATTGTTAGATAAGACAACGACTGGTGTTATTCTTAAGTCAGGTCGGAAGAGCCTTTCGCAACTCACGTAGAAGTTGTTGCAATCGACCAATGCGAGTTGCTGCTTCATACCTGTTCAATGAGTGCAGTCCCAAGCATGATGGGTTGGACCAAGATCTTGTAAGTATCTGAGTCGAATGCCGTTTGTGCAGCGCCACTTTTGCCGCTTGTCTTCGAACACCAAGTGCCGAGATAGCGCCAGTTGTGGATTCGATGCTTCTGAGTCCAACTGTGTGTGGCTTCAACTACGTCGATAGCGCCTGGATAAGGCCACGCATGAACTTTCATGTCCATCAAGGCGCTAAACAAACGTTGGTCGTGCACAGCCCGTGCTTCCTGTCCGACACATGCACCTCGACAGGTTTTGATTTGGACTCCAAAGCAGCCGCGTTTGCTGAGCTTTTCTAAGCCAAGCAGGGCGTTGCATAGCTCATGCTCTTTGGCTAGTTCTCTCAGCTTCTCTTGTGCAAAACGTTGTGAGCTGAATAGACCATACAGGCCATCTACTTGGCCAATGTCTGTATCTTTGCTGCTGACAATTTCAGGCGTAACGCCATTGCCGTTATCAGCTAGGCGAATGGAGTTCATGTTTCTAAGACGTCTCAGCCGGATATTGAACAAAGGACTATGTGCTTTGATCATCTGCGCTTCAAGCAGCAAGGCTCCAATTTCTCCAGCCGTTTCAATAAAGTCAATCCTGCGTGTCTGGGCAATCATGTTCGCTTCATCTAGTGTACGCAGGTGAGACAGAACGCGAGAGCGAATATCAACGCTCTTGCCGATATACAGAGGCAGCGTACCTTCACCCTTAAAGATGTACACCCCAGCAGAGCGTGGCAATGTAGCCAAGCTATCTGGATCGATTTGGTGTGGGAGTGACTTGTCCATCAGCTCAGCTTATGGAGGTTGAACGTAACTACGCCCCAAATCGTTAGCTCTTCTTCGGGTTTGAGCACGCGGGCTGGGTAGATCGGGTTCTCGGCGACAAGTTTGACCACTCCACCTCGTCTGTACAAACGTTTGACGGTGAACTCGTTGTTCAAGATCGCAAGAACAATGCTGTTGTGTTTGGGCTCAGCACTACGGTCGACCAGCAGTGTGTCGCCTTCATAAATGCCAATGCCAGTCATGCTGTCACCCTTTACGCGGAACAGGAACGTTGCCTCCTTGTTGCGTATCAGGTGGTCGTTCAGGTCAATGCGCTTGTGCGTGTGATCCGCAGCAGGCGAGGGAAAGCCTGCTGGGACTTTCCAGCCGCACATGTCAAGCCAAAGTGCTTTGTAAAACAGCGGCTCGGGCTGATCGGTGGAAACTTGGGAAACTGACATGAAGGCACTATACTGGATAAAAGAACAGTGTTTATACAAGGGGTTAAAAATGCCACCAAACATCATCAAGTCGGAGGTGCAGGGCGGTTGTCAGCGTTGTGCCTACGTGCTGGGCTGAACGGGGCCAGACATAGACATGCACTGTGGGTACAAGTATTTCCAACAACCTGCGATGGAGCGCAAGGTAGAAAAATTGTGCAACTTCCCGTCAGTAGGCGCTAACAATATTTGCGTAAATTGGAGACTTAAATCATTTTGAGAAAAACTATTGTCAATTTGTGGTTAATAGAAAATAAATGAGGTTTAGCTAACTAAACACTATAAAATTCGAAGCAACAACACCCGCCACGCCTCTCAACGATGCGCACCCCGGCGGGTTTCTTTTTTGTTTCTTAGAAAGTCAACCAAGTGGAGTTCAGCAAACCCCCACTAGATATCCCTGCACAAATTGAATTGCTAAAAAGCAGAGGGATGACTTTTGCCGATGAAGATAGAGCTAGTAGGGTCCTTTCGCATGTCAACTATTACAGGCTACGTGCCTATTGGTTGCCCTTTGAAAAGACCGGGCAGACACAAACGGCTGCAAACAATCATTCGTTCCAAGATGGAACGGAGTTCGATGAAGTTTATTCACTCTATGTGTTTGATCGACGTCTAAGAGTTTTGTTGTTGGAGGCTATTGAGCGAGTAGAAATCGCGCTCCGCACACATTGGGCTCAAGTACTGGCTGAAAAGTACGGTGCTCACGCCTATTTGAACGAAGAGATCTTCTTCAGGAAAAAAATCCATACAAATTGCATAGCGAGTTTGGATGAAGAGTTGCAAAGAAGTAAAGAAACCTTTGTTAAACACTATCAAACAAAATATACAGAGCCAACTAGGCCGCCCATTTGGGCAATTACTGAATTACTAACGTTGGGCGGTTTGTCCAAATGGATAGAAAACATTAACGCACGGAAAGATAGACAAGCTATTGCCGCGCGATTTCAGTTGGATGAAGTAGTGGTTTGTGCTTTTGCACATCACCTCACTCATATCCGAAACATTTGTGCGCATCATGGGCGCGTATGGAATCGTAAATTTACGTTGATCATGACGATTCCGAAGCAGCCTAAGATTTTCCATGAGCAGTTCAATCGAGATCAGATTGAAGAGCGAAAAATTTACAACACGCTGGTGATGTTGAGCTGGTGCATACGAGCAATTAATCCGCAGACAACCTGGCCAGATCGCGTTAGAGATTTGTTGGTTACCAGGTCAACTCAAGAGTTGAAGGCTATGGGGGCTCTTGACGGATGGCAAGAAAAAGCCCCGTTCAGTAATTGACAACGGGAAAATAAGACGATGTGGAAACAAATTGACCGATGGCATGGTTACTTAGTCACTGCGATTTCATTGATCGCGATTTCAATCTTGGCGATCAAATTTGACCCTGATATTCAGCGATCTTTAACTACTGCTAGTTTGCTTGTTAATTTGGCTGGAGCGTACTGGATTGCATCGGGGGTAGTCCTTCGTGCTAACGACATAAATGAATTAGCAAAAACGACCATAAGCAGTGGGATGCTCTACATAGGCAATGATCCTATAAAGCAAATCATTCCAGAAATGCTGAAAACACAATCTGACAGAGCAAAGTTTGGATTGTTTCTGATTCTCGTGGCTACCAGCATTCAGCTAGGCAGTAGTTACTTTATGGTAGTCAAACCGAGCTGATCTTAAGAAGAATCTCACTTACCTAACTATTCGCAGTGTTTGATAACGTGTGGGAGCTATTTCCGATAAGCCGTTGGCTTAGAAGTTAGATTGTTTTATGAGCACTTGTACTCTAGTGATCTATGCAACAAGAATATCTTCTTCGTTTATCTGAGCCAGTAAGGAACTTCGTCCTCGAAGTAGAGGACGCGGGGGGCATCAAGATTCATGTCCTGCAGGACGCAAGATTAAACAACGGTGGGCCTAGTGGCTCGGGCAATCTTGAAATCATTATTGAAGCGCAAAGGGTGAATCTTTTTGCGCCTACAAATGGATATTTCCCAGATGGTGCAGTTCGGCATGAGGTGCTGCACGTTCAACGGTTCCATCTTGATGGTGTTCCAAAGCTGGCGCTAGCTGATGCAGTGGATTGGGATAAACCTTTTTCAGATGCGTTAGGTCAGATCGACAATGCGATTGAGCATATAGCTATTGTTCCTATCGAACAGGAACATCATCCGGAACGACGGACACACTGGGAAGCGGTAATGAAAAATGTGTGCAGCAATCTTCACACAGTGCCTGACGCCGAACGCTGTCTTGCGGTTTGTCTTCACTGGGCATTTATGAGCCAAGTTTTTCCTGACACGCTAAATTTCCAGATGCTAAGGGACTATGCATCTGAGTTCGATTTGGTCGATGTTGCAACGAGCTTTTCGGAGCAATTCCTCGCTTCAAGTAAAGAAGATCAGGTAGGCATGCTTTTCGCGAAGTTCTCAGACATACTTCCAAGAGAACGCGCTGCTATTGAGTACGTTAACAGCGTAACTGGCGCAAAGCAGTTTCCGATACCGTAATTGAAGTGAATTGACGTGTTTGACATATAGGATATTTCCACACGCTTGATGGTGAGCAACTTCTGCTCCAATGTCTACCTACGGCTCCATAGGCATCAAACTCTGAGCCACTACTCGAGTGTCCTGTAATGCTTTCAGTTAGTCACCCCAACCATAAAAATCAAAAAGTAGGGCAGTACCACCATATTTCTTAGTAAAACTTCGAATTAAATTTTGACAAAATTTGTAAGTCACTTCTGAATGTATATCACCCATTGACGGGCTTCTAATTGGTAGAGCCATGGAGTAACACTGATTCAGTTTAGAAAGGGTTTTGCTATCAAGAGCACAATTTGCAAACTTCACGAGTGATTCGGTAAAAAGTGGCTTACCAAAATCTAAGGTGCTCAGCCATTTGATGAACAAATCTATCAGTTTATGTAATTGTGCAAAGCTTAAAGAACGTTTTTGTTGCGTTGCCCAGTGTTGTTGCAGAGAACGGCTTAAGCCTTTATGCCAATTGTCAAATTGGTTTTGTGAAGTAAATCTCGAGGGTGAACTAGTCGTCAGTATGGTGTGAAATTGTTTACGTGCCCACTTGCGAAAAACGAGACTGGGTTTTGCACTGTAGCCTGTATAAGCTCTAAAAGTGCTTCCTGAGACTCCGAATCCAGTCTCGTCTTGAAAAGAGGAATTTAAGGACGTCAGCGACTTTAGACGTTGTAGTGAACGTGAGAAATCTTTGCCCATTTTTGGGTCGTGGTATTGATCTAAATTGAGCTGCATGGGATGTGAGTTCTTGAAGTTGTACCGGTATTAATGCAGTAAATTTTTATCAGCCAAAATCTAGTTCTAACCTTCTCATTGCAGCAATGACCACAGATGTGAATACGGAGTATTCGTTGGTAAAAGTTCTCGCAAATGCCGGATCTAGATCGCCAAAATTGTTAGAGGCAAAACGGGTGTGTAGTTGTTTCAAGTCTGATACAAAGCGTTCTTGAATGTGAGAGTCAAGTGGCTTTAAATCAAGCAGTGCTCCAGCCTCAATATGTGCCTCTCTAAGGCCAGATCTGATGCCCGAAAAGATGGCTGGTTTCTTGACTTTTAGTCCTAATAACCACCCTTCAAGAATCGGCGACTGGCGATTGGGTGACATAACCCACCAAGCTATTAAACGCTTAACCTCACGAGCCGAAAGATTTAGTATTGATGCAACTGATGCAATCCAGTTAATGTAGTCACTCGCTATGAGTTGTTCGTTTACGCTCAACTCATTCAGATGTGATCTGATTAACGGTAGCAGTGGAAGTTCAGATGATGATGTTTGACTTAAAGGCAGGTGTAATGGATAGTCAATAAATTTATCGAGGTACATAGACCCATCGGTACCATTGCCATAGTAAGTTTCTATAGATTTATGAATCTGTCCCCTATGCCAAAGCAAGATGTAAATTACATCATCAAGGTCGAACAAGTGCTTTAGCCTTTCCATGAACTGGATCGCATACTTAGGCGAGCATCTATCCAGCTCATCTACAAAGATAACTTGTTTCTTCCCAGTAGCTTGGATGCTTTGCGTTAGTAAGTTTTTGATGCCTTGGATATTTCTCCTTTTGTTAGTGGCATCTTCAAGATGTTTTCGAAGGAATTCGTTTCCTTCCTCTGCAGAAGCGACGGCTGCATCAATAACCTCGTCAGTGGCGCCGATGTAGTTTGCCGCTGATTTAATCAACACTTTGGTCGCTATAGGAATTAGTCGCGATAGGTATGGCGTGGCCTTGCTTATAAGGACGTTTGAAGTTTCTTCTGGCAGCTGAGATGCAATTCCAGCTATAAGCGATAAAGCTGGATCGTCATCCCAGTCGGCCTCAAAGACATCAAGCCATATCGTTGAGTGTTTGGCTTGCTGATCAATGTCGATTTTGAGTTGCTCTCCAAACCATGACTTACCTGCACCCCATTCACCATCAATTGCTATGACTCCTTTGGGCAGACGATCAATTAACTTGATCAAATTTTGTGCATACAGTTTTCTTCCTAAAGCGTCGCTTGCATAAGGTTGGGAGAGGGGTGAGTTATTTACTGCGACGTTCATGGTTGAAATCCTCTAGTGCTGGCGCGGAATTGGTTTTTTTGATCGCATGCTGCAACGAGTCGGAGCTAACTCGTGGGGATCAAGAATATGGAGTTCATGCGTCATCCGTGTTTCTCTTCTGAAACAGCTTTTGTATGGCAGTTCTAAACTGCATGACCATGGCAATCATGTACATGCCTTTGCCAATGAAGTAGTAACCCATGCCGTTAGCAATTGATTCGATCATGCTGTTGGCACCTTGAGCTTTGAGGCCCACTAGGCTTAGTCCACCGAAAATGCAGATGACGCCGCCGATGATGGCAAAGACTTTGGATGTGTTAGCCCATGAGGCCTCAGTATTCGTATCTGACATAAGCACCTTTCTTGTTACATTTATAAATGTACACCTTGCATGCGTGGGCAGCAATGAACATGCTTCAAGATTAAAAATGGTTTGGAAATACGGGGGCATAGATGAACAGAGCTGAAGCACTTTTGGAAAAAGGGTACTTCCCATCACAGTTACCGCCTGCATTTACAACGCATCAGCTTGCTTCTAATCTCATAACGTTACAGAAGGTTTGGAGTGTTGGCGTAAAAGGGAGTAAGGCTCCCACATGTAAACCAGAGCTATTCAGTGTCGCTCGTGTAGGGCATCAGAGACGTGTAACCAGCATTACCAATCCAGTTGCTCAGACTTTCTTGTCAGCTTATGTGGCTAAATATTGGATAGATTTATTGAAGCACTATCGGAAATCGGACCTTAGTGCGAGTCACCCCCGCTTCCTTCGCGATAGTGGACGAGCTGCTTGCATTCCTTCAATGCAAAACTTGCATGATCGAAAAATACTAGAGTCCGCTGGGTACAGATATATGCTCCGTACAGATATATCTAAATTTTTCCCGACGATATACACGCATTCAGTTCCGTGGGCACTGCACACAAAACCGTTGGCGAAAAAGAACCGTCAAAAATTCACTGCCAAATACTTTGGAAATTTCCTCGATCAGGCTTTGCGTCAAGGTCAGGATGAGCAAACGATAGGCTTGCCAATCGGCCCCGACACTTCTCATGTTATTGCCGAAGCAATCGCAACATCTGTAGATTTACAACTGCGATCTGCTTTAAAGAAGTGGCCTGCAGGATTCCGATATGTTGATGATTATTTCCTGTTTTTTCCAACGGTTGCAGAGGCCGAGGGAGCACTAGCGGCGCTCTCTAGAGCTCTAAAAGACTATGAATTGCAAATCAATTTTGAAAAAACATTCATCTGTCCAGTCTCGAAAATCGTAGACGACTACTGGACGCATCAGTTGCACAGCTTTGAGATTGATAAGAAGGCCCGTAAACAGAAAGCGGATCTGCATCATTTTTTTGAATTGGCAAAAGATCTTGCGTCAAAAAACAAAGACGAGAACGTCATGACGTATGCACTTAAACGTGCATCTTCAGTTTTGATAAAACCCGAAAACTGGGAAATGTTTGAAGCGCACATTTGTCATGTCGCGATGTCTCACCCTAACACGCTTCAGACGATCGCTCAAATTTTATGGACCTATAAGTTTCATACGTATGAGTTGAACAAGAAGCGCATACACAGGACTCTTAATGCGTTGATTGCTGAGCATTGTTCGCTAGGTCACCATAGCGAGATCGCTTGGTCTTTGTGGATGTGCAAAGAGTTAGACATAACGTTAGATCAAGAAAATGTCGATCTCGTCGCTAATATGCCAAGTTCAGTATGTGCTCTGTTATTGATGGACTTGGCAGCATCTGGAAAGCTCGCAAAAGCCCCTAAAGAGTCTTTTTGGAAAACATTCGAAGGACCTGATTCCATGCGTGAAGAGTTGTGGCTGATGTGTTACGAGGCGGGGATGCGGGGATGGGCTGGATTTGATGATGTACACATTTCAGCTGATTCACATTTCAAGGAGCTCAAGGCTTTAAATGTCAGTTTTTACGATGAGCAAGCTACATCAAAATTAATGTTCACTGTTCAAGCTGATGCTCTTGAAATGTTGCAATTGGATAGTTGGCAGGAATTTTTCGCAAGAGATGATGCCGCTGACTACCTTGAATATGGCGCAAGTGATGGTGGTTATGAAGTCACTGCAATTGAGGACTTTAGTGATGCTTTGGAGTTGTTCAAAAAGAAAAATGAAGAAGACGGCGGGCGTGACGCTGAACAGACGGCATACTTTTAAATGAAAAACTACAACAGCCTTATTTGACTTTTACTCGAGCTTTTTGTTGAGCTCGTTTTTGTTCTCTTATTACTGATTGTTCAGCTATTCGTTTTTGAATCTGAGTGTAGAGATCCGCACGTTCATTGTCGCGATCTGCGACGGTAACTACTAATGAGTAAGGTTCCTTTTCTGCAGCAGAGGGATTCCAATCACGGTCCTGTCTTACTACGACTACAAACCATTTTTCACCGGGTTTGCATTGTCGAAGTGTCCAGCGGGATGACTGGACAGTTCCGCGACTTCTCAGTTGGGCGGTGATGTCACGGTTGGTACTCTTTGCTTCCTTGAGCACTTCAATTTCAGATTTCAGATCTTTGTTAAAGTGCTTTTGAACCTCGTCTAGCGATTTGCCAATAGCCAAGCGAAACGTGATCTGGGTGGCTAAGTACTCTATCCTAGTAGTTCGTACCACTGGCGAATAAGCCAATGTTATGGAGAGCTCACGTGTCCCTCGAGCAGACCTCAGAAAGTCATCAGGTAAAGGTAGCTCAAAGAATTGGCATCCGTCATTTTCGATGAATTCCTCTGACATCAAAACAACAGCGTTATCAGACGATCGGAACAGATCGACGTCACTCACGAGTCCATAGCCTGCCACATCGCGTGCCACTTCACGATTAAAAGTGTTCTTTGCTTTCTTGTAGCTCTTTTTGAACTCATCAGTAAACGACGATCCGATCTCATCTGGTAAGTAAGCTTGATTGACCAACATGGCACGAAGCAAGTTCGCCGATGCAGTTGGATATTCATTTAGTAGGCGTCCAGCCAAGTGGGTAATGAACGGTGCGGCAAAGCTCGTGCCACTGACTTCTGTAAATATGGTGGCACCAATAGCGTGATGGTTGAGTGTGAGTACTCCAAGACCACGCATGTGTCGCTTCCACTGAGTATCAGCTTGCCTCAATGGGCTTGCTAAATTACCTCCCGTAGCTACAAGTTCAGGTTTAAGCGCGCCCTTTACAGAAGGACCATGCCGCGTGAATGGAGATGGTTGATTTTCTGAGGCTGGTGAGAGTTGATGAATCTCTGGGTACTTTTGACTATCGATAGTGGAATTGTGTCTAGAGATGCTTCCAACTGTTAACACATTCATTGCAGGAGCTGGATCAATGATCGCACTTTGCTCTGCAATCAAATATTCAGGGTACTCGTCACGCCAGCTTTTTACCGGAACGGGCGGATTTTCTGAGCCGCGAAAGTTGCCAGTAGAGACCACAAACAAAATATTGTGACGCCTAGAAAGTACATCAAGTATGTATGCAAGACCCCTAATATGTGCTCCATCGTATGGAGCATTGCTGTTGCCTAAAGAGAGGTTGAAAATTCGACATCCGAGGTTAACAAAGTGCTCAACAGCTTTTGTTAATGATGCTTCAAGCGTAAGTTCGTCATATACGGCATCGCCTGTGTGTGGGCATTTCTTCATCACCTTCCCACTGTAGATCCACAGTTCTGGCTGCCAGAAATTGGAGGAATTGCAGGCTTCAACATCTCCGTACAGGACGACTCCAGCTACAGCCGTGCCGTGCCCTGCCTCATCAGCCTCTCCCTCTTCGTCGATAAAAGAGGCGCTTTCACCCATTGCAGATTTCAATAGAGGGTGATTGCCGTTAACGCCGCTATCAAGTATGCAGATCCGTGCCGCATCTAGTGCTGGAGAGGGAATGTCTCTAGGTATCGTATTGATATCGCGATTTAGCTGTTGAATACTGATTCCAGTAGCCGGAGTCAAATCTACTAGTCGGACATCGCGGTTATTCAGCAGTAGTTGTGCTTGTTCCGGATTCACCTCAACGCGGTACATCAGAAGGCTGTCCAAATTAATTCTGTCGAGCTTTTTAATGGACTGCCCCGCAAGCCAAGCCTCAAAAGCATTTGTGAGCAGAATGCGGCTAGGGTGGTTTGCTACTTGTACTGGCCAGAGCTCAACATCAAGCTTAAAGTTTGCAGCGGTTGGAAGTCCATAGTTATTTAACGCCCAACTCATACGATCATCTGCAGACCAAGCTTCAACTCCAGCAATGGCTTCCAGAATTTGACGGTAACTCAAGGTGGTGTCTGTGACACCTAGTTTTCTCAAATGATCAGCGAACTGCGCTAAGCCTGCTTCCGTCGCAAACACAACGCAAAGTTGCTTATCTTCCTGGCTAACGAACTCCAATCCGTGAGTCGAAAGATTCGAGAAATTAAGCGCCCCTTCATAATTAAGCTTGAGTACGTAGGGGCTGTTGGTTGTCGATCCGATTTGCTTTTTAGCTTGTTGTTCAGCTGTCGCGAAGTATGCGTTTAGCTTTTGCCCGTGGCCTCGACGATCTTCGCGGGTAACAAAAAGGGGTGGGTTCTTAGTTCGTCGTGAGTTGTCTAGAACTTCTCGTGAAAAGCTTAGATGCTTGTAGGTTGCCACTGCTTTATCCTTGAGAGTGCTTGTTTAGGACTTCCTAATGTTCTCTCGGGTGAGGGCGGATTTGAGCTCCTTAAAAGTTAGGAACTCTTGCTCTCTAAGAATCATCCGCTTAGCGGCGCGTCTTATTACTCTTTCAACGTCAGCTCCGCTCTTGCCCTTAAATTCATTTAAGACTTCCTTGTCGTCAATATCAAATTGACGACGGACCCCTCTCAGCTTCAGAGTCAAGATCTCTTTTAACTGTTCGACATCTGGAAGAGGAAACTCAATGGATTCATCGAATCTACGCCAAATGGCCGAGTCTAAGATTCGTTCATGGTTCGTTGCAGCAATAATTAGGCTGCGACCTTCATAGGAATCCATCATTTGAAGAACTGCGT
>JACCDN010737672.1_pt1 | contig 11787 bp, 13 predicted proteins | sample 7441691 | NCBI WGS metagenome assembly JACCDN01 (sample SAMN15323439, study PRJNA562643) | freshwater metagenome | isolation source: river surface water | place: USA:Blue River Watershed | collected 2017-08-16
ATTTCGCTCTAGAGCGTGGGGTAAACTTCTCCCACTTAAGGTTCACACCTTTTGGGGTATGGGGTAATTGGCAGCCCTGCTGATTCTGGTTCAGTAAGTCTAGGTTCGAGTCCTGGTACCCCAGCGCGGTAAAGTACGACCAGCAGTAAAGTTTGAAAATGTAAAGGTATTTCAAAGACCGAAAGGTCTTGTGAAATTGGAAATATTTCAAAGACCGAAAGGTCTTGTGAAATTGGAAATATTTCAAAGACCGAAAGGTCTTGTGAAATTGGAAATCTAGGGCCCCGTCGTCTAGCGGCCTAGGACTCTGGCTTCTCAAGCCAGCTACGAGGGTTCGAATCCCTTCGGGGCTACGTAATATCTACGGTGTATCTCTCTTACGCCAATGAAGGAGACTCTCTCTTTGCCGAGGGTAACCTTAAGAAAAGAGAGAAGAGAAGGAACGCTCCTACGATGGGATTTAGATTCCGCAAGTCAATGAAGATCCTTCCGGGGATTCGACTTACATTTGGTAAGAACTCGATTGGAATTTCAGCAGGCGTTCCCGGTGCACGTATCAGTCTCAACTCTAAAGGTCGTGTAACAACATCTGCCGGTATTCCAGGTAGCGGGCTTTACTGGACAGAGAGCACATCACTGAAGAAGAAGCGATCAACCAGAACTCGCACCGAAGAGTCGATTGTCGATGGCGAGGTCTACGTTGAAGATGTCATTGATCCAGGCGAGGCTGGCCTTGATATCCCAACATCACAACGCATTGTTGCCCCACGCGCCGGCTTCTTCTCAAGTAAGGCAGAGAAGGCCTTAAGCGCACTCTTTCATGACATCTATGGCGATCGCCAAACCAATACACCCGAAATTGTCTTTAAGAAGACTCGCGAATTAGCAGAGAAATTTCCTGATCTCTCACTTGCGATGCAGGCGATCCAAGTACTCCATGGAGTTCAAAGCAACGAACTCGAAAAAGAATCCTTCCAATTAGCCCATGATCTTTGGCCAAAGCGCCAAGAGCTCTTCTCACATAAATTAGTGAGAAAGTACTTTGCCGGGATCATTCCTATGGTTCAGGTAACGCCGGGAATTCATGCCCAAGAGCGATTTAATGTCACAGCCCTTGGATTGATCTATGCAGAGATCCTGCAGATCCAAGGAGATTTCGAGAAGGCGCTAGAAGTAGTTGAAGAGGTTGAATCTGATCAGATTTCGGCTATCTCAGTTGTTGATCTAGAGATTGCGCTTAAGCGCTATGACGATGCAATTGCAACCACTGAAGATATTGAAAATGAAGATGATGCAACTGCGATGTTATTGGTCTTCCGTGGGGTCGCCTTCCGCGAAAAAGGCTTTAATGAAGCCTCTCTTGAGTGCTTCAAATTAGCTCTGGCAAAGCGAACTCGCACTGAGGTTATTCTCAATCGCGGACTATGGGAGCGTGCCTATACCTATGAAAAACTAGGAAAGAAGGCGCAGGCGCGAAAAGATCTAGAGAAGATTATGTCTCGCGAGCCCGCCTACCCAGGTCTGCTTGAGCGCTTAGAAGAACTCAACCCGTAACTTCATTCCAGCGTTCTCACCCCATCGCACAAGTACGATTGCACAATGGCTAATCTGACACCGAACGCTGCTCGCCGTGCCGGTTATGCCCTCCACGTCTTAACTGCCAGTGGCGCAGTGATCGGCATGCTTGCACTGCAAGGTGTTGTCGATGGCGAAGTCCGCATCGCACTGTTGTGGTTGATCGTCTCGCAGATTCTTGATGGCCTCGATGGCCCTATTGCTCGCGGATTAGATGTTGAGATTCACGCACCCCTTATCAATGGCCAGATACTTGATCTCGTCGTTGATTACGTGACCTGTGTCGTAGTACCAGTTGCCTTCATGCTCAACTTCGAGATGCTTCCAACCAAGTACGAAGCACTTATCGCAGGCTTTATCTTCCTCACATCTGCGCTCTGGTTTGCTCGTTCGGATATTGAAACAGATGATCATTGGTTTAACGGATTTCCTGCCGTCTGGAATTTGGCTGTACCAACTTTCCTCGTCTTCGGTTCATCTCCAACTGAAGTCGCAATCTTCACCTTGATCCTTGGAATGTCTCAGCTGACTTACTTTAAGGTTCCACACATTGTGCGCGTCAAGCAATTGCGTAGAGTGACCTTGCCCTTTGGCATCATCTACCTTGGCAATCTGACCTACCTATCGTGGAACTACTCCAAGACGCTGGGCGTGCAGAGCAATGTCATCAGCGAGATTGTCTTGATCGCATTTCCACTCTATCTCCTTGGCTTTGGTATCTATAAAACCTGGAGTACGCGGGGGATTAGACAATAGTTTTCTAGAAGAATTTTCAACAAGCGCAGGATTTGCCCACGATGTACCCTTTCGAAATGCGTCGCTTAGCCATAGCTCTCTCACTCTTTCTCATTGCAGGTGTCACATCTGCTGCAGCCCATCAACCTGTCGAGTTACTCAACACTGATACCTCTGCAAGTAAAGGACCACTTCTGGTTGATGGAACTGTCTCCTTTGCAATCAGAGCTAGCTTTAACAAGGCAGGTGAACGTAAGGGTTTTCGCGCAGACCTTAAGGCTGGAGAGCAACTCTCGGTTCAATATCTAATCGTTGATAAGAAACCAGAGAACGCGCTCAAGATCTCTCAACTGCCACAAGTTGTGATCACTGCACCCAATGGGTCGCGTGTGACCATGCGCATCAACGAACGCACCAAATTCTTTGAGCCATATGGAAAGACTAATTACCTCTACCTTGCTCGCTACAGCGCACCTGCTCAGGCCGGCACATATAGTTTCCTGATTACATCCCGTGCAAAATCTTCAATCACTGTTGCAGTAGGCGATCGTGAAGTTCCAGGTGAAGTTCTTCGAGGCCCAGCACCTGCGCCATCGCCATCTGCAACTGCGAAACCAACGCCAACACCAACACCTTCTGCGACTCCAACACCAACAGTTGCACCAAGTGCTTACACAATGGAAGAAGTGAAGAAGAGAAATACTGCTGCTTCATGCTGGAGCGTTATCGATGGAAATATCTATGACCTCACCAAATGGATTCCGCTGCATCGCGGTGGCCCACAAGCGATCACCTTCCTCTGTGGCAAAGATGGCACATCTTCATTTAAGGCCCAGCACGCCAATCAATCCAGCCCGGTATCGACCTTAAGCCGCTACCTAGTGGCACCCCTTGCTCCTTAACGTGAAAGCTAAGGTGAAGAACGGCTTTGCGCCGAAGGTATGCCTACGCTGCGAGCGTGAGTTTGAGTGGCGCAAGAAGTGGGCGCGCGATTGGGAGAACGTTAAATACTGCTCGGAACGATGTAAATCCTAACGTTACTCGAAATCTCCACCGCGGCCTGTAATGCGAGGTCGCTTCTTTGAGGGTCGATCAAAGCGAGTCACAATCGTAAGAATCACGACTGCGTAGATGACTATCAGAATAATTTCAATTGGCATTTATGAACCAAGCACTGCCCATACGACCAGCGAGAACATCGCAATATCAAAAATCACAATGGTGATCGCAGAAAGTGAGAGCAATCCGCGAGAGTCTGCAATCTTTGCAGAGAGCGCCGATGGCTTCTCAAGATTACGTAGATCTACGAGAAGGGCTTCACCTTCACGGACAGCGGCATACTGGCTGATTGTGGCAAGAATTCCAGTGATCGCAGCAAGGCCTAATACAAGGTACTTAGCTGAATCCGGTGCATCTTTAAATAGGTCAAGCGTTGCTAGAACTGCAATTCCGATAAGAACTAGAGCAGGTGCAACTTGCGATTGAATGACCTGAGAACGCATTTGATTCCATTGCTCGAGCAGTGACTCTTCATCCATGACGACCCCTTTTTAACCGTTGTAATCCATGCGGATTGTTATGAGGTTAAGGGGTGGCCCTTGCTTTTGCTACCTTTATTGAGAAAGACACGATAGTAAAAAGGTTTACAGCGTCCGTCCACGATCAAGCGGTAGCGGCCAATCGATACGTACGCCTAGTTTCTCTGCTGCCTCAAGGGCCCAGCGCGGATTACGTAACATCGCCCGCCCCAAGAAGACAGCATCTGCTTCGCCGCTAGCGACAATATGTTCTGCTTGTTCAGCCTCAGTAATTAAGCCAACTGCGCCAGTTGCAATCCCTGCCTCAGTCTTAATCGCTGTAGCAAAAGGGACTTGGAATCCTGGCTTGGCATCAATCTTGGCATTGTGGACTGCGCCGCCACTTGAGACATCGATGAGATCAACGCCGATTTCTTTAAGTTTGGCTGAAATTTCAATCGAATCAATCAAGTTCCATCCACCTTCAACCCAATCGGTTGCTGAGATACGGACAAAGAGCGGAACTGATTCGCCGATCGCTTTGCGAACAGCGGTTGCGACTTCAAGTAAGAATCGGGTGCGATTTTCAAAGCTGCCACCGTACTCATCACTGCGCTGATTCATCAGCGGTGAATAGAACTGATGGATGAGATAGCCATGTGCTGCATGGATCTCAATGACATCGATACCGACATCAACTGCGCGCTTTGCAGCGGCTGCAAAGTCCTGAACAAGTTCAGCAATCTCATCTTTACTGACTTCGCGCGGAACTAGGTAACCTTCAAATGCTGTTGCAGAGGATGAGATCGCCTGCCAGCCACCATCTTCTTTAGCTGCAAGTCGGTGGTCATCCCAGGGACGCATCGTCGATGCCTTGCGTCCTGCATGTGCCAATTGAATTCCAACTTTGACGCCATATGAATGTGCGAAATCGACTAGTGGTTTGAATGCTTGCGCATGTGCCTCATCGTTAATCGATGGACAGCCAATGGAGATACGACCATCTGGGCGAACCGCTGTCGCCTCAAGCATGATCAAGCCAGGCGCACCAGTTGACCACGAACCGATATGGACCTGATGCCAGGTGCCGACAAGACCATCTTCTGCCATGTACTGACACATCGGAGATACCCAGACGCGATTGCTAAATGTTGTCCCGCGAATCTCAAGCGGTGAAAAGAGTTGGCTCATCTACCGATCATAGCCATAGACTCGCGACCATGCCTGGTTCGATTGCTCTCGTAGGTTCTGGTGAATACCTACCTGCAATGGTTGACCTTGAAAAAACCTTAATCAATGACGCTCTGACCCACGGTAAGAGACCAACTTTTGTACAGATACCAACTGCTGCAGGACAAGAAAGTGAAGATCGTCTGGATTACTGGCGCGCACTCGGCAAAGCTCAAGCAGATCGCTTAGGCGTCGAACAAATCTTTCTCCCGATCTACGACCGCGATAGCGCATTGGATGCGCAATATGCCGATCTCATCAACGACAGTGCGCTGATCTACATATCTGGGGGAGATCCACATTATTTAGCGCAGACACTTCGCGATACTCCGGTATGGAACGCCGTTGTGAGCAACTGGAAATCTGGAGCATCTCTTGCCGGTTGTAGCGCAGGTGCAATGGTCTTAAGTCTTACTATTCCAAACTTTCGAATTCTCAAACATGGTCCAAGTGATGGCCTGGCACTCTTTCCTGAAATCCGTGTAATCCCGCACTACAACAAGTTCTTTAAGTGGATTCCAGATAGCGCGGCCAAAGTATTGCTCCATCCCCACAACGATGAAATCCTCTTGGGAATTGATGAGTTAACCGCGCTTGTACGACGAGGCGATGAAAAGATCTGGAAGGTTCATGGCGTTGCTAAAGTCCACGTTCTATCAGGACTTCCTACCCAATCACTTATTCATGGGCAAGAGCTAGAACTTCCGATTTAATTGATATCTACTAATCTCACACTGATCAAAAGAGAAGGCCCGCAGCAATTGCCGCGGGCCTTAACGTGTAGCTCAAAATAGAACTATCACCCTTTTGACGAAGTGCATTTAGGCTACCACTACGAGAAAAGCCCGCAGCAATTGCCGCGGGCTTTTAACTGTAGCTCTCATATCTCTTGCGCGATTATGACGAAATCATTGCTTAATGTAGTCGCCATTCGGGATTTCGTCACCCGGGGCCTCTTTCCTTTGCAAGTAACCGGGTCTACCTTTCTTTCATGAAAAAGTTCGTGGCGCTGATCGCAACTGCCGCGCTGTTAATGGGCTTTTCGATGGCTTCGGCAACTGGCGCTGTAAAAACTGGTGACATCTGCAAGAAGGCTGGAACAGTAACTATCGTTAAAGGCTACAAATACACATGTATTGCCCAAGGAAAAAAGAAAATCTGGAGTAAGGGCGTGAAGGTTCTCAGCCCGAGCGCAGCCCAACCAACACCTTCGCCATCTTCAACACCGTCGCCCGCTCCGGTTCTTACGCTCGCACAACAATGGCGCGCAACCGGCTCACGGGCACTGGAGGGACTTGATCTAGCATTCCCCGTCAAGGGTGCTCAGTTTCCAGAACTTCAAACTATCTGGCGAATCTCAGAGAGTGTCGACCCTCTAATTTCCGCAGAGATTCAAAGTCAGTATACAGAGAACATCGCATTCTGGAGCGCGTATACAAAACATGAAGGTGTTCTTCAAATTACTGTAGGCACTCTCGATGACATTGATTTCGTCTGCAAATGGCGCAGCGAGTACCTATCAATGTCAGATTTTGGCTGTAGAACAGGATTTAGAACAGATAAGAGCAGAACATGGGATGCACACACTACCCAACTAGGCAGCAAAGCCACAGATTTCTATTTTATGACCAATCCTGCAACTCTCAAGCAAGTCGACTTCCTCGCTCGTGTACCTCATGAGTTCTTTCACAATGTTCAATTCGCTCAGATGCAACGTTATAAATATGTCTTGCCATGTTGGGCCGAAGAAGCCGGAGCTGAGTATTTCGGTAATCTCATAGGCAGCAAAGGTGATGTAGCGAGCTTCCTACAAATGCGATATCGATCGATAAGTGCGCCAACGGGGGCTATCCCACAATCTCAATCAACACAGAGCGATTGGAAACAATGGCTTCTATCTACCGATATGAATTCTCTGATTGATGGACAGAGCGGATGGGGATGCCAGAGCGTTCAGATGGAAGGTATCTACCATTATGGATTGCTTGCAACCGAGTACCTCACCCTTAAGCTGGGAATATCTGGATTACTCACACTCTATAAAGATGCTGGAAGTATTGGCTGGGAAAAGGCGATTGAGAAATCATTTAATAAGAGCAAGTCAGAGGCATACGATGAAATCGCGCAATATATGAGTCAGGAATATCGAATCACTATGGCTCAGAAAATCGTGAGACGATAGCAAACTCTTTGAGCCCAACCTCGCATCTTTCTGTCACACTGTCACACGTAGGCAGAGACGAAAGGCGGCAATCGATGGAGATGCTCCGTAAAGCAGCGCAGATTCTTCTAGGTGGAGCGCTGACGTATGCCGGCATCACACACTTAACGACCAATCGTACAGAGTTCCAAGCACAAGTCCCCACATGGGTTCCGTTCTCAGCTGACTTTGTCGTTCTTGCATCAGGTGTTGTAGAGATCATGTTGGGCATTGCACTCGCATCGCTGCAATATCGCCGCCACGTTGGTTGGGCTACCGCCGCATTCTTCGTTGCAATCTTTCCCGGCAATATCTCTCAATACATCAACGGCATCGATGCCTTCGGGTTAGATACCGACCAAGCGCGCCTTACACGCCTCTTCTTTCAACCGCTCTTAGTTCTCTGGGCGCTCTGGGCAACAGGTGCCTGGCCAAGACGTAAGTCAGCGCGTTAAGCGCCCTTAGCGAAATACCCTTCGACAACTCCGCGAACAAACTCTGCACGGTTCTCTGCAGAGAGATTAACAATTCCTGCCTTTACTGCAGCAACTGGGAAGTAGAGATTTGCTAGCTCGGTGATGCGCTCTTCGGTGATCTGTCCATCCTTAATGCTCTGGATCAACTGTGTAGCCCCCGGAAGAAGTGAGATATTCATCTGATCTAAATAATCGGTGTTCTCAAGGATCTTTCGTCCCTCTTCCAATCCCGCGCCATAGGCATCACCTGCAGGAAGCAGATCAGATACCCCAGATGTAAGGCTTGATACCTGTGATTTGATATCCGAAAAAATTGAACTTGCAGAACTTCCAAGGAAGAAGAGCGCAACGACTGCGGCAATGGCGATACCAATGAGTTTCATGGCGCAAAGATTACTTGAGCCCACCGACAGATTCTCCTCGAAAGTGTGCTCTTGGAAAGATTGAACAATTTGTTTACAGAAAGAACCTTTAAAGTAGCGCTAAGCAAGTGGCGAAAGATATCCTCGCTAAATGAGACGTCAGGTAATCACATGGTCGGTAATTCTGATCGCCGCCTTCATCCTCGGCCTCTTCATCGACTTCTCCACAGCTAGCGCTTCAACAAAGCCAACTCTGACAATCACATCTGTTGAAACTCCGAAATCACACGTCCGCACATCTTCCGGTGATCGCGGTGCCGCAATAGCTCAGTTGGCAGATGGTCGCTCACTTCTTGGCGGCGGAAAAGATGGCTTCTCGCTCTATCTCTTTGACCTTACAACCCAAAGTGAGACTCTCCTTGGTCGCATCGACTCCACACGCAAACGCCTAGATGATTCACGCTTTGCGATCACCGATATCGCAGTCTTGGCAGAGACAACTAACGGCGCAGCAATTGTCGCCTCTTACCCAACATATGATCGAAGCCGCCAATGCGTTTCGGTAACTCTTGCCGCCTACCAACTTAACTTTGCAACACCATCACTTCAACGCACCAAAACATGGTTTACCAGTAAGCCATGCGTGCCAGTCAGCGCTGTCCAACATGCAGCAGGTCGTATCGAAGTCATCGACAAGACATCTGTATATCTGACAATCGGCGACCTTGGATTTACCAAGATCAACCAACCAAAGGTTCGCGGTGATCTAGGATCTATCTTTAAGGTAAGCCAAAAGTCAGTCGAGAAAATCTCACAAGGCCATCGCAATCAACAAGGAATTGTTCTCCGCGAAGGCAACCTTTACATCTCAGAGCACGGCCCACGTGGGGGAGATGAACTCAATCTCATCACCAAAGGCCAAGATTATGGATGGCCTGCAGTTACCTACGGCGAACCATATTCATCAGGTGATTATGTAAGACCTAAAGTCACCGGCAGCCACGAAGGCTTTACCAAGCCGCTGACCAACTGGGTCCCATCTGTTGCACCAACAGAGCTGATCGCACTTCCGCAAGGACAACTGTGGGGCACCTGGCAATCACAGCTTGTGATGGGAACTCTGCGCGAAGAATCCTTGATCTTTATCCAATTACGCAATCGCACCACAGTAGGTGCCATTGAAAAAGTCAACGTCGGTGAGCGCATCCGCGATCTCGATCTTGCCCCTGATGGAAAGATTCTTGCCACAACCGATAGCGGCCAACTCTTGGCGATCTCACCAAGCAAGTAGACTCGCAGCAACGCTCAACGGAGGATCACATGGGAAATGCAATATCAGTCTGCCTCAACAAGTACGCAGTCTTCACAGGTCGTGCCACCCGAAGCGAATACTGGTACTTCGTTCTCTTTCTCATCATTGTTTCGATTCTCTCCAACTTCATCTCAGCGCTGATGGGTAGCGATTTAGCCGGCTTGATCATCCAAATTTTCTTCTGGATCCCGAGTCTTTCTGTCTCAATCCGCCGCATGCACGATGTCAATAAATCAGGTTGGTTTATCTTGGTTCCAATCTATAGCTTCATTCTGACTGTAACCCCAAGCACTGTAGGTCCCAATAGATTCGGTCCGCAGGAGTAACTGTTTAACGAGCAACCCTAGAAGAGCAAGATAGTGGTCAACTTAGACCACTGACTGGATAGCAAGTTCTCTTATCTTTACTTGGAGGACAAGCCCAGGTCCAATTGAGATATTTTGGATCATTCTTTGCAATTACCCAGAGTGGATTACCGTTAGCATCTTTAATTGACAGGTCCCAAGCATTTTCCAACATTAGTTTCTGTACTTCAATGAATTTGCCAGTCTTCAAGTCATCGCATTCCCAGATTGTTAGGGAAGAACTATCTCCACTGACATTAACCTTAAAGTCGGAAGTAGCTGGTTTAGTGACTTTTACCGATTTGCCGTTTTTCTTCACTGTTGTGGTTACAGGCTTTTTGATGGCACAGACCCACTTAGGCAGATTCAAGTCTTGTGGCGCAACTTCGTTGATTCGATAGTGACTTCCTGATCCACCATAGGAAAATGAATCCATGTTTGCTATCGGTTGTCTAACCCAAGTAGTTGCTTGGCTCCTTGTATTACATCGCTCAATCGTGAATGTGCTCTGCGTTTCATATGGCCAATCCACACCTTCCCACTCGCCGCTGCTCAGAGTCACATAAATCGGATTCACTGGAATGATTTGAATTTGAACTGCATACTTTGAGGAGAGGTCATATTTCCCTAGCCAGGGAGTCATTGCATTCTGCCAGGTTCGACTCGAATCTAAATACCTTGTTGTGAGTTCGCTCTTAGCATTGACACCACATTCTGAACCAAGAATTGATCTTGGTTGACTATCACCGATGCGATATCCCATGAATCTTTGAGTCAAGTTTGCAAGAGTTGGAGTCACATTTGTCTCTTCTGAACCAAGGGTTCTCTTTGGCAATGAGACTCCGGAATTCTTACATGTTGTAGCAAGGGCATTAAATCCCGCCTGATAGAAAGTTTGCATGAGATAGTGATGTTGAATCTCTTGAGTTAGTTTCTGAACCTTTAAACTCGCTTGTTGCGCAAGGGAAGTTTGCCCTGAAGATACATATCTCTGGTAGTTCTTGCTCCAGGTATCGATATCACTCGAGTTTGAAGCCTCCAAATCAACCTGCTGGCTATATGCAGCCCTGAAGTTGATCAGCAGATCAATGTCGGCACGCGTGCATTGCGGAGCCTTTGGTCCGGGACTTCCTGTCTTGAATCCATCTGTGTCACAGCCGTTATACAGGTTTTGGAGTTTGGCGTTTATACCAGCGATCTTTGTATTCGTAGAAACACCCGAGTAGAACCTTTCGACCTGAATCTGTGCCCGGTATGAGTATGCCTGCGCAACTTCTTTACCCGTGCAGGCGCGCAGAGCAGCGCTGCTTTGTTGACCAGAAGTTAGCGAAACAAGAGAAAGGCACATAAGCATTACTGCGGTAAGTGATACTTTTTTCATATCGAATCCAGTCCCTCTCGACTCAACTCAGGTTTCTACTAGGGATATTAACGTCAAGCCGAGCCAATCTAGTGAAGCAGACTGGTCAATCACGGTCACCGGCAAGCGATACCGTAAAGCCATGGCGCAAAGTGTGATCACCGTGATCTATGACGGACAGTGCCGTCTCTGCCAAGCAAGCCTTGATTGGCTACAACTCAAATGCGACATCACCGCTCACTCTTTCCACCGGATTAATCCGGCAGAGTTTCAATTAACCCTCGAAGAGTGCCAGCGCCAGGTCATCGCAATTGCTGATAATCAGATCTACAAAGGTGCAGATGCGGTCGCCGTTCTTCTCGAGCACCGTGGAAACAGACTTTTGGCATTTTTGCTAAAGACTTCTGGACCTTTAGGTCGCGCTGGATATCGCTGGGTTGCCAGCCACCGCAATTCGATTCCGGTGCGCTTGCTTACCTACTTACTCGGCAGGTTTAGCCGCTTTTCTCTTTGACTCTTTCTTTGTCGCAAAGGCAAAGATTGCAAGTCCTGCCACAAGGGCTCCGGCACCAACACCGTATGAGATCACATCATCTGAGCGATCAACGTCAACGAAGATACCGACAAAGACCACGGCGATAATTGCAACAACGACGCCAATGAGCTTTGACTTAAG
>JACCDN010462593.1_pt1 | contig 11785 bp, 9 predicted proteins | sample 7441691 | NCBI WGS metagenome assembly JACCDN01 (sample SAMN15323439, study PRJNA562643) | freshwater metagenome | isolation source: river surface water | place: USA:Blue River Watershed | collected 2017-08-16
CGGGCTATGCGACGACTCCTTGTAGCCCGATTAGTTTAGTCGAGATTTAAGCCTGAATCCAAGCCGTTGCATTTGCCGGCAGCTTGCCATCGACAATCGGTGCGCTGCTGAGCAGCACCTTGCCCTTTGGCACCTTGGCAGGCTTTGAGCCGAAGTTTGTGATTGACTGCCAACCATTCGGACGCTTGAAGTGGAGCACGTTCTTGTTGAAGTGCCAAACCCACTTGAGCTGCTCTTCGGTCTGCAGTTCGTGACGCAACTTAAGCGCCGCGCGATACATCTCAAGAGTTGAGCCAGCAACGCCGGCTTGTGACTGAACGTTCCACTCTTTGAACCAAGCAGGCTGAGGTAGGTGTGCACCGCCTGGGCCGAAACCGAACGATGGGCCATCTGGAGTCCATGGCATCGGAACACGGCAACCGTCGCGTGAGATTGAACCCTCGCTGCGGAACCACTGTGGGTCTTGCATTTGGTCGCTCGGGATATTCAATGGTTCCTGAAGGCCAAGCTCTTCACCTTGGTAGAGATATGTCGAGCCAGGCAGGGCCAAGATCAACATGGTTGCGGCACGGGCGCGTGCCAATCCGAGTTCTTTATTGATTGCGTCTTCGCGGTTCTTTGAACGGAACCACTTTGGCAAATTCTTCAATGCCTCTTCGGTCAAACCAAAACGGGTTGCGTGACGAATCACATCGTGATTCGAGAAGACCCAGGTGTTCGACGAGCCAGTCTCGGCCGATGCATTTAGGTTGTAGTCAATGGTCGACTTGAACTTCTTGATGTTCCAAGGAGTGAATGCCAAATCAAAGCTAAATGACTGACCAAGGCCCTCGATGCTGGCATAGCGAGCGCGACGATTGGCGTGAACCCACGCCTCTGCCACTGCAACGCGCGGTGGCTGATACTCGTTGAAAACCTTGCGCCAGGTCTTGTAAATCTCGTGAACTTCGTCGCGGTCAAACAGATCGTCGGTGCCGTCGTTCTTCATGACCTCAAGGTCAAACGACATGCGCGCTGGCAGGTGGCCATCTTTAAGGTTCTTGGTTAGTGCGTGGGCGACATCAACGCGGAATCCGTCAACACCGCGATCTGACCAAAAACGCAGGGTCTTGATGAAGTCATCGCGAACCTCTTGGTTGTCCCAGTTGAAATCAGGCTGCTCTTTTGCGAAAAGGTGCATGTACCACTGGCCCGGGGTGCCTTCTGGCTCGGTGATTCGGGTCCATCCGGTTGGCCCAAAGTGGCTGGCCAACTCTGATGGGCGAATCTCGCCGTTCTCTCCCTTGCCGTCTCTAAAAATAAAACGGTCACGCTCAGGCGAACCCTTTGGTGCCTTTAGTGCGGCTTGAAACCACTCGTGCTGGTCTGATGAGTGGTTTGGCACGATGTCTACAAAAACACGGATGCCAGCAGCGTGCATCGCATCGATCAATTTGTCGAACTCTTCTAGGGTTCCGATTCTTGGATCGATGTTGCGATAGTCGGCAACGTCATAGCCACCATCGGCAAGCTCTGAAGGATAGAACGGGCTCATCCAGACAGCGTCGACGCCAAGTTGCTTTAGGTATGGCACACGGCTGGTGATACCAACCAAGTCACCGATGCCATCGCCATTTGCGTCAGCAAAGCTGCGTGGATAGATCTGATAGACCACGGCCTGGCGCCACCAGTCGGCTGATCCTTTTAGAAAAGTGTGTTCTGAAGTCATAATTCCGAGTTTCTCTTGTTTGGCTCAGCAACAAACCTAAGGCACAAAAGGGGCAAAACTGTAAGCCTTTACATACGTTTTTGAACTTGTTAAATAAACGAAATTCTGGCTGCTATTGCGGGCGGATTTAGCGCTGGATTATGACGAGCAGGTGGTGACCGAGGCGTTGGTGCCGCGGGCCCATTCGGGCAGTGTGGATTCGCTAGCCGATGGGCTTGGGCTGGCGGTTGAACCAGAAGTTGCCGAGGCGCTCGATGTCGCGCTCGGCGAAGCCGATGGGCTTGCCGTCGCGGTTTCGCCACCTTGAACTACGGCACCTGAACCGGTGTTAGCCTCGGCAAGAATCAGTGGCTCGTCGTTCTGAAGCTTTTCAAACAGAAGGTTTGCCTGCTCATAGTTAGGTGCAACACGACCCGAATAAGGCGCCGGCAAACCACCGTGGCTCGGCACCTGCAAGAAAGTCATCTTGTCGAGCTCGACATCCTTGAGTGCACCGGCCAAAGTAACCATGGTGTTCAGGTCGGTCAAGCTCTCACTGAGCGACATGTTGCGAGCGGCTGCGTTGGCTAGCGAATAAAGATAAATCGGATTGCTCAGCACGCCGGCACTCTTGATTTTGCGAACCAGAGAGGTCAAGAACACCTGCTGGTTTGAAATGCGGCTTAGGTCTGAGCCATCGCCAACACCGTGTCGGGTACGCAAGAACTGCAGCGCGGCCATGCCTTTGAGGTTGTGAACACCAGCATCCAGGTAGGTCTTTGTGTAGTCGTCTTCGATTGGCTCGGCAACACAAACCTCAACACCACCGATGGCGTTCGACATCTCGATAACGCCCTTGAAGTTGATCATGGCCAGGTATGGAATCTTGAGGCCGGTGAGCTGCTCGATAGTTAGCAGGGTGCAGCCAGGGCCACCGTTGGCGATGGTTGCGTTTAGCTGGCCGAGGCTCTGTGGCAAATAACCCGGGCCACCGCTGGTGCTTGGGCACGCTGGCCAAGGCACCAATAGGTCGCGCGGAAAACTTAGGGCGACAGCATTTTTGCGGTCGGCTGAAATGTGCAGCAGGATCATCACGTCGGCGAGGGTCGAGGTCTCGGTGCCGAAAACGCTGTCTTGGCCATCGCGGGTGTCGCTGCCCACCAAAAGCATGTTGACCGGGCCCTTGAGGTCGGCTGCGGTGATTGGTGTTGAGTTAGCTAGCTTGATGCCGTTGCTGCGAATCTGATTGCTAATGTCGGCCACCGAGATGCCGGTGATTGCCAGGGTTGCGCCGAGTGCAACCGCGAGCCCCTTGAACAACAAACCACCGATTGCCGAGCGCTTTGACTGCAAACGGATGCGACCATGGCGAGCAAAACCCTGTGGTTGCGGTTTGTTCTTGCGAAGAGTGGGGAGTTTTAACATCAGGAATAGCTTAAAAGAAAAACTCCCAATCGAAACTGGGAGTTTTCTTATTGCTGGAGGAAGCGGTGGGATTTGAACCCACGGTAGCTATTAACTACGACAGTTTTCAAGACTGTTCCGTTCGGCCGCTCCGGCACGCTTCCACGTGCTCGAACAGTTTAGACCAAGTTCTGCCCAAATTTCTACCTGGGCTAAACCTGCCTTGAAAACAAGATCCCTTCGAAGCCGGCAAGCACTTGAGCCACTCCGTCTTCTTCAACCGAGGCAGTCACGGCGGTTGCTGCAGCCTTCACTTCTTCGGGCCCCTGCCCCATCGCGAAGGCTAAGCCGCCGCCCTCGCGGGTCCATTCGAACATCTGAATGTCGTTGCGGCCATCGCCGATTGAAATCACCTGGTTGGTCTTGATGCCAAGCTCTTGACGACGCTTCTCGAGCGCCGAAGCCTTGCTCACGCCCTCAGGTGCGATGTCTAACCAAGCGGTATAACCAATCGCATAAGAAACCGACTGCAAACCGACCTTAGAAATAATCGCTAAAAACTCGTCGACATCGTGCTCGGGTGACAGCACAACCACGCGCGAAACCGGCTGATCCATGAGGTCTTCAATGGGGGTTTCAAAATTCTGATCGCCCAGTGCATAAGTCGGAAAAGCGCGGTGAAAGTGATAGGTGCCGTCTGGGTTTTCAACCGCAAAGTGCGCGTTCGGCAGGTGTTCGATCAGCTCGGTCAGCACTGCCGTTGGATCAAAAGTGATCACCTCGTGCTGGGTATAGCCGCGCTCGTGAGCCGCATCTAGAGAGATGGTTACCGCACCGTTGGAGCACACGCTGAATCCGTGTTGAATGCCGACATCTTTAATCACCGGATAGGCGTTAGCCGCACTGCGACCGGTGGCAACGATAACCTCGTGCCCCAAAGCGCGAACTCGCTGAACCTCTTCGACAACGCGCGGCGACAGATAGCCATCGTCATGCACCAGGGTGCCGTCGATATCAATGGCAATTAGCCAGCGGTCATCCGGGTTAGTGATCATAAAGTGCTAAGCGCCAGCCTTTGCCGACTTTGACTTTGGTGGGTGAATGAACTCTTGACCACCAAGGTATGGGCGCAGCGCAACCGGAATGCGGATGCTTCCATCGGCCTGCTGGTGGTTCTCGATGATTGCGACCAACCAGCGAGTGGTGGCCAGGGTGCCGTTCAGGGTTGCAGCTGTCTGGGTCTTGCCGTTTTCGTCGCGATAGCGAACGTTTAGGCGGCGAGCCTGGAAGGTTGTGCAGTTAGAAGTTGAGGTGAGCTCGCGATAAGTCTCTTGAGTTGGCACCCAAGCCTCGGCGTCATATTTGCGAGCCGCGCTTGAACCCAAGTCACCGGCTGCGGTGTGAATAACGCGGTATGGAAGTTCGCAGGCCTGAAGCATTGCCTCTTGGAATGCCAGCAGCTTGGTGTGCTCGGCGTCGGCATCATCTGGCTTGATGTAGCTGAACATCTCTAGCTTGTTGAACTGGTGAACGCGCAGGATTCCGCGGGTATCGCGGCCGGCTGAGCCAGCCTCGCGACGATAGCAAGTTGACCAACCGGCGTAGCGAATCGGGCCGTCTGAAAGATCGATGATTTCGTCGCGGTGGTATCCGGCGAGCGCAACCTCAGAGGTGCCGGTCAGATAAAGTTCGTCGGCTGGCAGATAGTAGATTTCGTCGGCGTGAGAACCTAAGAAACCGGTGCCGGCCATAACCTCTGGGCGAACCAGGGTCGGGGTGATTAGCGCGGTGAAATCGTGCTTGCTGGCATAGTCGAGGGCCATGTTCATCATGGCAAGCTCAAGACGAGCACCCATGCCCTTTAAGAAGTAGAAGCGAGACCCGGCGATCTTGGTGCCGCGCTCGATGTCGATGATGTCGAGCAGCTCACCCAGAGCCTGGTGGTCGCGTGCCTCAAAATCAAAATTCGGCTTGCTGCCAACCTCGCGAAGCACCTCAAAGTCGTCTTCGCCACCGGCAGGAACATCTGGCATTACAACGTTTTCGATCTTCCAGATCAGTTCGTCAAGCTGCGCCTTGGCTGCGTTGGCAGCTTCGTTTGCAGCGGTGACCTTGTCGGCCAAATCTTTGCTCGCCGCAATCATTGCCGGGCGGTCTTCTTTGCTAGCGGCGCCAACAGCCTTGGCTGCTGCATTCTGCTCTGCGCGCAGTGACTCAAACTCTTGAAGCAGTCGACGCCACTGTTCATCGGCACTAGCGGCCTGGTGAACCAAAGCTTCGTCGGCACCACGGGCGCGCTGCGAGGCCTTAATGGCTTCTGGATTTTCGCGAAGTAAGTTGAGGTCAATCACGAGTTTTAGCCTACCTGAGGCAACAAAACCCTGAGTTAGGCTGAACCCATGGGGTCGGCATCGAAGCTAAATCGCATCGCGGTTATCTTTCACGCTGAGCGCATCAGTCGCAATCGCCTCAGTGCCGCCATCGATTCGGCCATGGCTGCATCGGGCGGCAATTCAAACTGGGATGAACCACTATGGCTGCCAACTAGCGCAGCCGAAACCGGCGGGCCGCAGGCTGTTCGCGCGCGAGCTCAAGGTGCAACCCACATTTTGGTAGCTGGTGGTGACGGAACAGTTAGATCGGTTTCTGAATCTCTGGTGGCATCAAATGCAGCAGGATTCAGCCTCGGCATTTTGCCAATCGGCACTGGCAATGTGCTGGCTCGCAACCTGAATATCGAACTTGGCAATCTGCAGCGCGCTGCACACCGAGCCGTGAATGGCAACGAATTCGCGATCGATGTTGGTCGCGCAAGATTGCATTTTGCCAATGGCAATAGTGACGAGAGATTTTTCACCGGCATGGCCGGAGTGGGCTTGGATGCCAAAATCATGATGGCCACCGACCTCGAGCTAAAGCGCAAAATCGGCTGGATTGCCTATATCGAGGGTGGACTGAAAACTCTTCCTGCAAAATTTGAGCGATTGCTGGTCTCGGTTGATGGGCGCGAGCCACGTCGGCTGAAGGTGCATTCGTTGCTGGTGGGCAACGCCGGCTGGTTGCCGGGCAACATAACCCTGATGCCTGATGCCCGACTTGACGATGGTCAACTGGATGTTGCTGCGGTTGGCCCGAGACGCTTTTGGAACTGGATTGATTTTTGGTCGCGCGTGACCTGGCAAAACAAAGTAGTGAGGCCACTCTCGTTTGGCAGACGCTGGATGGATCAAACCGCGAACCTGAAGACGATTGAGAATTTGAACGGCTCGCACATCGAAGTTGAAAGCGAACGGCCAATTGATATTCAGTTGGATGGCGACCCGCTTGGCAAAATAATCCGGGTTGAATTTGACGTTATTGAGCGCGGCCTGGTGGTTAGGGTCTAAACCCGCCCTGTTGGGGCCAGCTTTTTAGAGCAGGCCCTTTAGCCACTTTTCGGCTGAACCGAATTCTGCATTTGAATTGTTGCCCTCGTGAACAGACTTGCCGCGGTCGGCGCGCGCATAAGAACCCAAGAACTGAACCTTTGGGCTAAAGCGGTGCAAACCCATAAGCGCTTCGGCAACGGCCGAGTCACTGATGTGCCCCTGGGCATCGATGTTGAAGCGATAGCGGCCAAGTCGATCACCGATTGGGCGAGACTCGATTCGTGAAAGGTTCACGCCTCGAGCGGCAAACTGCTCTAGCAGCTCAAGCAAAACACCCGGGCGGTCGCTTGGCAGCTCGACGATAACCGAGGTTTTGTCGGCACCGGTTGCCGCCGGAATCGCACCGCGCTTGGCAAGGCCAATCTGGATGAATCGAGTTTGTGCGTGCTGGTGCTCGCCGATGTTGCGAGCCAATGTCTTTAGTTTGTAGTGATCAGTGATGGTCGATGCAGCCACGGCGGCATCCGCAGAATCGGTGTCTAACAAACCGGCAGCCGCGGCAGCGGTTGAGGTTGCAGGCAGGTGTGTGTGCTTTGGCAAGTTGGCCTGCAGCCACTTGCGTGTTTGCGCATAGGCAACCGGATGTGTTGCAACCACACGAACATCTTTGAGCGCGACGCCTGGGCGGGCGACCAAATTGAAGGTGACCGGAACCAGGTATTCACCATAGATGCGGATGTTTTCGGTGGCGGCTAGGGCATCGAGAGTTGCTGATACGCCGCCCTCGATTGAGTTTTCAACCGGGATAACTGCGCGGTCAGCGCGCTTGCTGATCACAAGATCGATGGCCTCTTGAACGTGGGCAACTGGAATCTGCTGTTGGCCCTTGGCCTCTTTAATCTGAGCAAGAGCGAGCTCAGTAAAAGTGCCGACCGGGCCAAGGAAGGCGAAGGTCTGCTTTTTTGAACTGTTATTTGCTCGTGATGCCATAGACCAAGATTAGCCACCAATATGGGTCTATGAGTGTTCGCGCCGGCCAAAAACCATTGCCATCTGACCTTGTTGATGTCTCGAGATTGATCGAGCTCTATTTTGAAACCCACCCCGATGTCACCGTGCCCGAGCAAAAAGTTGCATTCGGCACCAGTGGCCACCGTGGCACTTCACTGAATGGCAGCTTCAACGAAGACCACATCGCCGCAATCACTCAGGCGATTGTTGAATACCGTCGCCGCGAGAACATCCATGGCCCGATTTATGTTGGCAAAGACACCCATGCGCTTTCGGGCCCTGCCGAGCAAACCGCACTCGAGGTGCTGGCCGGCAACGACGTGATTGCGATGGTCGATGCTGAGGGTCGCTATGTGCCAACCCCGGCGGTTTCGGTTGCGATCATCAACCACAACGAGGGCAAGCATGCCGGCGAAGCCAGCTTGGCCGACGGCCTGGTCATCACCCCTAGCCACAACCCGCCAACCGACGGTGGCTTCAAATACAACCCTCCGCACGGTGGCCCGGCTGATTCTGATGCCACCAACTGGATTGCTGCGCGCGCAAACGAGATCATCCTTGGTGGCATGCGCGAAGTGAAGCGCTCTGCACCAAACCCAGTCAAGTTTCACTATCGCGACAACTATGTTTCTCAGCTCGGCGATGTGCTGAACCTCGAAGCAATTCGCGACAGCCGCGTTTCGATCGGTGCCGACCCAATGGGTGGTGCATCGGTTGATTATTGGGGCGCAATCGGCGAGCGCTACGGGCTGAACCTAACGGTGATTAACCCAAATGTTGACTTTCAGTTTGGCTTTATGACACTCGACTGGGATGGCAAGATTCGCATGGACTGCTCGTCGCCAGACGCTATGGCCAGCCTGATTGCTAACAAGTCGGCCTTTGATATTTCAACCGGAAACGATGCCGACGCTGACCGCCACGGAATCGTGACTCGCGATCACGGACTAATGAACCCGAACCACTTTTTGGCGGTTTCGATTGACTATCTATATCGCAATCGCCCAGAGTGGTCGCCTTCGGCTGCAGTTGGCAAGACCATGGTTTCGTCGTCGATCATCAACCGCGTGGTTGATTCGCTAGGCCGCCGCCTGATTGAGGTGCCGGTTGGCTTCAAGTGGTTTGTGCCTGGCCTAATGGATGGCTCAGTTGGTTTCGGTGGCGAAGAGTCTGCGGGTGCTTCATTCTTGAGGCTTGATGGTGGGTCTTGGTCAACTGACAAAGATGGTCTCATCTTGGCCCTATTGGCAGCTGAGATTACCGCCGTCACCGGCAAGACTCCGTCGCAGCACTATGCCGGATTGACTGCCAAGTTTGGCGAACCTGCCTATGAGCGCATCGATGCGCCAGCGACTTTGGAGCAAAAAGCCAAACTGGGCAAGTTGTCTGCCGAAGATGTTTCGGCAACAAATTTGGCCGGCGAAAAGATCACTGCGATTTTGACTCACGCACCGGGCAACGGCGCAGCGCTTGGCGGTTTGAAGGTCGAGACCGAATCAGCCTGGTTCGCTGCACGCCCATCAGGCACCGAGAACGTCTACAAGATTTACGGCGAGAGCTTCCTGGGCAACGAACACCTAAAGGTGGTTCAAGACGAAGCTAAGGCTTTGGTCGACTCTGTCCTCGGCTAGTTCCTCGAGCTCTGCGGTTTAGTAGCTTGGCGCTTTTGGCAGGTTGAAATAAGCCTCGAGTGATTTCTTGCCACTGGTCTTAAACGCTCCGGCTAGCTCTGGCCCGACATATCTAAAGTGCCAAGGTTCAAATTGATAGCCGGTTGTGGACGCCTGGTTTTGCTGATAGCGCAGCACAAATCCGAATCGGTGAGCATTATTGGCCAGCCATTTGCCGGCCTTGGTGTTGGCAAAACAGGTATAAATTCGGCAATCCTGGCCGGCTGCATAGACATCTACCGCTAGTCCAGTTTGATGTTCGCTATAACCAGGGCGTGCAGCCAAAGCCTCACCTACCTTTAGCCCATAGCGGGCAACCTGGCGCTGATGCACGGATTGCTGGGTCACGAAACTTCGATAACCACTCGATGCCACCAAAGTGCCACCGCCCTCAACCGCCATCGCTTTGGCCATCGCCACAAGTGCGATTCCAGCCTCTTTGGTGAGCACAACCGCATACGGGTTATGAGTGTTTGGGTATTTGAACGGCGGGGTGGTCAAGCCCTTTGGCACATATTTCAAATAACTAAGAGGGCGCTGTTTGTTGACCACGACCCAAAGCGAATTGTGCTTGTCGATCGAAAGTTTGATGGGGTTGCGCACAGTTCCGGTGGTTGGTGAGCCGACTGCGCCAACAGGGTCGCCTATAGCAATCGGGGTGTCTCGCACGCTCTCGGTGGCCGATGCCGAAACCGCGGCAAATGTGCCCGAGGCCAAGAGAGAAAACGACAACAGAATTGCCGACGCGACTTTTGCAATAGCGGTGTCTTTGACAATGAATCGAATCGATTTAGAGTTGTACGGTTTAGAAGATTTTTCGCCTTTAGGCATACGCATGGATAAAGCCTAGATGCCCCTTGAGAGAGCAATCAGTTATGTCTAGAGAAAAGCGCAAAGCCGCTGCGGCCGAATCAGCAATCACCGGAGTGATGACTCACCGTCAGATCGTTTTGGTTTTGGTTGGTCTGATGTCTGGCATGTTCCTTTCGGCTCTCGACCAGAGCGTGGTTGGCAGCGCGATGCGCACCATCGCCGACGACCTAAAAGGTCTTGAACTGCAGGCTTGGGCGACCACTGCATACCTGATCACCTCAACCATCTCGACCCCGATCTATGGCAAACTCGGCGACATCTTTGGCCGCCGCAGCCTATTCATGATCGCAATTTCAATCTTTATTGTTGGCTCGGTCACCGCCGGCTTCGCCAACAGCATGTATGAGCTGGCCATCTGGCGCGGCCTTCAGGGCATCGGCGCCGGTGGTCTGTTCTCACTCGCGCTGACCATCTTGGCCGACATAGTTCCGCCGCGTGAGCGTGCGCGCTATCAGGGTGCCATGATGGCCGTTTTCGGAACCTCATCGGTGCTTGGCCCGCTAATCGGTGGCCTGTTCGCCGACATCGATTCATTCTTGTTTGTTGATGGTTGGCGCTGGGTCTTCTTGATGAACCTGCCGATCGGCATCATCGCCCTGTTCATGGTGGTCTCGTTCTTACACGTGCCGCACACTCCTCGCCCAAGCCGCATCGACTGGTGGGGCGCGGTCACCATCATAATCGGTGTGGTGCCTTTGCTATTGGTTGCCGAGCAGGGTCGCGACTGGGGCTGGGGTTCATCACAATCAATGGCGATGTATGCCCTCGGCGCTGCCGGAATCATCGCGTTCATTTTCGTGGAACGCAAGATGGGCGATGCGGCGCTTTTGCCACTCAAGTTGTTCAAGAGCAGCGTGTTCTCATTGACCACCCTTCTGGGCGTAATCGTGGGTGTCGGAATGTTCGGCGGCATGATGACCTTGCCTTTGGTGCTTCAGATTGTGAAGGGGGCTTCACCAACTGAGGCTGGTTTGCTAATGATTCCGATGACCATCGGAATGATGACTGCTTCGATGGGTTCTGGAATCATCACCGGTCGCACCGGAAAATACAAGATCTTCATGGTTATGGGAACCGCCTTCATGGCTGGCTCTTACTTCTATTTCGCTCAGATGACCGCCGACTGGCAGATCTGGCAGATTTCAATCGGCATGGTCACCATGGGTCTAGGCCTTGGCCAGCTAATGCAGACGTTGACAATCGCGGCTCAGAATGCGGTTTCGGCCAACGACATTGGTGTTGCCACTTCGTCGTCAACCTTCTTTAGACAGATGGGCGGAACCCTGGGTGTCGCGGTGTTTATCTCGATGCTGTTCGCGGTTCTTCAAGAGAAGGGCGCATGGATCGGTGAACAGATTGCAGCTGCCATCAAGGCCAACCCGGCCCTGTTAGCGGAGCCTCGCAATGCGATTATTCGTGATGCAGGCCCTGCGGGTCTTGGCGAACTGGTGAACTCTGACTCGTCGTTCTTGCAGGTGATCTCACCTGAGATCGCGCAGCCGATTTTGGTGGCATTCACCGAGGCAGCTGACGTGGTCTTTATGTCGGCTGCGATCGTTGTTTCACTGGCCTTCGTTGTGGCGCTCTTCAACAAAGAGATTCCACTTCGCACCCAGTCTGGCGTCGCAGCCAAGGCCGAAGAAAACGCGGCTGCATCGATGGGGCACTAGGTATAAGCTTTTTTCACACGGGAGTTCGGTGTCACCGAGCTGAGAGGAAGACTGGGAGTCTTCGACCGTAGAACCTGTTTGGATCATGCCAGCGTAGGGAGA
>JACCDN011096925.1_pt1 | contig 11783 bp, 10 predicted proteins | sample 7441691 | NCBI WGS metagenome assembly JACCDN01 (sample SAMN15323439, study PRJNA562643) | freshwater metagenome | isolation source: river surface water | place: USA:Blue River Watershed | collected 2017-08-16
CTGGAGGATACACTGGAGAGTCGGTTGTTTCTATGAAAAGTGCTGAAACAGTTTATCAACATCTCGATAAAAATAAATACGATGTATATAGAATTGTGATTGATAATGAATCGTGGAGATATATTGATGCTGATAACCAAGCGTTTCCTATAGATAGAAATGATTTTTCAATTCAAATAAATCAAGAAAAAATAACTTTTGATGCAGCATTTATCATTATTCACGGAACACCTGGTGAAGATGGAAAGCTTCAAGGGTATTTTGATATGATTGGTATGCCATATACCACTTGTGATGCTGCAACTTCAGCCATTACCATGAATAAGGCGTATACAAAAAGTGTAATCGATGGGATTGAACATGTTTGGATGGCGAAGTCGATGCAATTGTTTAAAGAGCAAGGATATAGTGCTCAACAGGTATTAGATAAATTATCGTTACCGGTATTTGTAAAGCCCAACAATGGAGGAAGTAGTTTAGGGATGAGTAAAGTAAAAGAGGCAAGCGAGTTACAAGATGCCTTAGATAAAGCTTTCGAGGTAGACAATCAGGTAATTGTTGAAGAATTTATTGGAGGTAGAGAATTCACTATTGGATTATATAAAATAAAAGGAAAAGTGAATGTATTGCCATGCACCGAAATTGTATCGAGCAAGGAGTTTTTTGATTATGAAGCTAAATACACCACTGGTGTTACCAATGAAATAACCCCTGGAAGAATGACTGAGGAGGAGAAAGCAAGGGTAGAAGCCGCAATGGTAAACATTTATCAACGACTAAATTGTAAAGGGGTTGTAAGAATAGATTACATTTTGCACGAAAAAACTAATAATATGTACGTATTAGAAGTGAATACCGTACCAGGTCAATCGCAAAATAGCATTATACCACAGCAAGTTAGGTCGACAGGAATGAGTATGACAGACTTTTACGGAGCTATATTAGAGGAAGTGCTTATATAGAGTAATGCTCTTTAATCCATTCAGGAATAAGTTCGCCTCTGCCAGTTTCCATATTGATCATGGTGTAATGAAATTCGCCATCACAGCAAACCTTACCAGTTTTCTTACTATTGATATGGAAACTAACAATGCATCCTTTAGGGAGCATTTCTTTTATGCCAGTGTTCACGATAAAATGATCTCCCATACCTAATGGGCGTTTGTACTCTACAATGGCTTTACTAATTACCCAAGCGAAGTTGTTAGCGAGGAACTTTTCCATCGGGAAACCATAATATTTCTCCATCTGATCGTATCTAGCCGCAAGAACATAATCGAAATACCTCGAATTATGCACATGTTGGTTCATATCGATATCATCGGGGCGGACTTGCATTTCTGTTTCGAAGCGGGAGTATTCCATAGTAGTAGTGAGTATTGAGTATTGAGTAGTGAGTATTGAGTAAAAAAATCGTTCAAAAGTACTTAAATTTGAATGATTAGCAATATTTCGTGGCTCGTCCTTCGTTTTTCGAATTACGAGGCTCGAAGGACGAAGGACGAGCCACGAGGTTCAAAAACCTCATTTAAAGCCTACAATCGAATATTTAAAATTATTCTGCTTCTTTCCTTTCAAAATTCAGAAGATTGCCGTATTTTTGTTGTCCAATATTTTAATTAATCGATTATTTAACACTTTAGTATCATTCAAGAATGTATTTAAGTACTGAAAAGAAAAAAGAGATTTTCAAATCTCACGGAAAAAGCGATGCCGATACAGGTACCGCAGAAGGTCAAATCGCATTATTCTCTTATAGAATTGCACATTTGACAGAGCATTTAAAGAAAAACAGGAAGGATTTCTCAACACAATTAGCACTTACTAAATTAGTAGGTAAGCGTCGTGCACAGTTAAACTACTTAATGAACAAAGACATTGAGCGTTACCGTGCGATTGTGAAGAAATTAGAACTTCGTAAATAATTTTTTCATGTTTTATGTTTTAAGAGCCGTTTCCGATTCATTTCGGAACGGCTTTTTTGTTTTACAGCCATTAATGCGTAAATAAAGAAAAATCAGTACCTTTGCCCCGATTATAACAGAAAAATAATATGTCGAAAATTGGAATTACCCATGAGTTTGAAATGGGTGATGGAAAAAAGATTTCCATCGAAACAGGGAAATTAGCTAAACAGGCTGATGGATCTGTAGTTGTAAAAATGGGAGATACGATGTTGTTAGCAACAGTAGTTTCTTCAAAAGATGCTAAAGAAGGAACGGACTTCTTACCTTTATCCGTTGATTATCAAGAAAAATACGCATCAACTGGTCGTATACCAGGTGGTTTCTTAAAGCGTGAATCTAGATTATCTGATTATGAAGTGTTGATTTGTCGTTTGGTGGATCGTGCGTTACGCCCGATGTTCCCAGAAGATTATCATGCAGATGTTCAGGTGATGATTTCACTTATCTCAGCAGATAAGAACATAATGCCAGATGCATTAGCAGCATTCGCTGCCTCTGCAGCCCTTACAATTTCAAATATTCCATTTAATGGTCCAATATCTGAAGTTCGTGTGGCTCGTATCGATGGCCAATTCCAAATTAACCCTACTATTTCAGACATCGAACGTGCCGATATGGACATGATTGTTGCTGGTAATGCAAAAGATATTTGCATGGTAGAAGGCGAAATGAAAGAAGTATCTGAAGCTGAAATGGCAGAAGCAATACGTATTGCTCACGATGCTATTAAATTACAAGTTCAAGCTCAATTAGATTTTGTGGCTAAAGTTGGTCCGAAAGAAAAACGTACTTATCAACACGAACCTGAAGCTCGTCCTGAGTTAATGGATAAAATTCGTGCTTTTGCTTACGACCGTGTTTATGCAGTAGCTAAATCGGCCTTAGGTAAAGATGAGCGTGCAGTAGCTTTCAGAGCAATTCGTGATGAATTCGAAGCAACAGTTTCTGAAGAAATGTCGGAATTTGCATTCGCTTGGTTAATGAAAAAATATTATCATGATATCGAAAAAGAAGCTATTCGTAACCTTGTGTTAAATGAAGGTGTTCGTTTAGATGGTCGTGGTACAAAAAATATCCGTCCAATTTGGTCGGAAGTAGGTTATTTACCTTCTGCTCACGGTTCAGCAATCTTCACTCGTGGAGAAACTCAATCATTAACAACAGTTACTCTAGGTGCTAAAACCGACGAGCAAATGATTGATGGTGCGATGTTCTTTGGTTACAACAAATTCTTATTACACTATAATTTCCCTGGTTTCTCAACTGGAGAGGTTCGCCCGAATAGAGGCGCTGGTCGTAGAGAAATTGGCCATGGTAACTTAGCAATGCGTTCATTGAAGCAAGTATTACCAAGTGATGCAGAAAACCCTTACGTAATTCGTATCGTTTCTGATATCCTAGAATCTAATGGTTCTTCTTCTATGGCAACTGTTTGTGCTGGTACTTTAGCATTAATGGATGCAGGTGTTAAAATTAAAGCGCCTGTTTCTGGTATTGCAATGGGTTTAATTACCGATACTAAAACTGGCAAATACGCAGTATTATCAGATATCTTAGGTGATGAAGATCATTTAGGTGATATGGACTTTAAAGTTACTGGTACTACTAAAGGTATTACAGCTTGTCAGATGGACTTGAAAATAGATGGCTTATCTTATGATACTTTAGCAGAAGCTTTACAACAAGCAAAAGAAGGTCGTGCTCATATCTTAAATGAAATGTTAAGTACTATCGATTCTCCAAGAGCCGACTATAAAGCACATGCTCCTAGAATTGTTGAGATTAGAGTAGCTAAAGAATTTATTGGCGCGATTATCGGTCCAGGTGGTAAAATTATTCAAGAAATGCAACGCGAAAGTGGTGCTACTATTAGTATTGAAGAAAAAGATAACCAAGGTATCGTTCAAATTTATGCTGATAACAAAGAAGCTATCGATAAAGTAACTGCTAAAATCAAAGGTATGACTACCGTTGCTGAGGTTGGTGAAATTTACGATGGAAAAGTAAAATCGATTATGCCTTTCGGTGCATTCGTTGAAATTCTTCCTGGTAAAGATGGCTTGCTTCACATCTCTGAAATCGACTGGAAACGCTACGAAACTATGGATGGTGTTTTAGAAGTTGGTGAAGAAGTGAAAGTGAAATTAATTGATATCGATAAGAAAACAGGTAAGATGAAACTTTCTAGAAAAGTGTTAATCCCTAGACCAGAAAAGTCTAATGATGCACCTGCTTCATAATTATTATTTCGTTGGAGTGTCCTCACTTCAATAAAAAAATAAGTTCGTTAAAGTGTCCTCACTTCAACCAAAAAAAATAAGTTCGTTGGAGTGTCCTCACTTCAACCAAAAACAAAAAAGCCTCGATTACTCGAGGCTTTTTTTGTATATAATACATTTCGAAAATTCGAAAATTCGAAAATTCGAACATTCGGATATTCGGATATTCGAACATTCGAACATTCGAACATTCGAACATTCTTTATTTTGCAAATTCAACAATACTCTTTAATAACTCTTCGGAAACTGGTAATCTCGGATTATTGTAAGCTTTGAAATTTTCCGACTTTTCTTCCGATTCTACAATTCTTAGCGCATGATTCATGTTTTCAATAATCTTTAATGTAGCTTTCATATTCGCTAAATAAAGGGTTTGTGCATCAAGTACTCTAACTTGTAAATCTTTTGTTCCCTGAAGTATTAATATAGGCACGGTTACTTTTTTTATTTCAAGTTGTGGGTCGTATTTAAACCACGACATCATATAACCTTGTATAGATCTTCTAAACACTGACTTTAAAAAAGATGGAACATTACTTAAATTATATCCAGCTTTTAAAGAATCGATCATAGGTTCTGCAATTTTAAATACCTCATCACCTTGATCTTTTAATTGTGTTTTTAAGACTAAATCAGCTGAATAGCCTGGCCCTGCAATAGAAATGAATTTTGTTACAAATTTATTTTGAGAAGCTACAAGCATTCCAATAAGTGATCCCTCGCTATGACCTATAATAATTATCTTTTTGTATCCTTTATCATGTAATGCATTGATAATGGTATTCGCATCATTTACATACATTTCGAAACGCAAATCGCTTTCCTTAGGTGCACTCTTAATACTTCTTCCAATTCCTCTCTTATCGTATCTAACAGAGCTTATTCCGTTTCTGCCTAGCTCTTCAGCAATATATTTATACGTGTAACTTTTGAAATAGGGACTATTACCATCTGCATTCGTTGGTCCTGAACCAGCAATAATCAATGCTATTGTTGAATCTTGTTTTTTATTGCTTGATTCTGCTTTAACATAATTTGCAAATAAGTCTATAGTATCAACTTTAAATCTTACAATATCATCCGAATACTTGGTGGTATCAATACGGTTATTTTCGTATTCATAATTAGAAGTAGCACTTGCTGTAATCGAAAAGAAACAGCAAAGAAACAAAATGTTTAAGATCCTCATTTTACTTCTTTACATATGGAATATATGCACCACTTACAGTTACATTTACTACCTCTGCAACTTTTTCCGCAAGCATAGAAGGTATTTTAATACCATGGTCTTTACATGCAATATCAAATTTAGCGGAGATGTTTATTACTCCGTTTTTAATAGTAATTATCCCTGGAATTGTACGGTCTTTATCTACACCATGTACAATTAACTTACCTGTTACCGTTACATTTGTAGTACCATCTTTTTTCCAATCAATATCTTCATTTACTTTACCAGTGAAACGTGCATCTGGAAATTTATCGCTTTCCATATAGTTCTCGTTAAAATGCTCCTGCATTAATGAACTCTTAAAGCTGAATGATTTAATTGGAACTAAAAAGAAGAAATCGTTTTTAGCGGTGTTAATTACCGATGTTCCGTTTTGTGTAGAAGCTTCAATATCTTCTAACGATGCAGAAGAGAAAAATCTCACATTAATAGCTTTTGATGACTGTATGTCTTGCGCCTTTAGCAATCCAACACTCGAAATAATAAGGGTTAATCCTAATAATATCTTTTTCATACAAATAATTCTTAATTCTTAATTCTTAATTCAAAGTATCAATAGTACATATTTCATACCAAATTTGATAATTTTATCTACTGAGTTCGGATAAATAACGGATAAACCGTACTTTTGAGTATAATTTAGAATAATGAAGCACTTAATAGCCCCTTCAATTTTATCAGCCGATTTTGCAAATTTACAGGCTGATGTAGAGATGATAAACGATAGTAATGCCGATTGGTTTCACGTGGATGTAATGGATGGTGTATTTGTTCCTAATATTTCATTTGGGTTTCCTGTAATTACTGCTATTAAACATTATGCTAAAAAACCCTTAGATGTTCATTTAATGATTGTAGACCCCGATCGTTATCTTGAACAATTTAAAAAAGCTGGTGCAGATGTACTTACGGTTCATATTGAAGCTTGTACACATTTACATAGAACAGTTTCTGCTATTAAACAATTAGGAATGAAAGCTGGTGTTGCGGTTAATCCGCATACCTCTGTTAGTTTATTAGAAGATATTATTGAAGATATTGATTTAGTATGCTTAATGAGTGTTAATCCTGGTTTTGGTGGACAAAAATTCATTGAGAATACATACGATAAAATTAAAAAATTAAGAGCGATGGCTCTTGCTAAAAATACTGATCTACTCATTGAAATTGACGGTGGTGTTGGTACTCATAATGCTTTAGCACTATTAAAAGCTGGTGCTGATGTGCTTGTAGCTGGTAATGCAGTATTCGGTGCCGAAAATCCTAAAGGGGTTATTACCGAGCTTAAAAAAATCCAAGTAGATACCTTTGAAGTGTAATCCTTCGTTACTACGGGTATGCATCTAAAAAAGATTCTTTTTTTATTCATTTTATTCTGTGCTCAGCATGCGTTTGCTCAACAACGAGCTGTGGTGTTTGGCGTTGTAAAAGATGAAGAAAACAAAGGGTTTTCTTTGGTAACCGTAAGTGTAAAAGGAACAAGTATTGCCACTAAAACAGACGAGCAAGGGTACTATGAACTAAGAATACCTGCTGATACTTCTATTAGCATAAGTTTCGCGTATATCGGTTATCAATCTCAATTTATATCTGTTAAATTAAAGGCAAATGAGCGTTTTCGTGCAGATAAGAAATTCGTTCAGCGCGCAGTTGATATTAAGGAAGTCATTGTTCAAAGCGATGAAGAACGTACTTCTACCATCACCAAAATAGACCCTAAAATTTTAAGCAGTTTACCTTCCGCTTCAGGAAATTTCGAAGCCATACTAAAAACATTACCGGGTGTAAATTCTAATAATGAAATGAGCTCTCAATATAATGTTCGCGGTGGAAATTTTGATGAAAATTTGGTGTATGTAAATGATGTTGAAATTTACAGACCTTTTCTGGTTCGTACCGGTCAGCAAGAAGGATTAAGTTTTATAAACGCTGATATGGTGAGCTCTGTAAAGTTTTCTGCTGGTGGATTTGAATCTAAATATGGCGATAAATTATCTTCAGTTTTAGATATAAAATATAAGAAGCCTAAAGATTTTGCCGGATCGTTTTCTGCAGGATTACTAGGTGCTGCAGTTAGTTTTGAGGGTACCAACAAAAACAGAAGACTAAGTTATTTGGTCGGGTTTAGACAAAAATCTACTAAGTATTTACTTGGAACATTAGATGTTGATGGCGATTATCAGCCTTCGTTTTACGACCTACAAGCTTTTATAACATATGATCTAAATACCGATTGGGAATTATCTTTTTTAGGGAATTTAAACAGTAATAAATACACCGTAATACCACAAAGTAGAGAAACAACTTTTGGTACATTTAATGAAGTACTTCGTCTAACTGTCTATTTTCAAGGACAAGAAATTGACGAATATCAATCGGGTATGGGGGCTATTACTGCAACATATCATCCAAACAATAACCTTAATTTGAAATTCATTAGTTCTCGTTTTCAAACCAACGAAAGTGAAACTTTTGATATAGAAGGTCAATATTTATTCGATGAAATAGAAAGCAATTTTGGTAAATCAACTTTCGGACAAGTGAAAGCAAATAGAGGTGTGGGTGGTTTCTTAAATCATGCACGAAACTTCTTATTTGCTAGTGTACAAAGCTTTGAACATAAAGGGAGTTTCCAGAATGACGATAAACTATGGAACTGGGGAGTGAAATATCAACACGAAGTTATCGATGATCGTTTAAGTGAATGGAAACTTATCGATTCGGCCGATTATGCTGCGCCTGATATCGATAATTCAATAGTATTACAAGACGTTGTAAAAGCGAAAATTAATTTATCATCAAATCGTATAAATGGTTTTATACAACAAACTTTACCCATTTCTAAAACTAAAGATTTGAAATTAGTTCTTGGTGCTAGAGCAATGTATTGGGATTATACCAAAGAACTTAATATTAGTCCACGTGCTACCATTTCTTACAAGCCGAATTGGGAAAAAGATTGGGTGTTTAGAGCATCATGGGGTTACTATCAACAAGCACCATTTTATAGAGAGTTGAGAAATTATGATGGTACACTTTCTACAAATCCTAAAACTCAACAATCTATACATTATGTATTAGCTGCCGATCATCAGTTTTTAATGTTTGGTAAACGAAAATTCCGTTTGATTTCTGAATTGTACTATAAGGATATGAAGAATATTATTCCTTATGAAGTAGATAATGTGCGTATACGTTATTATGCAAATGATAAAGCAGATGCGTATTCGATGGGAGCAGATTTTAAAGTGAATGGCGAGTTTGTGAAAGATTTAGAATCGTGGTTCAGTCTATCTTTTCTTCGTACAGAAGAGAATATTAAAAATGATTCGTATATGGTTCAAAACACCGCAGGTATTGATTCTGCTACGGTTTACCCTGGTTATATTCCTCGCCCTACTGATCAACGTTTTAATTTTTCAATTTTCTTTCAAGATAAATTAACAAAAGACCCTAGTGTAAAAGTGCATTTGAATGTTGTATTTGGTTCACGATTACCATTCGGTCCACCAGATTTTGCTAGATATAAAGACACACTTCGTATGCCACCATATTGGAGAGCAGATATTGGGTTCTCTAAAGAATGGGTAGGTAAGAAAAACGGCGGTACAGCTAAAATCGGTCCGTTTAAAAATATTATGCTATATGCCGAAGTGTTTAATTTATTTAAGCGTTCGAATACCATTTCGTATTTATGGATAAGAGATGTACGCGATCAGCAATATGCCATTCCGAATTATTTAACTTCTAGACAACTTAATGTTAGATTGGTAGGGAAGTTTTAAACTATTTCTCCGCCAACTCAAACACCGATAAAAAATACTGCGGTTTCCCTAATGTTTCAAAGGATTCTGGATAGCCAATTCCTCCGAGGTTATAGCAAACAATTAATTTATTGTTTTCGATTTTATAAATAGCTGTGAAATGCTTTCCCTTATTTACTCCTTCTTTGCCGTAAATGTCTATTTTATTTTTCCATAAATAAATCTTTCCTCGATCTATACTTTCGGCTTCTACAATGTATGTGGAATCTTTAATTATTAATTTCTGGTTCGAATAAAAAGCTTTGGGAATTGAGTTTCCTGCCAACTCTTGTTTTACCGGAACCCATGTGCCATTTAGCTTTTTAGGACCTGTACCAATTTGTGGTTGTGTAGCACAGCTTATGCTAAACCCAATAAGTATAATTAGTAAAATTTGTTTCATCAATTAATTATTTTCAATATTCATTTTTTGAAGAACTGTATCAAGCTTTACAAAGTTCTCCTCGTTTTTTTCTAAGATAAAACTTCTCATCGAATCCGCTTCTTTTTCGGTTTCAAATATCATCATAAAAGTTACTTTGGTATTACCCGACTCTTCCTCCTCGAAAAAAGTATTCACTTGAAATTTAGGATTTGGAAGATGATTCCACGATAAGTATTCATTAGGCTTGATATCAATGAACACACATTCGTTGGCAAAGTCTCTACCATCGGGGCCATGCATTATAAACGACCATCTTCCTCCAGGTTTTAATTCATGCATATGAAAGGTATTCGTAAATCCAGCTGGTCCCCACCATTGTATTAAATAATTTGGATCCGACCAAGCTTTGTATACAAGCGCTCTCGGGAAAGTGAAAGTACGTATTGAGGTAATGGCGTTTTTCATATTTGAAATTTATTTCAGAATAAAGACAATATAATTAGAAAATTGGGAATTCAGAATTTATTGAAATTCAGAACCGCTGACTTTATATCTATTCAAAACAGGATGTTCTTTCTTTAACAAATCAGACTTAAGAAATGATGTACGCAAATAAGTATAATAAGTATTCTGCAAAGAAAAACCACCAGAAACGTTGGTAGTATTTCTTTATGGATTGATGTTGATTCAATTTTAAACTTAAGGAATTCAATAAAAACAAAATCATTAATACAATATGTCCATAGAATAAAACCCCTTCCTCAATAGAACTTATAATGCTGAATATATAAGAGATTCCTACTACTAAATTCCCGGCTATAAGTACATGTTTCGGCGAGAAGCTTATCGCTAATGTTTTGATATTAAATTTTGCATCGCCTTCAATATCAGATAAGTCTTTAAACCACGATATAACCACACTAAAAGCTATTACGAAAAGACTTAATATCTGAATATCATGTGGCATTTCAACTTTATTGTTTAATAAATAATTGAACAATAGAAATCCACCTGCGTTAAGTAAAACGCCTCTCACCAACGAAATAGATAGAGCTGCAGTAATATGATGTTTTTTCAGGTAGAGTGGTGGCATAGAATAAGCCCAACCAATACTTGTAGATAATGCTACAATTGCAAATAAATACGGACTAATATACAGTCCAATTCCTAAACTAATGACTAGTGAACTATAAACAATTTTTTTTGCCATTGCAAGGCTTAAAACCCCTGCAGGTATTGGTAGATAGGGTTTATTAATGCGATCTATTTCAACATCCTGAACTTGATTTATGCCTACTATAAATATATTGCAGGTAATGCCTACAATTAATGCTTGTATAAGTAAGGAATAATTAAAAATTTCGGGAGAGTGATATGCGTACAAGTATAATGTGGTAATACTTATCACACTTCCTATAATTGTATGTGGTCTACTAAATTTCCAGATGATGAGCGGTAGATTCATTTATTTTATTTCAATAACAACTAATGAACTTAATCTTTTTTTTAAGGAAAACACGTTTACACCTGTAGGTAATATTTCTCTGTATTGCTTTACACTGCGCGATTTTAACACAGAAATAATCCCATCATATGTAATCGTAAATATATTTATTGGTATGATATACGTTAGAAATAAACGCATAAAAGAAAAAGGTTTAATAAACGGTGTGATAAATAGGTTTGCAACTATGGTTAATGCACTTACTTTTAAAACGAATAAAATTGAAGGTTCTAGAATTTCCACGAATAAAGCTTTAGCGCCAGCATTCTTTATGTTCGTGAGCACTTGAATTTTTTCTGCATCTGTAAAATGATGAAATGCATTAAACATAGTGTAATAATTATTTTTTTCGAAATTCATGTTTAATACATCTTGAAATTCGATAGAATTCTCACTTGGGTATTTATCGCTTAAAATTAATGAAGAGAAGGCCTTAGTTTCCTGAAATATATACCTTGCAGGTTCACCACTTCCAGAGCATAAATCGAACATTGGTAATTTGGAAAGCCCTTGGTTCTGCACATATTGAATAAATACATCGTAGAAACGAAATTTCTTTACTACAAAGCCGATAAAATCCATTTGGAATTTTCTCAATATAGTTGGAAACCAAG
>JACCDN010331415.1_pt1 | contig 11781 bp, 10 predicted proteins | sample 7441691 | NCBI WGS metagenome assembly JACCDN01 (sample SAMN15323439, study PRJNA562643) | freshwater metagenome | isolation source: river surface water | place: USA:Blue River Watershed | collected 2017-08-16
AAAGGGCTTTCTGCCGGACGTGTACAATCAGTTTCGGTTAGGCTTGTGGTAGAACGAGAACGTGAAATACAAAGTTTTAAAGCAGAAGAATACTGGACTGTAGAAGGAAATTTTTCAAGCAAAGAAACTTCATTCCCCGCAACGCTTCATAGCATACTCAACAAAAAACTCGATAAATTCGACATTCCATCCAAAGAAAAAGTTGATGTGATACTATCTGAATTAAAAGGCACCACATATACTGTTGACCATGTTGAGCACAAAAAAAGCAAACGCACTCCGCCCCCACCATTTACCACCTCCACGATACAGCAAGAAGCAAATCAACTTCTTGGTTTTTCCGCTAAACAAACCATGCGACTTGCTCAGCAACTTTACGAAGGAGTTGAGCTTGGTAGCGAAGGTTCAGTTGGTTTAATCACCTACATGCGTACCGATTCACTCACCTTATCTGATCAATTTTTGAAAGAAGCCCATGAAGTAATCGGGTCTGAATATGGAAAAAAATACCAACTCACAGAAATTCGCCGTTTTAAAAATAAAAGCAAAGGCGCGCAAGAAGCACACGAAGCCATCCGACCAACACTTGCCTCCCGCTTACCTGATGATATAAAAACTTTTTTAGATCGTAATCAGTTTAGATTATATAATCTTATTTGGCGACGTGCTATGGCCACCCAAATGACTGAAGCAGAACTCAATAACGTAAGCGCCGATATTGTAACAGCGAACAATTATTTATTTCGTGCCACCGGACAAACCATTATTTTTGATGGCTGGTTAAAATTATATCCAGAAAAAATAAAGGAACACTTACTTCCAGATTTAGCAGAAAAAAAAGAAGTGACTTTACTTGAACTAAAACCAGAGCAACACTTTACCGAACCACCGGCTCGTTTTTCTGATGCTACATTGGTAAAAGCGTTGGAAGAATATGGTATTGGCAGGCCATCAACCTACGCCCCAACTATTGCCACCATTGAAGATCGTGGCTATGTTGAACGTGATGAAAAGAAAAAATTAAAACCAAAAGAAATTGCTTTAGTAGTTAACGATTTACTTGTTGAGCATTTTCCTCAAATTGTGGACTTTCAATTTACAGCACAAATGGAAGAAAATCTTGACGAGATAGCCGAGGGCACCAAAGATTGGCAACCAATCATCGCTACTTTTTATCATCCGTTCAAAAAAAATCTTGATGAAAAAGATGAACAGCTTTCCAAAAAAGAATTAACGGAAGAAAAAACTGACGAGACTTGCCCTAAATGCAGCAAACCAATGGTTATTAAAATGGGAAGATTTGGAAAATTTCTAGCTTGCAGCGGCTACCCAGAATGTAAAACAACAAAACCTCTAGCAGAAGAAGCAAAGGCTTTGGGCGAAATAAAATTGAGTGAGGAAGTATGTGAAAAATGTGGTTCGCAAATGCAAATTAAACATGGAAGATTTGGTCCTTTTTTAGGTTGTTCAAATTATCCAGACTGTAAAAATATTAAAGCTATTGAAAAGAAAATGAATATAAAGTGTCCGACTTGCAAAACAGGCGACATCGTTGAAAAACGCAGCAAACGTGGTAAAATGTTCTATGGGTGCAATCGATACCCAGATTGCGATTTTGCTTTATGGAACAAACCTAATGGAGAAGTTTGCCCAGAATGCTCTTCTTTGTTAACTTTTGGAGCCAAGCACACACTCAAATGCAGCAACAAAGAATGTGCTTTCACCAAAGAACTTCCTGAAAACGCAACACTTTAAATACAACTCAACAGATTATATAACTACGTATGGATCATCTCGATCTTCACTCACCCATCACTCGCAAACTTATTGCTCTTATAGCCTCTTCATTCCTTCTTACTTTCGTAATCGCCCGATTATTCGTTTACTTAGTTCTGGGGCATTTAATGCCAAACTTCTTCCTCACCATACGCGGCGTACATATACACCATTTTACCTACGGTGTTTTTATTTTAGTTTTAGTAGGTCTTTTTTTAATATTAAAACGCCCTGAATTTGGCTCAAATCGTTTTACCTGGGCCACCTGGTGGTATGGGGTGGGCCTAGGCCTCACCTTTGATGAATTTGGTATGTGGATCCGTCTTCAAGATGACTACTGGGTACGCCAGAGTTATGATGCTGTAATTATCGTTACATTAGTACTGCTGAACATCGCTTACTTTAAACCTCTTGTGAGCGCACTAAAAGAACTGCTTATTAATCTTAAAGATTTTCTTCATCGTCTCTATAAATAAAAAACCCTTGGCTGGATGCCGAGGTTCTTTATGTAGGTGATTACGGGTAAACCTTGAATGCCAAAGGTGATATTAAGGTCCCGATTACACCTACAACAAACAGTTTATCAAAAAAACAGTAAAATTGCAAGTATTTTGCTTAATAAAAATCAAAAATTCGCTTAAAAACAGCACGACTCCGCTATAAATAGTGGAGTCATGTGTTGGCGTTTAGGTTCTCTTAATATCACAACTACATAATACCACATTTCAGGTCTTTTGTCAAGAGTAAATATTGCGCTTATTTTAGCTAAAAGTAAACAATACGTGCTAATTTAACGCAAAATTAACCCAAAAACGCACCTACCAACTCCCTCCGCCACCCCCACCAAAACCACCTCCGGAACTACCACCAGAAAAACCACTGCCGCTTGAGGGATTAGAAATAAATACAGAATTACTTTTGGAAGAGAACGTGCTCAAATCACGAGTAAAGTTCATCAGGGTAAATGCTTGCCAATTTCCGACATACCAAGATGGCGGCTCAACATAAATTCCTTCAAATTGTTTAGACCATTCTTTTTCCACCCCAAGTACCATGGCGTAAGGTAAAAACTTTTCAAACAATTCCGGCTTCTTTGCTGGAGCATTATGAAACGCCAAACGATCTTTTTCTGTAACAGACAAAAATAATTTAAATCCTTCAATTTTTTCTTTAGCCATTATTCCCTTCTGTGTATAACGAGGCATAAAATATCCGAAGAAACCGATTATGAAACCAGAAATCATTGGTACAAAAATATTCATCGTTGAACTGATTATCAAGCTAAATGTTGCGAGCACAAACCCACTAAGACCAATTAAAATAGCGAGAATATAGTACCTAGTTCTAAGTTTCGCAGGATTAGAAAGGAAATAACCATCATTTGTTATTTTTTTATACACCTCACCAATAACTTTCGGCGCAGTCTTATAAAAACTATTTTTTAAATCTGCCAAAGTTACCTCATCTTTTTTACTAAACAATTCATTGAAAACCAATAATTCAACTGGGTTGGTAATACTTGATCCATCTTTTAATTTTTTCAGGGCATAATCTTTTTTACTGTCACCTAAATATATAATTTTTAGATAACCCTTTACTGCCAAATGAATAAATATCGAAGAAATATGCTTGATAGAAATTTTTTGCCTTACTATTGTCGAAACCTCAATAGGTAGCAGATTATCTGGCGGTTCGTATTCGGCAACGACTACGCCTCGCCCCTTTAATTCTTTGCCCCGTGTGTACCAGAGGTAGAACATGATTGCAAAAACAACAAACGGTGTAAATAAAATCCAGTTATCTTGAATAAACCACATAATTTTTTGGGCTGATGTTGGTGACGAAATATTACCCTTTGGAAAACCAACCACCACTGTAAAATCATTATACGCGGGTAAAGAAGTGCTATTTTTGATTACCACATTTGAACCTATTTTTTCAACCGCACACGCACCTTCAGTTGAACCAACCACACCGTTGAAACATGTAACATTCAGATCTTTTTCTTGAATACTGTTTGGTAGCAAAACCGCTACAGAAGACTCCACAATTGGCACTTCCCAACCCGGGCCAACTACATTCCAGTAAATTTCATCGTGATCAGGTAAAAAACTAACTGCACGCTCCACTTCATAGCTAATTATATAAGTTTTTATTCCCGTAACTGTTTTGTCTGCATCGCCAATTTGCACATAGATTCGATCCGCTTTGTTTTTAACCGTGTATTTGTAATCGATTCCGGATTCATCCTTAACAGACAAAACATGAAGTCGTAAGTTGTAATTAGTGTTTATCGTATTTGACCTATCAACATACTTCACTGGGATATAGCGAAATATTCCATGTTTATTATGTGTTCCAAAATTGTAAGTAATTTTTTCTTCAACAGATAGTTTAGCATCTTTGCCAACAGTAATTTTGGAGCCAAACTGTAAAACTTTTTCTACAGGCTCAACGTAAGACACATCAGCAAGTACATACTTAGTATGGGCGAAAAAAGCAAAAATAATTATTAGTAGAAAACTGAAATATATTTTTTTCATACGAATTACCAACTAAAATTAGTTTAAGACAAAGTATTTGAGACATAAAAACCTGATTAACTTGGTCTCTACAAGTATATGCCACACCACTACTACGGTCAATTGAACTTTTCAGTCGTATCAGCTATAGTTACTAAACTAAGCTTAGCATATGCCCCACTCAATTAAACTTCCACCCAATTTAACTATCGACGATTTGGTTGAAAAAATACACTCTTACAATCACGAAGCTGATTTGGAAATGGTTCGATTAGTTTACGAATTTGCAGCAAAAGCCCATAGTGGACAATTTAGAAAGTCTGGTGAACCATACATAGTTCACCCATTGAGTGCAGCCTATATTTTGGCTACCATGAAAATTGAAGTTACTATTATCTTAGCAACCCTTCTTCATGATGTTCCAGAAGATACGGCTGTTACTCTTGAAGAAATTGAAGCAAACTTTGGTAGCGATATTGCTTCAATGATTAAAGGAATTACAAAACTTGGCAAACTAAAATACCGTGGAGTTGAACGCTATATTGAAAATTTACGCAAAATGTTTGTGGCCATGGCCGAAGATGTGCGAGTGATGATTATTAAATTTGCCGACCGCACACATAATTTACTCACTCTCGACTCATTACCAGAAAAAAAACGCTACCGCATTGCTTTGGAGAGTTTAGAAATTTACGCCCCTATTGCCCATCGTTTAGGTATGGGTGAATTTAAAGGAATGTTAGAAGACTTATCATTTCGTTACGTCTACCCCAAAGAATATGAACGAACTAAAGCTTTGCGAGATAAAATATTAGAGGGTACAGAAGTATATATTGAACAAATCATCGAAGAAGTAAAAAATGAGCTCACCAATTCACATGTTTCTTTTTTAGAAGTGTACGGACGAAAAAAACAACTGTACAGTTTTTATCAAAAATTGGAGAAAAAAAATTGGGAAACAGAAAAAATTTATGACACACTTGCTTTGCGCATTATTGTTCCAACTATTGGTGATTGTTACGCCGCCCTTGGCATCATTCACAAACTTTGGAAACCACTAAAAGGGAGAATTAAAGATTATATTGGACAGCCAAAACCAAATGGCTATAAATCACTTCACACAACAGTTTTTGCCAACAAGGGAAAGGTTGTAGAATTTCAAATCCGCACTCCCGAAATTCAAGAAAATGCTGAGTATGGTATTGCAGCTCATTGGCTCTACGACGAAAAGGGAGTCCGCTTACCAACCAAAGAAGTGGCATGGGCTCAAGAACTTGTAAAAATACAACAAGAAGTGCTCAATAAACTATCTGATCTGGAAGCGCTAAAAATTGATTTTTTTCAAAACCGTATTTTTGCTTTTACCCCAAGCGGTGATGTAATTGATCTACCCGAAGACGCAACACCGGTTGATTTTGCATACCAAATCCACTCTGAAATTGGTAACACGTGCGCACAGGCAAAAGTAAATGACGTTCTCGTAAAACTAGATACTGCACTTAAAAGCGGTGATGTTGTAGAAATAATAACCGATAAAAATAGGAAACACCCCAATGCAGACTGGCTCAAATTTGTTAAAACACATGTTGCTAGAGCTCATATTAAAAGCAGTATGAAGAAAAAATCTATCGGCAGTTGGTTACGTGGAATACTGCCAGCAAAGAAAAACTAGAACGAAGCATAGTCAAACTGTTATATTGCTAAATTGTGGTTAGAGCAGGAAATAAGATTAGATATTTAGCAAATCTGTTCAGAATATTTTACAACAAACTTTCTCTTACAATATCACCCAAAAACAAAAAGCGGAGCAGTGTAAGACACATTTTACATGTGAAATGCACTACTCCGCTAAATTAAATAAACCACTTCAAATAATTTCCTTCGACCTCTCGTTTAAAACTCAAAACAAAAAAGTAAAAATTTTGCGACTAATCCCCAATGAAAAGGAGGCTGCTAGAGAAGTTTTTGTGGGCACCTAAATCATAACCTCCATAGCCAATGAAAGTCCCATGGTCGTCGTAGGCGACAAAGCAAAGCGTATGACCACGTCCCATCCAGCTGTTCGCTACGCATTTCAAACCAGGTACATTGAAATCGCGAGCAAAAGTCAACGGGCTGGCCACCCAGGCAGTTGCGGTGTCTATTGCCCCCGAAAGACTCATACCTTCACCGAAGGCCGCAATCTGCTCGCGATCGGCCGCGACCGAAAAACCCTGAAGAGGATTCGGAAACCAAATGCCGACAACAGGTCCCTCAGCCATCTTTTGGATGAGCTTGTCGTGTCGCACACCCTCAACAATGCCCACCTGACCCGCGAGCGTACCGGCACGGAGGTTGTAGAAAATCCTGTCAGGAAAAGCGTCCTCGTATGAGTGTTTGGCTGCAACAAGGAACACCTCCTCGAGAGTACGCCCATAATCACTGATCTCGAGCTTCGGAAAAGCGAGAGGGAGATAGTTTCCTTTGAGCAAGTTCTTTGCCTGCTTATCACGCGACAGCTCGCAAATCAAAGCCTTCGCCCGCTCTTCAAATTCTTCTACTGAGAAGAATTGCACTTCTGGTCCAAAGAACCGCTGGAGCCGACCAAGGATCGCAGCGTAGTTGATCAACGGCCTTACAATATAGTTATCACTATTGGCCTGAACCACCCCACCCCCGATATTCTTGAGTGGAATGCGACGACCATTCTGATCAACCAACGTGTCAACGTTTTCAACAAGGATAATGCGCATCTCGTCGCCGCGCAGCAGTATCCGCAATGCTTCCTCACCACCACGCTCACCACCGGCGGCGAGCAATAGCTTGTGCAAAAGCGCCTCCTGCTGCCCACCCTTAAAACCATGCCACCCTCTCTTAGAAGTAATTTTCATAACCATTTTCTCCCTCTACGTTTATGACGTAGAAAAACGTTGTGTTCCTATCCAATCAAGGTCGCTCTCGATGAAAAGAGCTTGTGCACCACTTACTAAATATAAATAAGTGAAGCTTAAGCTCTTCTCATTTTTTGCTTATATTAGCTAATTTTAAAAAGAACGAACGAGTTAGTAAAACATATGAATAGTGTTTTGTCAATAATTATTTGTTTTTGAAAATAAAAATACTTTGCATAGTATAACTACATGCAAAGTATTTTTCAAAACTAAAAACTACGTATTAGAACCTACTATTTTATTTATAATTTCATTCATTTCTTCCAGAGAGTGGTAATTGATGGTGATAGACCCTTGTTCGCCTTTCTGAGAAATAGAAACTTTTGCCCCCAAAACGCTGCGTAGCTTATCTTCTAAATAAACTGCATTAGCGTCTCTACGTTTTGGATTTTTATGCAAATGTACTTTGCCCACTTCTCTTTCCAACTCGCGCACGGTAATTTTCTGACCAAGCATTGAAGATAACATAGCTAACTGCTGCTCTTCATTTTCTAATCCTAACAATGTTCTTCCTTGGCTCATACTAATTTTTCCTTCAACCAGAGCCGTTTGAATTTGGTTTGGCAAATCAAGCAGACGCACAATATTGGCAACTGCCGAACGACTCTTGCCAACTTTTTGAGCAACCGCTTCTTGGGTCAAACCAAACTCATCCATGAGCCTTCGGTATGCAAACGCTTCTTCTAAAGCATTTAAATCTTGACGCTGAATATTTTCTATCAACGCTATTTCTAAAGTTTTTTGAGCATCAATTTTTTTAATCACTATCGGCACCGTTGCTAAACCAACAATTTTCGCCGCACGATATCTACGCTCTCCAGCAATTAACTCATATCCACCATCAGTTTTTTCTTTCACTAGCAAAGGCTGCAAAATACCATGCTCTTTAACCGAAGCGGCCAATTCTTGCAACTCTTCTATTTTAAAATGCTTGCGGGGCTGGTTAACAGCTGGTTTTATTGCCGAAATTGGTACTTGCCAAATTCTTTCTCCCGGCGAAATATCAGAGTTATTTTTAGGAATTTCAACATCTTTTTTTGGTTGTGTAGTAGAGCTAATCAATGCCCCAAGACCGCGACCTAAAGACATACAAAAAATTTAGTGACTTTAAAAAAATTTCTTTCTATTTATTATGAAACAGATTCAAACTGATCAAGCACTTCGCGCGCTAATCGTTCATATGCCTTTGCACCTTTGCCCCCTGGTTCGTAATGAAAAATGCTTTTCCCATAACTTGGCGCTTCAGCTAAACGCACAGTGCGGGGAATTACTGAGCGAAATATATTATCAGGAAAATATTTATATAATTCCTGAAAAACTTCCTCAGATAAACGATTGCGTGAATCGTACATCGTTAAAATAGCGCCTAATACATTTAAATTTGGTTTAATATTGTCTCGCACTAATTCAATAGTTTTTAGCAGCTGACCCAACCCCTCCAATGCATAATATTCTGCTTGCACAGGAATTAAAATATGATTAGCTGCAACCAAACCATTGATGGTTAAAATTCCTAGTGAGGGCGGGCAATCAATAATAATAAAATCATAAGCATGGGCAACTTCAGTTAAAATATCAGTCAATTTCATTTCTCGCCCTTCTATGTTTACTAATTCAATATTAGCTCCGGCCAAATCGGGTGTTGCCGGTACAACACGTAAACCCGCATGATGGGTATTGAGCGATACATTTGGCAATGCTTCCAAACCCATAATAGCGTGGTACAAACCTTTTTGCAGTTGATCATTTTTTAAACCCAAACCAGAAGTAGCGTTGCCTTGTGGATCAAGATCAACGAGCAATACAAATTTACCCGCTTCTGCTAAAGCTGCGGCCAAGTTTACTGCGGTAGTTGTTTTACCAACACCGCCTTTTTGGTTAACAATAGAAATAATATGTGACATGGGCATTGAATACAAAAATAATTATAGCACATTGATTGACAAACGAGCAATTTTACTATATATTCATCTTCATACACACCTTGCCCGGATGGCGGAATTGGTAGACCTGCCTACCGGCAGGCAGGCGCACACGACTCAAAATCGTGCGGAGCAATCCATGAGAGTTCGATTCTCTCTAAGAACAGAGATTATATGTATCATGTGTATGCACTACAAAGCATATCCAGAAATTATATTTATGTAGGAATGACCAATGATTTAGAAAGGCGCATAGCGGAGCACCAAAACGGCAGATCTAAAACCACAGCTCCTTACAGACCCTTTATTCTCATTTTTACTGAAGAGCAGCCTGATAGAAAGTCAGCTAGGTCAAGAGAGAAGTATTTTAAATCTGGAATTGGAAAAGAGGAATTAAAAAGTTTGAAGAAATAATCACGCCCGGATGGCGGAATTGGTAGACGCACACGACTCAAAATCGTGCGGAGCAATCCATGAGAGTTCGATTCTCTCTCTGGGCACAAGGAGTTTAACCATCGGGAAGTTTGAACTTCCCACATACTGCCTAATTTTGGCAGAGCAACATCACCACAGGAGATAGTCATGCAGATACACTCAAGACTAGTGCTAGCGTTTTTGTGCTTTCATTTATTGGTAAACAACATTTGCTGCGCAACAATGCCCAACACACCTCAAGGTGGAGCTGTAAATGCCAGCGTCAATCCCTCTACCGAAACCTTTGTGCAGTTTGGTTCCACACCTTTCAGTGAAGACTGCCCTCCGATAGCTCAATGGGAAACATGGACCGGAAGTCTTTTTGATCGCAATGTAATGATCTGCCTATTTCCCCTTGGGCGTGACAACTACCATGTATGCCAGGTAACACCCATCACAACTGGCGAAGACCACGGCAAATTTTACTGCTTGTTTGGGATAGAGAATAGAAGCGTTGGACGCAAGGGTCAAAGTAATGGGGTGGCGGAACGCACTTCTGGAAGTAGTCCTAAATCCTGCTACTGCGACGACTACGATGTAACCGACGTAACACTAAACAAAGTGGTTTGTCGCCAGGAATGTTGCAAGTAACAAGGAATAAACTCTTCTAAAAAAGGAGTGGCTGAAACATGTTTCGGCCAAATAAAAAAATAGCTCTGAGACACATTATGGCTATTTTTTTATATATTAAATCACCTACCGTACATTGACTTTTAGAATGCAAAGCTCTAACCTTACTGTGGCTGAGCCGCAATTCAAGGCAAGCACCTACACCCGATACAAGCAAGGAGACAGAAACATGAAAGCCAACCGGGTATTTCTGGGCGGAACTGTAGGCAACAACTCTTGGCGAAAAGGGTTTGTTGAAACACTCGCAAACCAAGGCATACCTACCGACATTTTCTTCGACCCCGTTGTTAACGGATGGGGTGATGAGGCGCGGGAACGTGAAAAAATTGCTAAAAACGAAGCAAGTCATTTTATCTTCTACATTGCCGACCCACAGCAAGAAGGAAACCGGCTCTCGGCCTATTCGATGGTTGAAGCAACAATAGCTTTGTATGACGCACCAACTCGTACCGTGGTAGTCTTTGATTCTGAAGGCATGGACGGACGCGCCCTCAAAATTATGAATAAAACACTCGAACTCCTGAAAACACGCTTTCCGGAAGCCAATATCTTTGGCACACGCCAGGAGGCAATTGACTGGTTTAGCCGCAGTTTGGCCTAGTCAAAAACCCATACTCTAAGTTCTTCCCTAAAACAGGTGGAGAACTCTTTTTTTTAACCAATTTTCAAAAATGTCGCTCTATTTAAAATTGAAAAAAGACGGCAAAACAAAGCTGGTTTAACTTGACAAATTACTTAAAAAAAGGTAATTTTTCAAGTCTACTCTTCCAAAGAAATACGGAGAAAGCACGGAGAAAGCATGGAAGCAGAAAATCTTTACGATATTTTGGGAGTAGAAAAAACAGCAAGTCCGGCAGCAATTCAGCGCGCATATCGCGCGCTAGCCCTTAGGTTCCACCCCGACCGCAACCAAGGAGACCAACATACAGCAGCCACGCGCTTCGCGAGAGTGGCAGCAGCGTACGATACACTAAAAGACCCAGATAAACGGGCGCTGTATGACCGGGGTTTCCGCCCTGTGCATTCAGTAGGCGACCTGCTCGGCTCTGCGACAGGACAACGCTTTATGGCCTCCATACTTCCAAGCGCACCCGCGGAAAGGCGGGATGGCCACAACACCATTGTGACAGCAGAAATCAGTCCTGAAATACTAAAAAAAGGAGGGATCGTTTCGATTCCCAACCCACATGACCCAAAAAAACACTTGGTTATTTCTTTTGAACCAGGGTACGTGTGGATGAAGGTAAGGGGCCTGGGGGGCCAAGGCAAAAACGGAGGTGAAAACGGCAGCCTACACATTCGTTTTGTAACCACAGAAACCAAAAAAAGATAAGGGAGAGAAAACGTGGAAGATAACACAAGCCCAGGAAACCAGCAACTCGTCATTTCCAACCCTCAACAACTCGCGGGCCTCCTCAACAAAAATACGGCTCGTGAAACCAGGGCAATGGTACGCGCCAACCCTGCGGGAGCGTTGGCCGTATTGGTGCAGATGCAGCGAGACGGAGTTGGCAGCCCTCGAGGAAG
>JACCDN010913318.1_pt1 | contig 11778 bp, 8 predicted proteins | sample 7441691 | NCBI WGS metagenome assembly JACCDN01 (sample SAMN15323439, study PRJNA562643) | freshwater metagenome | isolation source: river surface water | place: USA:Blue River Watershed | collected 2017-08-16
GATGATGCTGTAAAATTGGGAGAAAAATATGGTTATAGAAACGCACAAACTACTGTAATTGCACCAACAGGAACCATTGGTTTAGTAATGGATTGCGATACAACAGGTGTTGAGCCAGATTTCGCTTTAGTGAAATTTAAAAAATTATCTGGTGGTGGTTATTTCAAAATCATCAACCAATCAGTTCCTCAAGCATTAAAGAACTTAAAATATACACCTGCTCAAGTAGACGCTATTGTCAACTTTGCTGTGGGTCACGCAAGCTTTGAAGGTGCGCCATACATCAATAACAAGAGTTTATTGGCGAAAGGGTTCACTCAAGAAGAAATTGATAAATTAAATGGTGCTGCGAAATCTGCATTTGAGATTGGATTCATCTTCAACCGTTTCACTTTAGGTGACGCTTGTTTAACTAGATTAGGCTTCAAAGAAGAAGAATTCGCAGACTGGAACTTTAACTTGTTAGAGTCATTAGGTTTCTCTGAAGACGAGATTGATGCAGCGAACGATTATGTTTGCGGTACCATGACAGTGGAAGGTGCACCTGAATTAAAAGACGAACATTTATCGGTATTTGATTGTGCAAATAAAAATGGCAAGAAGGGTGTAAGATACATTCATGCACATGGTCACATTAGAATGATGGCTGCTTGTCAACCATTCTTATCTGGTGCGATTTCTAAGACAATCAACTTACCTCACGAAGCAACTGTAGAAGAAATTGCAGATTGTTATTTGATGAGCTGGCAGTTAGGTTTAAAAGCAAACGCTTTATACCGTGACGGATCTAAATTAAGCCAACCATTGAGCACAAAATCTGATAAGAAGAAAAAGACAGATGGCGCTGAAGCAGAAGCAGCTGAAGAAGCAACAGCTTCTCAAATGGTAGACTTAAGCAACTTGACAGTTGACGAATTATTAGAAGAAGTTCAAAAGCGTATGGCGACTTCAACTGATACAAAGTTCAAGCGTCAATTATCTCGCATTGTTGAGCGTAAATCTTTACCAGCTAAGCGTCGTGGATTCACACAAAAAGCAAGAATCGGCGGACAAGTATTGTTCTTAAGAACAGGCGAGTACGCGGATGGAACAGTGGGTGAATTATTCATTGACCTAGCAAAAGAAGGATCTACATTACGTAGCTTAATGAACTGCTTTGCTATCTCTATTTCTGTTGGCTTACAATATGGTGTGCCTTTAGAAGAGTTCGTTGATAAGTTTGTATTCACGAAATTTGAACCATCAGGTATGGTGGATCATCCAAATATTAAAACAACCACTTCTATTGTGGACTTTATCTTCCGTTCATTAGCTTATGAATATTTAGGCAGAACAGATTTAGTACATGTATTAGATAAACCTACAGTCGAGAACTTAGGAGAGGAGGGAGATATCACCCTGGTGGGAAAGCCTGAATTGAGTAGCATCCGCGTTACTGCACCAGCTACTCCAGCACCAGCTGCAAAAGCAAATGTGGCAGCAGCAGTGAATGAAGGCGGTTCAATGGACAATGTAACTGCAGCAGCAAAAAGCATGCAAAGTGACGCTCCAGCTTGTAGCACTTGTGGACATATCACTATTCGTAGCGGTACTTGTTACAAATGTTTAAACTGCGGAACAAGCATGGGTTGTAGTTGATTTTTTGAGCATTTTTATAAAATATAAAATGCTCAAAAACATCCTCTGAAAATCTTTAATCCCCACCCGTCAATCGGGCGGGGATTTTTAGTTTTAGTTTTTAATCATTTTTCTGTCCAAAAACATTCATGTAAAAAAATGGTAAGCATTCATAAAATGCAGTAAATTCATAGTTCTAATTATCACTAGTAAAATGATTGTCTTATGTCTGATTTTCAAGTTAAAGTGGCACCGAAAACCTATGATGCAGTTATTGTGGGTTCTGGTGCTGGTGGTGGAATGGCCGCTTATGTTTTAGCAAAAGCAGGTTTGAAAGTATGTTTATTAGAAGCAGGTCCAGATTTTGATCCTGCAAAACATTCTGCTCAATTAAAAAATCCTTGGGACTCACCACGTCGTGGAGCCAGTTCAAAATATCGTCCATTTGGCGAATTTGATGGCTGTTTTTGGGGATGGGAAATTGATGGCGAGCCTTATACGCAAACAAAAGGATCAGACCATTTTGATTGGTGGAGAGCAAGAATGGTGGGTGGCCGTACCAATCACTGGGGACGTATCTCATTGAGATTTGGTCCAAAAGATTTCAAAAGAAAAAGTATTGATGGCTTAGGTGATGACTGGCCCATTGGCTACGAAGACGTAAAGCCATATTATGATAAAATTGATAAATTAATTGGCGTATATGGAACAAACGAAGGATTAGAGAATGATCCAGATGGTATCTTCTTGCCTCCTCCAAAACCTCGTTTACACGAATTGATGTTTAAGAAAGCGGCTACAGGAATTAATATTCCAGTGATCCCTTCTCGTTTATCTATTTTAACAAAAAAAATCAACGATGAGCGCGGTGCCTGTTTTTATTGTGGCCAATGTAATCGTTCATGTAAAGTGTATGGTGATTTTTCTTCTTCATCTGTCTTGGTAAAACCAGCAGTGATGACAGGTAATGTAGACCTAATCACTGGAGCAATGGCGCGTGAAGTATTAACTGATAATGAAGGCAAGGCAAAAGGCATTTCTTATGTCAACAAAATGGATAAGCAAGAATACCAAGTCAATGCAAAAGTGGTGATCCTTGGTGCTAGTACATGTGAGACTGCAAGATTGTTATTGAATTCGAAATCTCAAAAACATCCAAACGGATTAGCCAATAGTTCTGGCGTAGTGGGTCATTATTTACATGATTCAACAGGTGCTGCATTGGGTGGTGTGATCCCGAATTTAATGGGCCGTAAAAGATACAATGAAGATGGTGTGGGTGGTATGCACGTGTATACACCATGGTGGTTAGACAATAAAAAATTAGATTTCCCTAGAGGGTATCATATTGAATATTGGGGTGGTATGAGCCAGCCTAGTTATGGTTTTGGAATGGGCACAGAAGGCTTAAATGGGAAGTTCCAAGTGAATGGTAAGACTAAGGAAGAAGGAGGATATGGTAGCTCATTAAAAGAAGATGTACGTTTCTTCTATGGCGCAAGTGTAGGAATGGGTGGACGTGGAGAAGCAGTACCTCGTTTTGAAAATCATTGTAAGATTGACCCTAATGTGGTAGATAAATATGGTATTCCAGTATTGAATTTTGATTGTAAGAATTCAGAATATGAAATCAAGCAAGCAAAACACATGAAGGAAACTTTCCGTGAAATCATGCATGAAATGGGTGCTGTAATTACTTGGGGTGATCAGGATGATGCGACCAATAATTATGGCTTATCCAATCCGGGCAATATCATTCACGAAGCAGGTACGGTGCGTATGGGTGCAGATAAGAAAACTGCACCATTGAATGCGTGGGGACAAGCATATGATTGTAAGAATTTATTCTGTGTGGATGGATCTGTATTTACGTCTCAAGCAGACAAGAATATTACATGGACCATTTTAGCATTGTCGATGCGTACATCTGAATACATTTTGGAACAGTTACAAAAACAAAATTTATAATTTTGTTTTTAAAATTATAAAAGAAGTAATAAGGTGCTTAAATTTTTTGAAGCAACCTTATTACGGCCAAAAACAAAATTTGTAATAACGGAGTAGGATAATTTTTTAATTAAATGATCTTGTTAAACTAAATATTATGGACAGAAGAAAATCCATCAAAGCGTTGATTCTAGGTACTGTTTCAGCATCTGTTGTTTTGGATGCTTGTAAAAGCGAAAAGACAACGGTGACGGAATACAATTTAGATGATCGCATGCAGGAGGAGAAAGACTATTTGGTGAAAGTGAATGCGGAGCCTAAGTTCTTTGATGAACATGAGATGGCAACCATCACTGTGTTAGGAGACATCATTATGCCTAAAGATGCAACCAGCGGTTCTGCATCAGAAGCCAAAGTGCCAGAATTCATTGAGTTCATTGTAAAAGACATGCCAGAACATCAAGTACCAGTTAGAGGCGGATTGAGATGGTTAGATTTACATAGTTTTAATAAGCATGGCAAATCATTTATCAGCTGCACACATGAGCAACAAATCGGTATCGTAGATGAAATTGCGTATCCTAAAAAAGCAAAACCAGAAGTAGCACAAGGAGTGAGCTTCTTTAATAAAATGAGAGACTTAGTGACTACTGGGTTTTATACTTCAGAGATTGGAGTTAAAGACCTTGGTTATATGGGCAATGTGCCTAACCAATGGCAGGGCGTACCAGATGATGTTTTAAAACAATATGGACTTGCTTATACAGAGAAAGAGTTGAAGGAATGTATTTAATTTTTACGCCCTTAAGTAAAATATAAGGGCGTAAAAATTATCAGCTAATGATTTAATAACAAAGGCCCCGAATATTTGGGGCCTTTGTTATACGCTCTTCTTTCTATTATTGAATTCATTAGAAAATATACTATTCCGTAGCGAACATTCGAGCAAAGCGAGCTGAGAGCCTAGGGATAGGTATATTTTCTAGTTTACTTTAATGATAAATAAATTACTAAGCAATTGTACTTCCAGCGGCGATTGCTTCGCTAGCTTGTACAAAGTATAATTTACCAGCAGCATCTTCTGCCATCAAAATCATCCCTTTACTTTCGATACCGCGCATTTTGCGTGGTGCTAGGTTGGCTACAATGGTTACTTGTTTGCCTACAATCTCTTCTGGCTTAAAATGCATTGCGATGCCTGAAAGAATGGTTCTTTGCTCAAAGCCAAGATCTACCAATAGTTCTAATAACTTATCTGCTTTCTCTACTTTTTTGGCTTCGATAATCGTACCTACACGTAAATCTATTTTACCAAAATCATCAAATACGATTTCTGGTTTTAAAGCATTGTCTTTTGTATTTTCTGCCGGTGCTGCGGTGTTTTCCATAGTTGTTTTTTTAGCTGCTACATTGGCTTGTAACTGCGCTAATTCAGCTTCAATCTCTTCGTTCTCTATCTTTCTAAAAAGTAATTCAGGTGCGCGTAAAGTGTATCCTACTTTTAATAAATCAAATTTGCCGGCATTTTCCCACTCTAACATTTTGTCTACCACTTTCATCATATAACACATTTTCTTTGCAGTAAATGGAATGAAAGGCTGAGCAAGGATGGCAAGATTGGCGCATAGTTGCAAACAGCAATGCATGGTATTGTCAATGATTTTTTGAGCGTCAGGATTTTGATCTAAAGTCTTTGCCACAATCCATGGTTCTTGCTTTTGCATGTATTGATTGCCTTTTCTTGCAAGGTCAATCAGTTCGAACTGCGCTTCTCTAAATTTATATTGCTCTAATAAATGGGTGATTCTTTCTTTAGACTCTTTTACAGCATCTATCATGCCCTTGAAGCTATCTGTAGCATTGTCGCTAACAGGTTCTGCAGCAATTAAATCAGTATGGAAGGGAGGCACTTTGCCATTGCATAATTTATGCATCAATACCCAGGTTCTATTCACGAAGTTGGCAAAGATGCTTACCAATTCTCCATTCACTGATTCCTGAAATCCTTTCCAGGTAAATTCGCTATCCTTAGATTCAGGTGCAATAGAAGTTAAGTAAAAACGCAAGCTATCTGCTAATCCGTCTCCACCATTTTCTTTCTTGATCCATTTATTGATATAGTCATCCATCTCAATGCTCCATCCTCTAGAAGTACTCATTTTGTCTCCTTCTAAATTCATGAACTCATTGGCAGGGACATTCTCTGGTAAAATATGTCCATTCAATTTTAACATAACAGGGAAGATGATGCAATGGAAAACGATATTGTCTTTACCAATAAAGTGCACCAATTTAGTATCCTTGTCATTCCAATAAGGCGACCAATCTTTATTATTATTTAAAGCCCATTGTTTTGTTGCACTGATATAACCAATAGGCGCATCAAACCAAACATACAATACTTTTCCTTCGCCTCCTTTCACTGGTACTTTAATTCCCCAATCTAAATCACGCGTCACTGCTCTTGGCTGCAAACCTCCGTCAATCCAGCTTTTGCATTGACCCACTACTGCAGGGCGCCAATCATTTGCATGTTCTTTTAATATCCACTCGCGTAAAAAGTCTTCATGCCTATTCAGTGGAAGGTACCAATGGGTTGTTTCTTTTTTAATAGGCGCTTGACCACTTAAGGTGCTCACCGGATTGATCAATTCTTCTGGGCTCAAAGTCTTACCGCATTTCTCACATTGATCGCCATAGGCTTCTTTGTGACCGCAACTTGGACAAGTTCCCTTGATATAACGATCTGCTAAAAATGTATTGGCTGCTTCGTCAAAATATTGTTCTGATGTTTTTGTTTCTAAGTCACCCTTCGCTTCCAAATTTTTAAAAAATGCAGAAGCTGTTTCATGATGCAAAGGATCACTTGTTCTATGGTATATGTCAAAAGCAATGCCCAAGTCCTTGAAATTTTGTTCAATGATTGGATGGTATTTGTCAATGATGGCTTGCGCTGTAGTGCCCTCTTTGGTTGCCTGGATGGGGATGGCAGTTCCATGCTCATCACTTCCACATACAAAAACGACATCTCTTTGTTGCGCTTTTAAATATCGAACATAGATGTCGGCTGGCAAATAGGCACCCGCTAAATGGCCGATATGCTTTAAACCATTTGCATAAGGGAGTGCCGCTGTAATCAAATATCTTTTTGGCGTGTTCATTCCTGCAAAAGTACTTAATATTGCGGTATGATTCAACCTCCTCGACTAGCACCAGGATACACCATCGGCATTCTCTGTCCAGCGGGTGCGATCCCTATGGAAAAAGTGACTATTTGTGCTCATATTTTGGAGTCTTGGGGATTTCAGGTACGTATTGGAAATACTGTTGGGACTAAGTTTGGCCACTTTGCTGCTTCCGATTTGGACCGACAAACTGAATTACAATCCATGATGGACGACCCTGAAATCCATGCCATTTTATGTGCCCGTGGCGGATATGGTTTGAGTAGAATAGTGGATCAATTAGATTTTACCAAAATCAAAGCCAATCCAAAATGGGTGATTGGTTTTAGCGATATCACAGTCTTGCATGCTGCTTTGCAAAAGCAAGGTATTCAAAGTATACATGGCCCTATGTCAGCTGGTTTTGGCAAAGGGGATGTGGGGCTTCCTTATATCATGGCATTGAAAAAAATGTTGGAGGGCGAAGCACAATCAGTCCAAGCAAAAGCCCGTCCAGCCAATCATATAGGCAGTGCAGAAGGGATATTGGTGGGTGGAAATCTGTGTTTGATCACTCATTTGATTGGCAGTGAAAACCAATTGGCTACCCAAGGCAAGATTTTATGTATCGAAGACGTTGGTGAGTTCCATTATAATGTAGATCGTATGCTGATTCAGTGTAAAAATGCTGGCTTATTGGATGGATTAGCGGGCCTTGTGGTGGGCGGATTCACGGATATGAAAGATGAAGCATCAGCATTTGGGGAAACGGTGATAGAAATAATCCAAAGAATTACCAAGGGAGCGGACTATCCAATTTGCTTTGATTTTCCAATAAGTCACGAATTGGACAATATGCCGGTACAGCTGGGGGCTTCCTATCGATTATCTGTGACTGAGCAAGGAGCTCTTTTAACAAAAATCTAAAGCCTTCGATACATTTATACATTAAATTTGTATTCTAAAATTGTATCCTATGCTAAAATCATTTTTATCTATTGTCGCTATTATTTTGGCAGGTCTGCAAGGTGTTGCAGCACAATCTTATGTTTTGTCTGGTATTGAAAAAACAGATAAAGACCAGATGCAATACGAAGTCTTAGGAAAAGTAGATGGTCGATATTGGATTTATAAAAACAATGAAGGCATTGCCACAATTGCGCAGTACAATGATCAAATGCAGTTAGTGCAACAAAACGATCTAGCTTTTTTACCGAAAAAATTAAATGCAATTGAGTTCATCACAAAAACGAACAGGGTATTTGCGTTTTATCAATTTCAAAACGCAACAACTTTGTATGCGATGGTGGCAGAGTTAGACGAAAAAGGGCAACTTGTAGGTGCGCCAACGATAGTGGACACTGCTCAAAATATTCGTCCAGGATCGGGCACTAAAGTGTTTAATTTAGTGGAAAGTCAAGATCGATCAAAGTTGCTTTTGTTTAGTGTGAATACAACCAACCCAGCTTCTATCAAAATAAAAACCATGGCATTGAGTACGCCATTTGGTTTGTTAAATGAAGCAACAATCAGTATCAATGCGCAAAATAAAAAAAGTCATCTTTCTGATTTTGCGATTGACAATAAAGGGAATTTATTCTGTTTAAGAAATGTAGATCAGGCAAATGCCGCGCCAGTAGTAAGCTTATTGTATATGGCTGCAGATGGTTCAGACGTAATTGAAACACCAATTGTGAACAATAGTTTATTGTTAGACGACATTCGTTTAAAAATAAACAATGCAAATGGCACCGTATTAATCAATTCATTTTATGCAACAGAAAAGAAGGGTGCTATAGAAGGCATGTATACATTTGTATGGGATATTACAAATAAACAAAATACAATAAGCAATGCAAGTCGTTTTACAGACGCTGTTAGAGATGCAGTAACAGACAGGAGAAATTTAAAGAAAGCTTTTGATCATTTTTATTTCGATCAGGTGCAACCGAATGCGGATGGAAGTTTTACAATTATAGCTGAAGCTGCTTCAACTAGTTCAAATAGAAATGCATTTTCTAGATGGGATTATTTTTGGGGTGGACCATTTTACAATCCTTATATTTTTAGTTATTGGAATAGACCTTTTGGATTCTATCCATGGTCAAGATTTGGATGGGGCATGATGCGCCCATGGGGTTGGGGACCAGGCTGGGGACTTGGATGGGGATGGGGCTGGAACAGTTGGATGATGCAGCCTTTTGGAGGATTTGGCGCACCATCTGTGACCTATTCTGCAGGTAAAGTTGCCATCTTACATTTTGATGCAAAAGCAGATATTCAATCAGTAAAAACAATCGACAAGCAACAATCAGACATGAATGTGGATCAGTTTATTGGATACGGACAAATCAATAATGCTACTGGTACGAATTTCATATACTTTCAAAAATCAAAAGGGGTAAGACAATTGACACGCCAGCAACTGAATACCAATGGTAATTTAGTTCAGGGCAATCCGATTGTACTAAAAGAAAAGCAAATCGAGTGGATGCCTAGATCATTAAAACAAGTGGGCGAAAAAGAAGCGATCTTACCTTATCAAACAAAAGGTAAATTGGGATTTGCTAAAATCACGATACAATAATTATGGTTTTTTTATTTAGAGATAGATCTGATATTAATTTACTCTTTTTAGTTGTATTAAGTGTACTGGTGCATTTTCATTTTTACTGGGAAGCACCCATTGTGATAGCGAATCCTTCGGATGGCTTATTGGCTTATTTGCTATTTCATTATATACAACCTTTGCCACCGCTAGCGCTCATTGTACTTTTTCATTTGATAGTGATTGTGCAGGCGTTGAGATTGAATATTTTAGTGAGTCGTTTTAAGATGTTTCAGCAGGTGAGTTATTTACCTGCTTTTACATTTGTTTTATTAACTGCATTATTTCCTTTTTGGGATGCAATAAGTTCTGGATTAATTGCGAATGCATTGATCATTTGGATTCTAGTAAAGTTGAATCGTTTGTACGATCAAACGCAGCCCAAAACTGTAGAATTCAATATTGGATTGATTGTAGGCTTTTCTATTTTATTGTATGAACCCATTGCCATATTAATTCCGGTGGTAGTTTTTGCATTGGCAATTATAAGACCTTTTAGATTGGCCGAATGGTTGGTATTGATGATGGGGATTTTGTTGCCATTTTATTTCATTTTCACCTACGTGTTTTTAACAGATTCAGCAGCTGCTTTCACTGCCTTTTTACCCAAATTAGACTGGAAGAATCCTTTAGCTGGAATGAATATAAAATCAGCAATTGCACTCGGTTTTATAGGTATACAATTGTTGATTGGGTTGTACTTTTGGCAGGGTCAACAGAATCGCTTTATTATTCAGGTAAGAAAATACTGGGGAGTGATGCTTTTGACTTTATTGGTGACTTTTTTTCAGCCAATCATCTTTTCTACTCAAGCCTTATATGCTTCTGCAATTGTATTGGCCCCATTGGCTAGTTTTATCAGTTTTTGCTATGCAAGTCCAAAACAATTATTGATTCCCAATGTTTTATTTTGGATTTCAGCAGGATTGATTGTGTATAACCACCTTTTTTAAGTGTAGAATTTGCACTTTTTAGCAAGGCTTAATTAAGTACCTTTGTAGCTCAATTTTATTCAACGTTTTAAGCTTAATCCTATGAAATTTGGCGTATTGGTTTTCCCTGGTTCAAACTGTGACAGAGATATGCAAGATGCTTTAGAGAAAGACCTTGGTTTTGAGGTGCAAATGCTATGGCATAAAGACAGTGATTTGTCTCATTTTAACACTGAGGATTGTATCGTATTGCCAGGTGGATTCTCTTATGGAGATTATTTACGTTGTGGTGCCATTGCAAAATTTAGTCCAATGATGCAATCAGTGATTGAATTTGCCAACAAAGGCGGAAAAGTATTGGGCGTGTGCAATGGTTTTCAAATTTTATGTGAATCAGGCTTATTACCAGGTGCTTTATTACAAAATGCCAACCAACAATTTATTTGTAAAAACGTTTTTATAAAATCAGAAAATAGTGGTCCATTACAGATCCCTATTGCACATGGCGAAGGAAGATATTTCGCAGATGAAGCAACGCTAGCGAGTCTAGAAAAAAACAATCAAATTATTTTCCGCTATTGTGATGCAACAGGAAAGATTGGCGGCGATGCCAATCCAAATGGAGCAATAAAGGATATTGCTGGAATTTGCAATGCCAACAGAAATGTATTTGGCATGATGCCACATCCAGAAAGAGCAACCAATCCTGCATTGAACAATACAGATGGTGTTAAGGTGTTTGAATTATTAGGTTTATTAAAAACTGCTGCAGCTATTTAGTATAGCAATAAAGGTTGATTTATTATTAAAACAAATCAGATGAAAAAAATATTTTTTGCTTTATTGATCATGGCTTTTGCATTGCAAGGTCAAGCACAAAAATTAGCGCCTGTAAAGTGGGCTTATCAAGCGGTTAAGACTGGAGATAAGCAATACAATATCGTCATCACAGCGAATGTAGATGCGCCATGGCATATCTACTCTCAATTTGTAAAAAAAGGACCAGTTCCTACTACTGTTCAATTTGCTAAGAATCCATTGGTTGTTTTAAAAGGAACAACAAAAGAAGTGGGCAAGTTGGAAAAGAAGTTTGATAAAAATTTTGATGCGGTCATTGGCTCTTTCGGTGGTAAAGTGCAATTTATACAAGCTGTCGCTTTGAAGGTAGCAACAAAAACAAAGTTGACTGGCACCATTGAATTTATGGTTTGCAATGAGGAAAGATGTTTGCCTCCAACAAAACAAAGTTTTGAAGTAGACATTCAATAATTATAGGATTCAATCACTATCGCAAAAGGCTGCAAAGCCAATCTTTAGCAATGCGTAATTTATTTTTGACCATTATAGCGCTATTCTTGACTGTTTCACAGTTACAAGCACAGGCAGACAGTATTGCAAAGGCAACTGTCAAAATCACTGCAATCAATGATTCGGTGTACAGGATACAAGCGCGGGTTCAAGTAGAAGCCGGATGGAAAGTGTATGATGCCAATGCAGAAGGGGTAGAGGC